>ERZ773169.1903-NODE-1903-length-16734-cov-14.490497_pt1 | contig 16734 bp, 10 predicted proteins | sample MGYA00580536_ERZ773169 | MGnify/ENA primary metagenome ERZ773169 (study PRJEB29015, sample SAMEA2737814) | human gut metagenome | biome: human gut; feature: human-associated habitat; material: faeces | place: China | collected 2012 ...
CTGGAAACGGCTTGTGAAAATAGGTAGTCGCCGACTTGAACAGAAAGCTCTGAGATGAAAGTCTCAGGGCTTTTTTGTTGCGTTTGTAGAATAACGGAGAAATTCTTTGTGGAAAGTGCTGCGGGCGGGATGCTTGACAGAACGATCGCATCGGCATACATTGAGAGTGTGATAGACGGGAAAGGCAGGATGGGTGGCGTATGAATAAATCGGAAAGGAAACGGATGCTTTGTGTCTCGCTTGCGGCGGGCGCGATACTTCTGTGTGGCGTGCTGCTCGTTCTGCTGATGCGTTATCAGCACACTTCTACAGTCCGCCCGAAAGACCGATATACGGGGCAGATTCCGGATTTTTACAGCACGGTGGATGCAGACGGCGATGGTGTGGATGACCAGACAGATGTGCTCGACAATGCGCTGGCCTATGTGGATACCCGTCCAAAATACAAGAGCCGCTATTATGAGACCGGATATCCGGACGATGGCTATGGCGTGTGTACCGATGTGGTGGCTTTTGCGCTGAAAAATGCCGGATATGATCTGCAGGCGCTGGTGGACGCCGATATCCGGGAGCATCCGCAGTGGTACGATATCCGGCAGCCGGATGCCAACATTGATTTTCGCCGGGTGAGAAATCTGAAGGTGTTTTTTGCGCATCATGCGGTTGTACTGACCACGGATGTGTCCAGGACCGAGGAATGGCAGGGCGGGGATCTTGTGATTTTTGAGAAGCATATCGGGATCGTTTCGGATCGGAGGAACCGGGACGGTGTGCCCTATGTGATCCATCACAACGGTCCCTGGCAGAGCGCCTATGAGCAGGACATTCTGGAAAAGCGCACCGACATCGTGGGCCATTACCGGATCTCGGAATAATACGCCAAAAGCGGCCCCGCCGCGTTGTGGATGCAACGTGACGGGGCCGCTTTGCGATATAATAATGGAGAAGAAACCGAAGAAAATTCCGATTATTCCAGACCGGCCATCTGCTTGATGGCCTTCATGGCGAAGGTCAGGGTGCGGCCCATGGCAACACCGGCCATCAGGCAGGGATAGTTGTTGGCGAAGAAGCTGCCGGACATATCACCAGTGATGTAGAGGCCTGCCATGGGCTGGTTGTTGGTGTCCAGGGCCTGGCCCTTTTCGTTGATGGCAATGCCCTGCTCGGTGGTCAGCAGAGAGGCACCCAGCCAATAGCCGTAGAAGGGAGCGGTGCGGATGGCGCTCAGGCGGTAAGCAGGCTTGCCGAAGTCCTCGTCGTTCTGCTTGTCGTACAGCTCGTTATAGCGCTCCACGGTAGCCAGGAAGGTGTCCTTGGCAGCACCGGTAAAGCCCATCTTGTCGGCCAGCTCCTCAATGGTATCAGCACGGAAGAAGCAGCCCTTTTCCTCAGCACTTGCAAAGGTCTTTTCCAGACCCTCCATAGTGTTTTTGCGGGTACCGGCAGAGCAGCCGATGGTGTGGAAACGCTTTGCGTCCTCCAGCATATTGGCGTCACTGATCTGAGCGTAAACACGGCCCGGCTGGTGTGCAGCAGCGTAAACGATGTCGTTGTAGGGGCAGCTCTCGTTGGCAAAACGCTCGCCGTTGCGGTTCACCTTCAGGAAGGGCTGGGTGCCGGGGTTGAACTGGCGGATCTCGCCGGGGAAGGCCTTGCCGCCAAAGGCGGAGTCGCTGTCAACATAACCGGCGTCCACACCGGGGGCCACGATGCCGCGGTCAAACAGCATGGGAGCAGCTTCCTTGTCCAGGTTAGCACCGGCCCACACAGCGGCACGGATGCCGTAGCCCTTGTCGGCAGGGGAGTAGGAGCAGGCGGTGGTGACGCTGGTGCCCAGAGGATCCAGCTGCTGCATCATGTACGGGTTGCCGGCGTAGCCGCCGCAGGCCAGCAGAACGCCCTTGGCTGCGTTGTAGCGGATGAAGTGGTCGTCATCCATGTTCTGGGCGATAACGCCGGTGATGCGGCCCTCGGCGTTCTTTTCCAGCTTAGCCAGGCTGGTCTTAAAGTCTACGCCGTAGCCCAGCTCCTGGATGTACTGCAGCAGCAGCTCGTTGCGGGCCAGACCGGATTCCCGCTCGCTGGCCATGTAGTTGTGCTCCTCTACGGGGAACAGGTAGTCGGTGTTGTGCTCTGCATTCTCAGCAGGCCATGCAGCCTCGCTGCCGGAGGTGAAATCGCACACCCAGCCGTATTTATCTTCCAGGATGCTCCGCATGAAGTCGTGCATGGCGGCAGACTCGTTGATCCAGGTCTTGACCACGCGCTGGTCGCACTTGCCGGAAGCGTAGCGGGAGATCTCGCTCAGCAGCTTGGCACGGTCGAAAGGCTCCTCACCGGCAGCCTTGGCTGCGGCGGAGTCGATGGCGCCGTACCAGTGGCGGGTGTCCTGCACGTTGCCGTTCTGCTCGATGATGCGGAAGTTCAGGCCGTTGGCGGCTGCATAGGCAGCGGCAAACATGCCGCCGTTGCCGGCGCCCACGATGAGGATGTCGGTGTCCACCGTCTCGGTGATGGCAGCCTCGTCGATGTCGGGCTCGGTGCCCAGCCAGTCGTTCTCGTCGCCGGTGGGCAGCTGAACGGAGGACACAACGGCCTCGCCCTTGGCCTGTGCATAGCAGCTCTTGGCAGCCTTCATGACGGCCTCGGAGGTGATCGTGGAGCCGGACACGCCGTCGATCTCGGCAGAACCGGCAGCCAGCAGCTGATCGCGCAGCTCGTCGGCAGCAGCAGCACCGATGGAAGCGGTCTCGCCGGAGGTGTCCACGACCACGTCGGTCACGGCGCTGTCGGAGAAGGTCATGGTGACCTTGACGGTGGAGGAAATGCCCTCGGCAGTGCCCTCATAGGTGCCGGGGATGTAGGTGCCGGTTGCACCGGAAGCGGCAGCGCTGCCGGAAGCAGCGGTGGAGGCGGAGCCGGAGGCTGCATTGCAGGCAGCCAGAGCACCGGCGGTGACACCGCTCATGGCGGCGGCAGCGGCGATCTTCAGAAAGCCTTTGCGGGAGATCTTGTTCATAGTGGTTTCCTTCTCTTTCTCTTCTTGTGTCTTTTCGTGATTTTTGGCCCTGCTCTGTGGAAAAATCTGCACAGAACCAACAAAAACAGTTTAGCATACCTGTGAAAAGTATGTCAATCAATTTGGGGGCACGGAACGCCTTAAACTTTGTTAAACATTTGGCGCAGGTGCGGCCCGGTCAATGGAGAAAAATGCAGGCTCTGCGGGGATTTTTGACAAAAACAATGCACGGAAATGTTGCGCAGGTGTTGCGGGTATGTTACAATTGAGCTGCACACAGAAGCCGGCCAGCCACGACCGGCAGAACGGCAGCAAACGCTGTCACGGAAAGGGAGATTTTGGTATGAAGGTGGCAATGATCGGGCACAAGGACTTCCCGTCCCGTTCGGGTGGTGTGGAAGTCATGGTCGGCGGGCTGGCAGTCAGCATGGTCCGGCGCGGTTATGAGGTCACGGTGTACAACCGCGGCCTGCAGAAGGGGCACAATGTTTACACGACCGAGGGCGTGCAGGCCCGCCGCATCTTTACCTTTCAGAAGGCGTCGCTGAATGCCATGGTCTATTCGTTCCTGGCCACCTTTGACGCCCTGACGCGGGACTGCGATGTGATCCACTACCACGCCATCGGCCCATCGGTGCCGCTGGTGATCGCCAAGCTGTTCGGCAAGCACACGGTGTGCACCGTGCACGGGCTGAACTGGAAGGTGGACAAGTGGGGCGGCTTTGCCAGCGCCTACCTGAAGCTGGGTGAGCGGGTGGCCGCAAAGTATGCGGATGATCTGGTAGTGCTGTCGGAGAGCGAGTGGAACTATTTTCAGGAGAAGTACGATCGTACCGCCATCCTCATCCCCAATGCGGTGCAGATGCGCCAGCCGCTGCCCTGCAACCTGATTCGCGAAAAATACGGGCTGGAAGCCGGGAGCTACATTCTGTATGTGGGCCGCATCTCGCCGGAAAAGGGCCCGCTGGACCTGGTGGAGGGCTATCTGAAAGCCCACACGGACAAAAAACTGGTGCTGGCCGGCCCCTTTGCGGAGACCGAGTACTGCACCACGGTGCAGGAGAAGATCGCGGGCAACCCCAACATCATCACGACGGGCTATGTGGTGGGCGACGCGCTGCTGGAGCTGTACAGCAACTGCGCCCTGTTCGTGCTGCCCAGCCACACCGAGGGCCTTTCGCTGTCGCTGCTGGAGGCGCTGTCGCTGGGGGTGAAGTGTCTCGTGAGCGACATCCCGGAGAACACCACTGTGACCGCCGACTACGGCACCGCGTTCCGCACCGAGGACACCGACAGTCTGGCCCGGGCACTGGAGCGGGACACCGCCCAGCCGCTGACCCCGGAGCAGAGCAAAGCGCAGCTGGACTATGTGCGGGCCAATTTTGACTATGATATCATGCTGGACCGGTATGAAGAAGTGTACCATCATGTGACCGGAGATCCGCTCAAGGCGATGCCTTCGCATGGAGGTGCGGTGTGATGGACAACGAACAAAACCCGACCGGTCCGGTCCTGACCGCGGCCGAAAGCCGCCGCCGGGTGCTGCACAACATGTGCTCGTCGCTGTTGTACAACCTGTCGGTGATCCTGTTCGGCCTGCTGCTGCCGCGGCTGTACCTCACCAGCTTCGGTTCGGAGCTCAACGGTCTGGACAGCACCATCAAGCAGATCTTTTCCTGTCTGACTCTGCTGGAAGCGGGCGTGGGCCTGGCCTCGCAGCAGGCCTATTACCTTCCGGTGGCCGTGGGCGACCGGAAAGCCATCAACGGCATTTTTTCGGCCACGCATCACTATTACCGCCGCACCGGTATCGTGTATCTGCTGGTCACGGTGGTGTTTGCGCTGCTGTACCCCCTGTGCATCAACACAGTGCTGTCCTACGGTACCGTGAGCCTGATCGTGGTGTTCTACGGCATCCCGGGCATCGTGAGCTATCTGGTGCAGGGCAAATACCGCTCCTTTATGGAAGTGGAAGGCAAAAACTATGTGATCACCTACATCACCACGGCCACCATGGCGGCGGGCAACCTGCTGCGCATGCTGGCGCTGCTGTTTACCCGCAGCATCCTGTTGGTGCAGATGACCTACTGCGTGCCTTCGGTGCTCCAGGTGCTGGTGCTTACGGCCTATATGCGCAAAAACTATCCGTGGCTCAACGCGCACGATACCCCCAATCTGGAGGCGCTGGCCCAGCGCGGCTCGGTGCTGGTGCATCAGCTCACGAGCATCGTGTTCAACAACACCGACACGATCCTGATCTCCAGCCTGTGCGGTCTGGCGTCGGCCAGTGTGTACACCATTTATATGCTGTTTTTCTCCAACATCGAAAAGCTGTTCTACTCGATCGTCAACAGCATCAGCTTTCGGCTGGGGCAGCTGTTCTATGTGGAGCCGGAAAAGTTCAAGCGGCTGTACCGTCTGTACGATGCCCTTTACCTTTCCGCGGCCTTTGCACTGTTCACGACCGTGGCTGTGTTCCTGATGCCCATCATCGCGCTGTACACGGCGGGCGTGACCGATGCCGAGTACCTTGACACCCGCCTGCTGGTACTGTTCACGGCGGTGGAGCTGCTGTTCAGCGCCAAGCAGCCGTCGGGGATGCTGCTGAACATCAGCGGCCGCTTTGAAGAGACCCGGCAGCAGGCCCTGATCGAGATGGGCATCAACCTGCTGGTGTCGGTGATGTCGGTGCTGCGGTTCGGCATCGCGGGCTGCCTGTTCGGCACACTGGCGGCGCACCTGTACCGCTATACGGCGTTGATCCTTTTTACCCGGACCAAAGTGCTGGGAGAGTCGCCGGTGGGCGATTTTGTGCGGCTGGGCGTCAACGGGCTGCTCTGCTTTGTGCTGCTGTACCTGCTGGGATTTGACCGCTGCTATGGCGGCGGCTACCTGATGGTGTGCCTGAAGGGTGCGTTGTTCGGGCTGTGGGTGCTGCCGCTGTTCCTTGTGGTGAACGCGGTGCTGGACTGGCGCAATGTGGACACCCTGCGCGGGCTGCTGCACACGCTTACGATCAAAAAAGGAGCGACGGAGGAAAAACACGATGCGGAATGAAGAAACGATGTGCGAGGGCCTGCTCTCGGTCGTGATCCCGGTGTACAACATCCGGGACTATGTGGAGCGCTGTGTCCGCTCGGTGCTGGCGCAGCCGGATGTGCCGCTGGAAGTGCTCATCGTGGATGACGGCAGCACCGATGACAGCGGCGCGGTGTGTGACGCACTGGCGGCGGAGGACAGCCGGGTCACAGTGATCCACAAGCCCAACGGCGGCCTGTCGGACGCCCGCAATTACGGGCTGTGCCATGCACAGGGCGAGTATATCCTGTTCATGGACGGTGATGACTGGCTGGCAGAGAACGTTTGCCCCGGCCTGCTGCAGATGGCGCTGCAGACCCGGGCCGATGTGGTCATCGGCAAGGCGCATTTTCTGCGCGAGGAACCGGTGATGACCCGCTGGGAAGAAGCGGTGGAAGAAAACTTCACCTTTCACACAGTTTACACCGGTAAGGAGTATCTTTTGAAATGCCTGCAGACCGGTGGCCTGCGGGTGGAAGTGGGGCGGCACCTGTACCGCACCGGCTTTTTGCGGGCGAACGGCCTGCAGTTCTGCAAGGGCATCCTGCACGAGGACGAGGAGTTCACGCCGCGGGTGCTGCTGCAGGCGCAGCGGGTGGTGCTGACCGGGCAGGAGATCTACGATTACGATAACTGCCGCGCCGGTTCCATCACGCACGCGGAAGGGTTGAGCACCCGCCGTGTTCAGGACCGGCTGCGCATCTACGACAGTCTGGCGGAGATCTACCGTACGGTGACCCCGCGGGCGCTGCGCCGCCGCCTGCAGGATGACCTGTGCTGGAAGTATCTGGACTGCGCGGCGCGGTTCGATTGCAGGACCCTGCCGGGCTACCGCCCGCAGCGGCTGCGGATGCTGCAGTTTGCCTGCACGCCCCGCCGCCGGGCCAAGGCAGCGCTGTTTGCCCTCTCGCCGGAGCTGTTCCGGCGGGTGATGAATCATTGACCCATTGACGAGGAAAGGCAGAAGAGCATGGCGCAACATGCAAGAATAAAACGAACGCCCCCGCCGGACGGCGCACGCCGCCGATGGTGGCAGAACCGGCTGCTGCAGCTGCTGGCGGCTTTTGTGCTGCTGTGCGGCGTGGCAGCTGCCGGACTGAAACTGTACACGGATTATACGAATAGTCATTTTCAGGTGACCTTTTACCGGGTGACTTCCAGCCATGTGTCGGAAAAGCTGCGGGTCCTGTTTTTGTCGGACCTGCACCTGCGGGAATACGGCGAGCACAACGAGGAGCTGATCCAGACCGTGCAGGAGCTGGACCCGGACCTGATCCTGCTGGGCGGTGACCTTGTCACCTTCCCGAACCCGGAGTATGAGAATATGCTTTCGCTGTGCCGCAGCCTTGCCGATGTGGCCCCGCTGTACGGGGTGCTGGGCAACCACGAAAGCGAGATGATCTACGGCGGGGTGGATGACCAGCTGGCGGAAAAATTTTCGGAGGCCGGGGTGCAGCTGCTGCGCAATGAGACCCGCACCATCCAGATCGGGGAAAACAACGTGGAGCTCATCGGGCTGGAAGGTGCCCTGAAGGACTTTTACAAATACGGTGCCAGCGACTGTGTGGAGAGCCTGAGCCGCCAGTACGACACCTTCCGCATCTGCATCAACCATGTGCCCATGGCCTTTGTGGACTACATGCAGGATGCGCCCTTTGACCTGGCGCTGGCCGGGCACACCCACGGCGGCCTGATCCGCCTGCCGGTGCTGGGGCGGCTGTACACCGCAGAGGAGGGGCTGTTCCCGGAGTATGCGGGCGGCATGTACCAGCTGGACAGCGGGGCACCCCTCATCGTGGGCTGCGGCCTGGGCGACTCCAACCAGATCCCCCGCGTATACAATCCGCCGGAGCTGGTTCTGGTGGATGTGAACTGGTACTGAGATGAACAAACTTGAAAGGAGGCCCGGAGACGTGGTGACAAAGATCAAGCAGATCTTCAAACAGGCTGTGCTGCGCTTCTGGAGCCTGCGGGTGCCGTTGATCGTGGTGTGCATCCTGCTCGCGGCACTGCTGTGCACCGCACAATATCAGGACAGCAGCCGGGTGGCCTCGGCCCAGATGACCCTGAACTACTCCGAGGCATCGCAGGGGCTCAACCCCAACCGCACCCGGTTTACGACTACCGACCTGACCTCCGACGAGGTGCTGCAGAGCACCCTGTACAACGCCGGACTGGAAGGTCAGATGACGGTGGAACAGCTGCGCAAGGCCATTACGGTGGAACCCACCGATGTGACCAATGTGAGCAGCTCGGAGAACTACATCACCACCAGCTGCAGCATCAGCCTGCAGCTGGAAGAACCCTGCCAGCACCTGACCGCAGCCACGCTGCTCCGGATCTTCTGCGGCAGCTACAAGGATTATTTCATGGAGCACTACGGCGAGAACCAGAGCGTGTTCTCCTGCACCATGCCGGATTACTTTGACACCGAGCCGTATCTGCGCCTCAAGAGCCTGACGCTGCGGGCCAACCAGCTGGACCGCTACCTCACGGCCCGTGTCAGCGAGAACAAGAGCTATCAGGACGCCACCACCGGCAACACCTTCCTGAGCCTGTCCAAGCAGATCCAGAACGTGATCAACTACGAGATCCCGCGCATCCAGGCCTATATCCTGCGGGGCGGCCTGTCGGCGGACGTTTCTTCCCTGACGGCCATGCTGCAATACAAGCGGCAGATCGAGCAGCTGGACTATCAGGAGCAGATGGCCTACTACAACTCCGACAATCTGGGCATTGGCCTGTACGATGAGAGCATGAGCGCCATCGTCATGATCCCCACGCTGGACGAGAACCGCGAGTTCTATATGTCCCGCACCAAAACGGCGCTGGACACCATGGCCAGCGACGCCGACGGTGCCCTGGCGGAGGCGACCTCCCATCAGGATGTGATCACCACCACCCAGTATGTGGTGCAGCAAATGCAGACCATGAGCGATCCGGCGGGCCTGACCACGGTGAACGCCATGCTGCAGGAACTGGAAACCACCATGGATCAGATCCAGCAGGCACTGCGGGTGACGGATGCCTCCTATATCATCTATAAGACCCAGAACTACCTGGTGTTCAACGATGCGGCCGGCTCCTTTGTGCAGCAGATCGGCCTCAAGCGGGTGATCGTGGAAATGGCAGCCTTTGTGGTGCTGTGCTTCGGCCTGTGCATGGTGCGCACCGCCCGGCAGATCCGGAAGGAGGAACAGCGTTGAAAAAGTTTGATATCCTGCGCTACCTCCGGAGGTTCTTTGCACTGGTGCTGGCCGTGACCATGGCGGGCACAGTGGTGGTGTACTGGTACTGCAAGAACAACCAGACCTACACCGCCAGTGTGAACATCAAGTACCTGCACGACGGCATCAAGGACGGCTTTGCCCCGGACGGCACCGCCATGAACGTGGACGAAATCTATTCTTCCAAGGTCATCTCGCAGGCCATGGAGAGCCTTGGGCTGCAAAGCGGCATCAACCTTGTGCGCTCCCACTGCACGGTGGAAGAGCTGATCCCGGACGACCAGAAGGCCCTGCAGGAAGCTCTCATCGACAAGGGGGAAGAGTCTACCTACTTCCCGGACGAATACAAGGTGACGCTGGTGGTGGACGGCAGCCTGGGTGCGAGCTACGCCCGCCGGGTGCTGGATGCCATCGTCAGCAGCTATTCCACCATCTACACGGAGGAATATGTGGAGCTGCCCCTGACCATGAACCCCTCCAGCGGCCTGCTGAACAGCGGCTACGACTATTACGAGTGCGTGGACGTGCTGTCGTCCGACACCACCGAAGTGCTGAACTATCTGGAGGATAAAAAGACAAACTATCCCAACTTCCGCTCTTCGGTCACGGGTTATTCCTACGAGGACCTGTACGACATCTATAAGATGCTGTACGACTACGAGATCCCGTCGCTGTACGCGAATGTGATGACCGGGCCGCAGGTGCGCAACGCCGACAAGCTGTGCCGCAACCTGACCCAGAGCATCGAGAGCAGCGTGCAGAACGAGCAGGTGTATCAGGAGCGGGAAGCCTACCTCAGCGGCCTGATCCAGAACTACTCGGAGAAGAACCGCGACCTGATCAACTACCATTACCACAACGACGCCAACGACAGCGGCACCGACTACATTCTGAAGAACGTAGAGGCCTACGATGACAACCAGAGCAAGCAGATCACCTACGATTCGCTGATTTTGGAGTATGTGGAGATCGACAAGACCCTGCGCAGCAGCGCCATCCGCCGGGCCTACACCCAGCAGCTGCTGGACACCTTCCAGGCAGCCGGCGGGGTGGGCGGCGATGAGGCCTCCCATGCCGCAATCGAGTCGGAGATCAACAAGTACGAGCAGACGCTGGTGGACTACTACCAGATCGTGAGCCAGACCAGCATGGAGCACAACCGCTCCCTGAGCGCGGACTATCTGCAGACCACCAGCTCCACCAGAGTGTGGCCCAGCATCAACACCAAGCTGTATCTGGCCATCGGCTTTGTATTCTTCTTCCTCGTGGGCTGCGCACTGGCCGTTGTGGTGGGCCGTTCCCGCGACTTTGTGGAATACTTTATGTATGTGGACAAAAAGACCGGTCTGCCCAACCGCGACCGTGTGGATGCCATGATGGTACGGCTGGAAAAGCAGGGCCTGCTGCCCAGCCACTTTACCTGCATGTGCTTCCAGTTTACCAGCCTGAACCATCTCTCACGGGAGTATGGTTACTCGGTGGGCAACCATGTCCTGCGGGACTTTGCCGGGCTGGTGGCGGCCCTTGGCACCGAGGAGAGTTTCATCGGTTCCAACGGTGCGGGCCAGATCGTGGGCCTCTTCCGGGAATGCAACGCCGTCAAGGCGGAGGCCATTCTGGAAGTGCTGGACGAGCAGATCCAGGAGTACAACAGCCTGAACCCGGATTACGCCATCGAGTACAAGGCAGCCAGTGCCACCTCGGATGACGAAAAGGAATTCAACATCCGGGATCTGCTGCGCTGCGCATTCAAGAAGCTGCGGGATGCCAATAAGCCGCAGCCGGAGACCGCACACGAGACGGTGTAAAAAAGATAAGGAGGCGGCAGTCATGCTGCAGAATCAACGGGCCTGCCAGCTCGTCCGTTCCAAAACCGGCTGTGAGCCGCTGGCACTTGCCGTAGCGTGGGGTGCCCGCACGGCGGGCCGCTGTGCCGCCGGGGTGCTGGGAGCCGTGAAGCATCAGCGCTTTTCCGACCAGCAGCTGGAGACCTTTGCCGCCCGCGCGCCGGGCATCTGCCCGAAGCCGGTGTGCGATGCCGGGGAGCCCTGCCCGCTGCCGCCGCAGGACGAGGCGGTGGATGTGTCGGTGATCGTGCCGGTGCACAACGGGGAGCGCTTTTTGCGCGCCTGTCTGGACAGCATCCTGCACCAGAACACCACTCGCCGCCTGCAGGTGCTGGCGGTGGAGGACGGCTCCACCGACGGCAGCGGGGCCATTCTGGCCGAGTACGCCCGGCAGGGAGGGGTCACCGTGCTGCACCCGGAGCAGGGCGGCAGCGCGGCCCGCGCCCGCAACACCGGTCTGGCCCGGGCGGTGGGCCGCTGGGTCCTGTTTGTGGATTGCGATGACTGCCTGCTGCCGGACGCAGTGGAGACGCTGCTGGCGGCACAGGCGCGTACCGGGGCGGATATCGTGCAGGGCGGCTGGCAGTATTGCGACGAAGCCGACACCCGCGGTGCGGTGCAGCAGTACGCAGAAGCGTGCTACACCGGCCCCCGGCGGCTGGATGTGGTGGAGCTGCCCGGCACTCCCTGGGGCAAGCTGTACCGCCGGACCCTGTTTGAACGGGTACGGTTCCCCTCCGGGTACACCTGTTTTGAGGATGCCATGATCCATTTCTGGGTCTTTCCGCGGGCGAAGTGCATTGCTTCGACAAAACCTGTGGTATATTTGTGGCGCAAAAATACAATGGGGCTCACCGCGACCTCCCAGAATACGGCCAAAGCATTGCAGGCCTACTGGGTGGCTGAAGAAATGCTGGACGGTGCGGTGCGTCTGGGCCTGCCGCAGGATACGCTGTTTGCCTGCAACCTGATCCTGCAGCTGGCCAATTACTGCTATGTGTGTGTGGCCGGTCTGCCGGAGGCGGACCGGCAGACGGCCTTTGCCTGCTGCTGCCTGCTGTACCGCCGGTGGGCAGCGAAGCTGCCGGACCCCCGGACGCTGCCCTATGCCGTGCGGCTGGCGCAGCGGGCGCTGGAACAGACGGACTATGGGCTATGGCAGCTGCAGGGCAGACTGTTCCAGCTGATCAACTGACCGGTTTACACCGGCACGGAAAGCGAGGTGGACCGCGTGCAGGATGTTTCCAAGATCCTGACCCGGAAATATTACGGCAAAAAAGACCCGTTCCGCAGCCGGGAGTTCCGCCAGCCCCGCTGGATGGAACTGTTGGCGGTGCTGCTGTTCACCGTGTCCGGGCTGGGCGAAGGCAAAAGCATCAATGTGGTGCTGGGCGGTCTGCCCAAGGCGGTGACGCTGGCCTTTGTGGGGCTGGCCGGGCTGGAATTTTTCATCCGGGGTGATTTTGACCGGTTGAAAAAACTGGCCGGGCCGTCCGGGCTGTACATCCTGTATCTGGCGGTGCTTGCCGCCTGGTCCATGTTCATCTGGGTGCACAACTTCACGGCCTTCACTTCCATCACCCGCGGTGTGGAGAAGATCCTGTATCAGAGCATCGCCACGGTGGTGGCCATCTGCTGCGTGTACCTGTACGGGCGGTTCAGCATCGACCTGTTCACCATCGGCATCTGCTGCGCAAACCTCTTCATCCTGTTCAGCGAGGTGCCCGCCTATGGTGTGGGCGAGAGCGTGAGCTCCCTGCTCACCAGCATCTTGTCGCTGGGCAACAACACCTATGGCTATGCCGAGCGGCTGGAGATCCACGAGGTGACCTTTCTGGAGGGCATCTTTGTGCTGTACTACCTGTTCTTTTCGCCAAAAGAAACCAAGCAGCAGCGCACCCGCAACTGGGTGCTGGCGGGCTGCTCCTTCTTTTTTGTACTGGCGGGCATGAAGCGCATCCTGCTGCCGGCGCTGGTGGTCTCGGCCTTTTACATCTGGGTGCTGCGCCGCAGCCATGCCAAGGAAAAGCTGATCATGCTCACCGGCGCGGCCTGGGTGACCCTGTTCTGGGTGTACCTGTATCTGGTGCACACCGGTGCCATCTCCCGCATCCTGAACGCGGTGGGCGTCAACATGATGGGCCGCGATTACATCTGGAGCCTGGCCAAACCCTATTATCAGTTCTCGCCCACCTTCATCGGGCTGGGGTTCGAGGCGGTGGACGCCATGGTCACCCGCTTTTATGAGATCGGCCTCATTGATGTGGCCTACCCGCTGCACAACGATATCCTCAAGGTGTTCGTGGAACTGGGCTTTCCGGGGCTGTGCTTCTGGTGCGCATTCCTGTACCTGATCCTGCCCTGGTTCTGGACCAAACGCTACGGGCCCGAGGCCGGCATCCTGTATTTTGCCATCCTCAACCCGCTGTCCATGACCTACCTCACCGACAACACGGCCTTTTATTTCTGGTGCACCATGGGCCTGCGCATGATCCCGCTGGCGGTGTGCTGCTTTGCAAAGCCGACGAAGGGCCCTGCCGCCCAAAAACAGACATGGCAGCCGCCCTCGGCGCAGGAGGTGCAGCGGCGCATCCGGGCACAGTACCGGGAGAAAGGAAGTTCTTCATGATCCACATCCTGCAGTCGGTCAGCAACATGGACCGGGGCGGCATCGAGTCGATGTTGATGAACTATTACCGGCATCTGGACCGCACGCGGTTCCAGTTCGATTTTCTGGTCAACAAGAAAAAGCCCGGCTTTTTTGATGACGAGATCCGCGCACTGGGCGGGCGCATCTTCCAGAGCCCGGGCGTAGCCCCGCAGAGCTACCCGGCCTACCTGCGCTCTATGCAGCAGCTGCTGGCCCAGCACCCGGAGATCAAGGTGCTGCACGCCCACAACGAGGCCATGCAGCTTTTTGCGCTGGAAGGCGCTAAAAAGGCGGGCCTGCCGGTGCGCATCGCCCACGCCCACAACACCCGTCTGCCCAAGGACGCCAAGCTGCCGATCAAATGGTTCTGCAAACAGTTCATTCCCGGCGCGGCCACCGATTACTGGGCCTGCGGGCGGGCGGCCGGCATCTACTACTTTGGACAGAGCGCGTGGGATGCCCGGGGCGTGACCCTGCGCAACGCCATCGACCTGGACCGCTTTGGCTACCGGCCACAGGTGCGGGCAAAGCTGCGGGCAGAATATGGCCTGAACGATAAGCTGGTGGTGGGCTGTGTGGCCCGCCTGATGGCGCAGAAGAACCACACCCGCCTGCTGGACATCTTTGCGGCCCTGAAAAAGGTGCGGCCGGACAGCTGCCTGCTGCTGGTGGGCGAGGGCGAGCTGCGGGCCGAGCTGGAAGCCAAGGCCGCCCGGCTGGGCATTGCGCAGGATGTGAAGTTCCTGGGCGTGCAGAGCGACACCTCCGTCTGGTATCAGGCCATGGATGTGTTCGTGATGCCCTCGCTGTTTGAGGGCCTGCCCGTGGTGGGCATGGAAGCGCAGGCGTCCGGTCTGCCCTGCGTGTTCTCCACCGGCGTCACCGAGGAAGTCCTGCTGCGGCCGGACAGCTGCCGCATTTCGCTGGAACAGCCGGACGAAGCATGGGCCGCAGTGCTGAAGGATGCGGACCGTAATCTGCCCGACCGTGCGCAGGCGGCGGCACAGGTGCGGGCTGCCGGGTACGACATCCGGCAGGAGACCCTGCGCCTGCAGCAGCTGTACACCGGCCTGATCGCCAAAAGGAGCGCGGCCCATGCCTGAGATCAGTATTATTGTTCCGGTTTATAACGTAGAGCAATATCTCCCGGCGGCACTGGACTCCCTGCGGGCCCAGACCTGCCCGGACTGGGAGGCTATTCTGGTGGACGACGGCTCCCCGGACGGCTGCGGGGCGCTGTGTGATGCGGCCGCCCGGCAGGATGCCCGCTTCCGGGTGATCCATCAGAAGAACGCCGGGGTCGGCGCGGCCCGCAATGCCGGGTTGGCTGCAGCCCGCGGCACCTATGTGCAGTTTCTGGACAGTGATGACGCACTGGAGCCCCAGATGGTGGAGGTGCTGTGCCGCACGGCAAAGCAGACGGATGCGGACCTGATTATGTTCGGCGGCTATGAGGAGCACTACGCGGCCGACGGCACCCGTACCGGCTGCACCGACATTGCTCCGGTTCTGGAAGGGGTGTACCGCGGCGACCCCTGCCCGCAGCTGTTCCCGCAGCTGTCGGCCATGTCGCTGGTCACGCGGCAGCTGTTCCGCCGCCGCTGCATCGAAGAGGGCAACTGCCGCTTTACCGATCATAAGATCGCGGAGGACGCGCTGTTTTTCGTGTCCTTTTACCGGCAGCACCTGCACTGTGTGGTGGGCATCCCGGAAAAGCTCTACCGCTATAAGCTGCGTGCCTCGGGGTCGGCCTCCCAGAGCTACCACCCGGAGCGGCTGGCCGATAACTTTTACCTCTCGGATGCGGTGGAGGCTGTGGCAAAGAGCTGGGGATTAGAAAACGACCCCGCCTGCCGCCGGGCCGTAAACCACAGCCGGGTGCTGGACCTGCAGCTGGGCATCAAGAACGTCTGTCTGGGGCCGCTGAGCTTCCGGCAGCGCACCGCATGGCTGCGGCAGGCGTTGCGCATCCCGGCGGTGCGAGCCGCTGTGCGGGACATGCCCCTGCAGGACGCCCGCAGCCGCAACGACCGCATCAAACTGGCCTTGCTGAAGGTGCGGCTGTGCGCGGTGGTCATTGCTCTGTCCAGCTGGAACAACCGCCGCTGAAAAGACGAAACAACAAAAGCGCCCCTGTGCACCGGATGGGTCCCGTGCACAGGGGCGCTGTATTTTATAAGGAAAAAGCGGGGGCTCAATCGTCGTCGCTGTCCAGCTTGAGCACGGCGGTAAAGGCCTCGCTGGGCAGGGAAACGCTGCCCAGCTGGCGCATCTTCTTTTTGCCTTCCTTCTGCTTTTCCAGCAGCTTCTTCTTGCGGGTGATATCGCCGCCGTAGCACTTGGCCAGCACGTCTTTGCGCATGGCCTTGACCGTTTCACGGGCGATGATCTTGCCGCCGATGGCGGCCTGCACCGGGATCTCGAACAGGTTGCGGGGGATGTTGTCCCGCAGCTTTTCGCAGATGCGGCGGCCCTTGGCGTAAGCGTTATCCCGGAACACGATCATGGACAGTGCATCCACGGGGTCGCCGTTGAGCAGGAAGTCCAGCTTGACCAGATCGCTCTCGCGGTACTCCTTGAACTCGTAGTCGTAGCTGGCGTAACCGCGGCTGCGGCTCTTGATGGCATCAAAGAAGTCGTACACGATCTCGCCCAGCGGCATGGCATAATGCAGGTCTACGCGCACATCGTCCAGATACTTCATGTCGATGAGGGCACCGCGCTTGTTCTGGCACAGATCCATCAGGCCGCCCACATAGTCGTTGGGGGTGTACAGGTGCACGTCCACAAAAGGCTCTTCCTGCTTGACGATGTTGGAGGGATCCGGGTAGCTGGAGGGGTTGTCGATCATCTCCACGGTGCCGTCGGTCAGGGTCAGGCGGTAGCGCACGCTGGGCGTGGTGGTGATGATGT
>ERZ773169.1922-NODE-1922-length-16554-cov-3.222438_pt1 | contig 16554 bp, 14 predicted proteins | sample MGYA00580536_ERZ773169 | MGnify/ENA primary metagenome ERZ773169 (study PRJEB29015, sample SAMEA2737814) | human gut metagenome | biome: human gut; feature: human-associated habitat; material: faeces | place: China | collected 2012 ...
CCATGACGTGGTGCTGCTGGCGCTGGCCATTCTGCTGGGCGGCCTGATCGTCTGGAAGCACCGGGGCAACCTGAAGCGTATTCTGAACGGAACGGAATCCAAGTTCAGCCTGCACCATAAAAAAGATGAGGGGGCGCCGAAAGCATGAAGATCGCAGTGATGGGCAGCGGCGGTTGGGGGACAGCCCTGGCCCTGGTTCTGCTGGAGAACGGAAATGAGGTCACCCTGTGGTCCTATAGGGAGGAGGAGTCCGCTATCCTGCGGGAGAAGCGGGAAAACCCCATGCTGAAGGGGGTGCCCCTGCCGGATGGACTGGCGTTGACCTCTGACCGGGAGTGCGTGAAGAACTGTAAGGTGGTTGTGCTTGCTACGCCGTCCTTTGCGGTGCGTACCACCGCCCGTGCTGTGGCGTCCCTGTTGGAGCCCTCTGCGGTGCTGGTGTCGGTGTCCAAGGGCATTGAGAAAGATACCTCTCTGACCCTGACCGACGCCATTGCTCAGGAAGTGGGGGAGGGGCATCCCATCGTGGCCCTTTCCGGCCCTTCCCACGCCGAGGAGGTGGGCCGTGGCGTCCCCACTGTGGTGGTGTCCGCCTCTCGAGACAAGGCGGCGGCGGAGCTGGTGCAGGATCTCTTTATGAATGAGCGGTTCCGTGTTTACGCCTCCGACGACGTAGTGGGTGTGGAATTGGGCGCTGCGTTAAAAAACGTCATCGCCCTCTGTGCCGGGATCTGTGACGGCATGGGCTTCGGCGACAATACCAAGGCCGCCCTGATGACCCGCGGCCTGACGGAGATCGCCCGCTTGGGCGTGGCCCTGGGCGGCCGCAGAGAAACCTTTGCGGGACTGTCCGGCGTGGGTGACCTGATCGTCACCTGTACCTCCATGCACTCCAGAAACCGCCGTTGCGGCATTCTGATCGGCCAAGGCACCCCTGCCGCTGAGGCGGTAAAGGAGATTGGCGCTGTGGTAGAGGGCTACTATGCGGCCGCCACCGCCCGCGCCCTGGCTCAGAAGGCGGGGGTTGAGATGCCCATCACAGAGGCGGCCTATCAGGTATTATACGGCGGACGGGATACCAGGGCCGTGATTAAGGAGTTGATGACCCGCGCCCGGAAGCACGAGCTGGAGGATAGCTGGGTCTAAAAAGGTTTTCGAAAAAAATCGAGAAAAATTGAAAAAAACACTTGCATCTTTTCGCAGGATGTGGTAATATAATCAAGCCGTCCGATGAGGGCGGCGACTTCCGGGTGTGGCGAAGTTTGGTATCGCGCTTGAATGGGGTTCAAGAGGCCGCTGGTTCGAATCCAGTCACTCGGACCAAACAATGATAATCCGAACTACATTATCCAAGTGGGTAATGTGTTCGGATTTATCATTTCTATTGAATATGTGCTTTGATGGACAAGGGCGGGACTATCACCCCGCCCTTGTTTTTTTAGATCTTTTCTGATATTTTGTGTCTGTCAGACAAATCAAAGATTTGCAATTGAAAATTATGCTTATTGTTTCACTGCAAGGCAATAATTCGTATTGTCAAAAGCACTCATTTGATTTTTAGGATTGGCCTCATTATAGAGCGCAAAGTATTGCTCTGTTATTCCCTGGGGCTCCAAGTGCTCATATATCAAAAATTCATGTGCTGAAAGCAATTGTTCGATATCAGAGTAGGAATAACATGCCAACATTTTTTCGCTTGCAACACCCGCCAGCATGAATTGCTTTTTTGTTCGTTCTCCGGCTTTCTCAGTATAGCTGTTTTCATCTGGATAATCAAATATAATGGAACTGCCTTTCGCCACAATACCACTTATAGAAGAAATTACCGATTCGAAGGATTCCTTTGAGAGATAATAGGCGACACCAAGAATGGAACAGTAACTTATTTTATCACTATTAAACGAGTTGTGATTTTGCATTTCTTTCTTCCATGTTCCTTTTGTGAAGTCTGCTTCAATGTAGTGAACATTGTCGGGAATTACAATTCCGGCACTTTTCAGCCGCTCTTGTTTATCTCTTGCGGTAGCCGGATGGTCTACCTCAAAAATTTGCAATGCCTTTGCCCATAATGGTTGCCGATACGCAAAAGTGTCATATCCGGCTCCCCAAATTAAATACTGTTCTGTTCCCGTGCGAACAGCCCACTCAAGAGATTTTTCGGCAAAAGCCGCCCTGCCAAGTGGCGAGGGAGATAGTTGATTATCAACAACCCATCTTAATGCCTGTTCTGGTTCTCCAACAAATGATGGATTGAAAAATCCTATTCCATCCGACATATTCTTTGCTATTTGATTAAATTCTTCATCAGTCAGTAAATCTCTTGCCAAGCTGTCATTAAAAATTGTAACCTCATTGTTTAGCGCATGATACGCCCTTGAGAATGCGCTTATCAGTGCGGTTAAGCTTTTTTGCTCCATTAAAAACACCTCCTGTATACTTAATACATCCTTGATACAAAAAGCTCAAGACTTGAAATTTCCCTGATTTTGCGGTAATATAAAAGCACAAAATGGATAATTTTATGAATTTTATAGTAACGCCCAGAAATAAACTATGGTATAAGGCGGGAGCATCGTTGCCGATATTCCCGCCTTATGTGTTATGCCTGTTCTGTTGCGTTGGCGTCCCGCCGAGCCTTCCACTCTGCAAACTCCCGTTGCCCTTCCTCGCTCTCGAAAAGGCTTGAATTTCCGGGAGCAGGACACGGGCAAGGGCTTCCGATTCATGGAGGGGAACTCCCGTGCCCTAGTTAAGGTTTGTGTGAAGCGCCCGGCCAGATGTCCATTACCTCCCAAAGCTGGCTGTCCTGGCGGTGCGCCTTTTATCGCTATTCACGTGGGGGTTGTATCTGAAATACTGTGCATTCAGTTGTCAGTGGGAGGGGGACCCTCTAATCTATTAGGCGGATTTTAGGGAAAAGATCCTCTCTTGCAGAGAATTTTTCAAACTATTTTAAATTTAGCAAACCTTGCTGATCCCCACGCCCTCGACCCTGGAGATTTTTTACTGACGCTGAGAATGTAATAAGCATGAACGCGCCGGGCCTGGACAGGCGGGAGTTGGACGATGGCTGCATGGAGGGGGTCCCGATCTTCACCGGTCTCTAGAGGCTGCTCCGGGGACAGCGGCGGGTAGGGCATGTCGGCCTCAAAGCCGGTGATCAGTGTCCATGGAACGCTCGCCATGATCCTGCTTGTGGCGCTTGTAGCTGTCACACAGGCGGCCACCAATGAAAGAGTCACGGTAATTTCGTCTGATGCCTCCAGAATGACGCGCTCGGTCAAATGGGGATAGTAATTGTTTAGAATGATAGTTTTCATTTTTAGTCTTTATTTCGGTGTTCAGCAGTTGACGGACTGGCAGATCGAAATGGAGGATGGCGGGGAGCGGCGCCCAGGCCAGCCGCCCCCACCTCTGGCCGCGATGGCCAGAGGTAGTCTGGTATAACAACGTCCGCACGGCGCAAGACCATGCGGACAGATATAACATGATTTTCTTTCGGGCACTGGCAGATTTCTGCTACAAGGCCAGACAGGGATACCGGCAGAAAACGACCATTTTCGCAGTTGACCGCGGAATGGCCCCCTAATAGGGCCGGACTTTCTTTGATGAATAACCATCAGTCAGCTTGCTGCATGGTAACAACATGGCAGTATCCTCCTATAATCCGCCGTATCCTGCGCATAAGTAAACGGCAGCTTATTGCTAAACCGCCGTTAGTACAAGAAATCCGAGCATGAGGGAATATGTGCCCAGCGGCGGTTTTTTCTTTCCTGCCGCTGGGCAGATAACTTTTGACGTATTTTTTACATAGCTGTCATCAGGCTAAATAGAATCCCCCTGTGAATTTTAGCTGTCATGCAGACCTTTACGAAATCTCTCGGATTAGGATGAAGGGGGTAAGCTGGCGGTCTTGGCCTGCGGGATTATCTACAATCAGAGCCAAAAGCTGAGAGTCGGGCCAATTCTGGAGCTGTTCACTTTTTCCCAGAAGTTCGACAGTCAAATCGTTGGCATCCACGACCATCATCACAATTCCGGTTTTGAGATATACCTCATCACAGACCTTATCCGGCTTACTGGGAATACGAATCCCAATATGCGCATACTCCGGGATGTCCCTCCCCCAAAAGCCGTCTAGTCCCCTCACCTCATCGTCCAGCATGTCGTAAAAAGTACCGTGGATGCCGCGGAGCTTATTAAGGCCGGCGCAGACAGCCGCCTTGAGGACCTTTCCCAAGCCGCAAAAGTTGATGGCAAACTGCATTTTAACAGGCAGGCCCATCCCGGGCCCAGCCGCCGTCTGATGGACAAAGCGTGAAAGAAGCTTGGCCCAGAAGCCTGGTTTGACCTGTTCCTCAGTCACTACCCGCCCTTGGCATAGGGCAATGACTTTTTCGCTGGCGGAAAGAATATCTCCCGGTTGGTAGACTGGTATGACATATCTCTCCAGGAGGTCGATATAATTCTCGCCTACCTGGACGAAATGTGTTGTAATCGCATGGCGGGCATACGTCTTGCCGTTAGCTTGAATGGTAACGGCCTTTCCTTCGTTGGCGTAAAAATCCATGGGAAAGATTCCTCCTATATAATACGCAAATTGAAATAAGTATCCTGGTACGTTGCCTCCTTACTCTCCGCGCTTTCTGGCGGGGTACAGTTTGGACCATTTTATAAGGCTTGAAATGCCCATAGATTGCTGATTTGCGGTTTCAAAGTATCATAATCCCACAGCATATTGCTCCGCTCCGTACTGTTGGGATCATTGACTGTAAACTGTCCGTCCTTTATGCCGGTAATCACAATAAAATGTCCGGTTGTTGTAAAATCTCCGGGCCGCATACTGCAAATGATGGGGCGGCCTTCCTTCAAGACACCCTCCATAATCGATTTTGTCAAGGGCAGTTCCTCCCCGATTACTCCGAAGTGCTTCGCTCCTTCGCTCATAAGTGTCCAGGCAGTCCCAGCGCCGGGAACATAGTATCCCTGCTCACTGGCGTATTGGGCCACTACATACGGCGTAATGGTGTCATCGCCCGTTAAGCTGGTAATCACCATGGATAAGCAGGCTGGCCCGCATCCACTGACGGCAACGGAGCTGTTGCCATAGTCGCCGTAACCCCAGCGTTGATCGTATTGCAGAAGAAGCGGAACTTCTCCGCCTTCAACCTCTCCGACAGTTTCAGCAAAAACCTGCCCTACTTTCTCTGGATACTCTAAAACAAAATTCAGCATATCCAGGTTTCTGGACAGCATTTTCAAAATATCCTCGGGATAGATTTCGCAGTTATCTATGACCTGCTGAACCCGCTGATCCTGGCTCACCAAGTCTTGCAGTTTCTGACAGACTTCATGATCCATCGGCGCCTGGGTAACATCTGTACTTTTTTGCCTGCTGTCTGCCGTCCCGCACGCATCATGCCGGGATTGATTGGTGCCCGAGGAAGATGCGCCGCTATCATTCTGAAATAAGGTTCCTCTAAAAAGCCAGACTCCTGCGATGACAAATGCAAAAACAAATGCGCACCAAAACATCACTACCCGCTGGTTGCGTTTGTGACTCCGCCTGGTTTTTTGGCCGAATGTTTCTTTCATAGGTATGCTCCTTTTCTAAAATGCAAAATAAACCACGCTCCTGACAGTTATCATTGTACTGAACAGGAGCGTGGCAAGTTTGAATATTCAGTTGTTTGTTTCTTGAGAAAAACTTGAGGAAGGATAGATGTTTTCTGAATCTGCCGCAGGCAGTTGAACCGTAAATGTGACCGTGTCATTTTCGCTCGATGCATGGATCGTACCGCCATGTAAAAGAATGATTTCCTTTGCAATTGCCAGCCCAAGCCCCGTGCCGCCTGTATCAGAGGCGCGGGATTCATCCAAGCGGTAGAACTTATCAAAGAGGGAGGACAACTTCTCAGCCGGGATTGTATTCCCCTTGTTTTGAAAAATGACGAAGACATGTCCTCTCACTTTCTCGGTAGAGATTCTGATTTCTGTATTCAGATAGCTGTATGCCGCCGCATTTTTTAATATATTGCTGAATACACGGGCCAACTGATCCGCATCCGCACAAACTGTTAAATCTTCATCAATTTCCAGTTTAATTGAGAGCCCGCGCTGAGAAAAGACCGGAGACAACTCATCGGATAATTGTATCAGCATATAGGAGAGGTCTATCGACTCTTTTATTAGCTTGATTTGCTGTGAATTGTACCTAGTGATTTCAAAGAATTCATTGATCATCTTTTCCAGCCGGTACGCTTTTTCCAATGTAATACGTACATGCTTCACACGCTGAGGGGCTGGCATATCCGGATCTTCGTGCAAAAGGCTCAAGTAGCCGATAACGGATGTGAGTGGGGTACGAATATCATGGGCCAGATACATTACCAACTCATTTTTCCGCTGTTCCGCAAGGGCCGTTTCCGCCTTTTGTCGCTCCAGTGTCTGCTTTACAGCATTTAATTTACTCTCAAATGGCAGCATTTCTGGTGATAGGCGGATCGCCTTTGAATCGTCCACCTGCAGAGCGTCAATTCCCTGATCGATCTCCTTGAAGTATTTGGTCATCCATCGGAATAGGCGCAGGAGCAAAAACGCAAAGACGAATGTAATTGCCGCTGCAAAGAACACTTCCCTGTAACTTCGAAAATAGTAGAAATAGATCATGTTCGCAGTTTCACGGTCTACTCCAAAAAAATGCATCAAAAAGTATGCAATTAGGTTTCCTCCTCGCTGTCTCCACAGCAACACATAAAGAACAATTACGATAAGGATCGATAACAAAGCGTTACCGCAAAAACGACGCGTGATTTTAGCCCGAAATGTAGCATAATCGTTGCTGAACTTAATCTTCAATTTTATAACCGACCCCCCATATCGTTCTGATATATTTTGGATTGTCCATCGTATCATTCAGTTTTTCTCTTAAATGGCGAATGTGGGACGTGATTGTGTTGTTCGTTTTACTGTAATATTCATCCGCCCAAATCCTGTAAAAAAGCTCCTCGGCGCTGACAACCGTTCCCTTGCTTTCTAAAAGGATCTGTAAGATCGAAAATTCAGTAGGCGTCAGCGTAAGTGATTTTCCATCCAACAAACACTGGTGTGCTTTTACATTCATCTCCAAACCGGCGTGGGTCATGACATCACCGGCCTCCGCTTCAGCTTGCGCGGGATTGTATTTTTTGTACCGCCGCAGCTGAGATTTCACCCTTGCAACTAATTCAAGCGGACGAAAAGGTTTTGTCATATAGTCGTCTGCACCAAGTGTCAGACCGTTGATTTTATCCGTTTCTCCGTCTTTGGCTGTCAGCATAATAATTGGATATGTGTGTCTTGTTCTGATTTTCTGGCATAGCGTATATCCATCTATATCCGGTAGCATGACGTCCAGGATCGCAAGGTCAAGGTTTGTTGTGTTGATACACTCGAGGGCTTCTTTTGCAGAATAGAATTTAAACACGCTATAATTTTCGTTGTTCAGATATACTTCAATCAAATCCGCAATCTCGACCTCATCATCGACGACTAGTATTTTGTCCGGCATGATACTTCGCTCCTCCTTTGCATTGTCCTCCACATATTGTAATAGAAAGGGATATTATAATTGTTGAGCCTTACATGAGAAAATATTAAGATTTTCCTCAGATTTCTATTGTGATTGGGGGAATCGTCAACTACTATTGCAGCAAAATCCTTGAATACATCAAGGATAGGAAGATAATTCGATTTTTTGCATTTCCGCAGGTTTGTGGGGTGCACGTTAGTATCAAGCAAGGCAAGTGTATAGATACTTGACGTTTTTGCACCGCAAAAATGCTTGTTGGGGTGCCCCCAAACCCTCTGGCACTTCTGGCCACGATGAAGCCGCTGACAAAGTCCCCAATTCGGACGTACTTGGGCTGGACCTCCTGGACCGGGTGCCGGACCACAGTCCCGTCTCCCAGCTGCGGTGGAGGAAGCCCTCCTTCGGCAAGAGCTTCCGGCGGCTGTTTGAGGAAATAGTACGCCAGTGTGTCCCAAACGGCCCTGTGACCGGTCGGCTGGTGGGTACCGACTTATGTGAAGGCCAATGCCTCCCGTGCCTCGGAGGAGCTGATGGAGCTCCAGGAGAGCCCAGGGAATTATTGAGACCGTCTGGACACCTACGGGGAGGAGGGGCTGGAGGAACCGGCCCAGTGGACCGGAAAACACCGTTCCAAACGAACCAAACAGCTCAAAAAGGATAGCTGCCACACCAGAAAGCGTGTGTGCCACACTGACCCGGAGGACGGCCATCTGAACCGCCCCGGCAGGCCCCGGGGGGCCCACTACTTGGGCCGCCAGACGGTGGACACCGACCACGGCGTTATCATCGGCGTCACGGGTTTAACCGTGCTTTTCATGCGTGCGAAAAAGTCCTTTGAATGGAGGACTTGCAAATCGGTGTCAAAGGGATTGTCATGGTGGGGCTCCGTGTCAGGCATTGGAGCGCCCTTGGAGATAGGAGCGGCGTGACCCTGCTTCCGGCGTTCATGTTGGATAGCCTAAGGGTGTATCAAATGGAAAACATTAGAGAAAATAAGAGGGACGACAAAATCATTTCCTGCCGCTTCACGGTCTGTCTTGGGCGGGACATAAAATAGAGGTTGGTCACATCGTCCCGCCCATGGCCGAGGAACCCGGCCACGGCCTTTTGGGCCGCATAGTGAGATGTTGGCTTCGTACCATTCGCCCGCGTAGGTGTGTCGGAGGCCGTGGGAGGCCATTGAGCGAGTGGAGTCCGGCTCTTGGGCGTAGGAACGAAAAGCCTGGAGGACCGTGATGTCCTGATGGGTGGGCACACTGTCCGGGATAAGGAGCTTGCATCCCTGTAGCGTCTGCTCGAGATGATACCGGAGGCGTGGCTCCAGGATGGGATTCAGTGAAACCGGCCGACCGCTCTTGCTTTTCAAAATCAAAAAAGGACGCAGTGCACCCAACGGCGCGGGCCGACTGTTTCTGGCAGATTTCCGCGGGAAACTGCCATCACAGTCAGCACCGGGAGCGGTAAACGCATTGAGGTGACTGGAATGAGAGGATGGAGGCCAGCCGGGCTCCCACAGCGGCCGCGCGTCCTTGGGTGAGGGGCAGATGATACTGCCGGCGTCCGTGGTCCGCCCCCGGCAGCAGGACGGAAAGATACACTGGTATACTGGTGAAACCGGTATGGGGAGCGCTCCTCTGCGCCAGGTTTGTGTTATCCTTTTGGACAGAAAAAGGCCCGAAAACAATTCGTGCTTGTTTTCGGACCTGATGGGTGAATATTCCAAATGAAGGCCGGTCTGTTTTTATCTCTGTCAAGTCTCCAGGGAGTTGGAATAAATCCACGGGTGAGAAATGCCACCTGATAACGGAATTAGCATAGCATAAAACAACACAGCCATATAGCTGCACTTTTTACTATCATTCTAATTATGATGATTAAAATAATTCGTCTTTACATAACCAGTAGATCAGGGCGCAATAAGCCCATTGCCGGCGTACAAACATTACAACGTGCACAACGCGGATCAAAGTCCGACGAACAGACGGCCAGCAATCCGGCGCATGCCCCGTGATTTCAGCGAGTGGGTACAAAAATCAATCACAGCTTTGATACCATAATATATCCTGCTTTTTAACCAGTAAATCTGTATGTAGTATCCGGATAGGGGCGCACTTATACAAGGTGATCTGCCAGTCCTCCTTAACTTACAAGTAAGGTTTACCACAGGAGCCTGAGGGATGTATAGGCGAAGCTTTTTCAACTGTTTAGAAGCTGCTTCTTGCATTTCCGGTCGGAACATTCCGTGTCCCACGCGGGCGGCATGTATTGTTGGAATGCCGAATAGGAGCCGTGGGAGTACCCGGCAAGGACGAGAAGTCCAGCGGCTAAGCGAGCATCCTGTAGGCCGAGAGAATCATTATCCCATGGCGTGAATACAGGTGGCGCTGATCTGTGGGGGGATGCTATGCGTCATTACTCCGTTGTAGTGGATGCATACTTGACAGCCAGGGCAAAAACAGAGAGCGTTACCGGCGTGCACAACGACGGCTTGATTGGTGCAATGGTCGCACACAAGAAGCTGTGAGGCGCAGGATCTGCATACCGTGGCGTACATGGTTACGGACTTATCTGGTTCCACAGTAGAACCTCCTCTCCCAAATACGGTAGAGTATCCTATGACCGCAACGGTTGAGTAGTTCGAAATGGTCCACAAAAAGCCGCCCCATGAAAGGGGCGGCTCAGGACTATAGATCTTCCAGATCAGCAGCAGGGAGGTCATTCTCCAGGTTATCCCGCGCCAGATCAGTGTCCAGCTCGGGGTATGCGTCAACGGGAATCGGACGCTCGTGGTAAACCAGCATTGTGGGGCCGGAGGTGCCTGCCACAATGGGATTGGCCTTTTTCTTGGTGTGCTTCGCCTTGCCCTGGAGCTCGGGGACGGGTGGGGCGTCGTTGTGGGGTTGGGTGTGCGTCCGCTCGGGGCGGGACATACCTTGCTTTGCCATAGTATCACCTCACCACTAGGGTGCCACGGGCAGAGGTAAAAATACGATACAAAATTTGAGGTACGGCATGAAATTATTGCAGCCCGGCGCCCATTCCCTTATTGCGGGTAGCAATCAAGTCCAAAATTCCGCAAGTACCGCGCTTGCTGACTGAGCTTGCGGAAAAGGAATCACGCCGGATTCGCTCCGTCGCCTCTACAGCGGGGATGAGGTGGTGCTCATCCAGGTATGGAACCAGGTCGGCACCAGCCTGGATAAGCTGGATGTGTCCAAGTCGGACACAAATGGTAGGAGGGGGCATTTGTCAATCTTCGGTGGGGGAGAGCTCTCCCGTTATGGCGTCCACATAATAGGCGCCGCTGTCTGTGGTGATGCGCCAGACCGGTGTGAGCTCGACAGGCCGCGTGGTGCCGCTGACAATCAGATAGCCCGCGTTCATTTCGTCAATGCGGCTGCACACAAAGCCACCCTCTGTCACACCGGCCAGAAAACGGACCAGGACTGTGGCGGCAGAGAGGGTCTCTTCCTCGCTGGACGAGGTTACGGTGCCGGACAGGCGCTGGCCCTCCATGCGGAGCAGTGTGTCATCCTGCCAGAGCAGGGTGACCTGACAGGAAAAAAGGGGGGTACCCTCCCAGTTCTGGTAGTAGGTCAGTACCGTTTGCCCCGGGCGCTCACCGGACTCGGAGGAGATGAGAGTGCCCTGGAAATCGATTCGCTCCAGGCATGACTGGGAGGCATCCTCGTAGGAGCGCTCATGTTCCTTGGCCCAGGCACCAGGTTGAAAACGCACTGAGAAGGTGCCGTTCATGGAGAATTCAGCGGTGCCCTGTACACTGGAATACCGATGCCGGACATCGTTTTCCCCCTCGCGGGAGACATCGCCCAGCAGAGTCTGCGCCACGATGGCCTCGCTTTCCCGGTCGCGGGTGACGGTCAGAGGGGAGAGTCCGGCCTCCTGGGGGACCCGCTCCGGGCCGAAGGTGATGCCGCTCTGCTCCAGAACGCGCACGGCCGCCTGGCGCGTATCCTCCTCATAGCGGGCGGCACGGCTCTCCTGCACACCCACCAGAATCAGGAGGAAGGCATTGACGGATACCAGCAGAAGCAGGATGATGTTTTTTAATTTGGACCATTCCACAGGGCATCATTCCTATCTGGCGGTCCAGCCGGCCTCCACAGTGTCACCGCCATTATCCGTATAAAAGACCACTAACTCCCTTCCCTCGGGAGACAGGGCCTCCAGCGCGGCGGCGGCCTGCCGCTCGGGAAGAAGCAGGCTGTGCTCCGCAGTCTCCTCATAGCGGCGGAAGCGCAGGGTATAGTCTATGATCTGTCCGTTCCGCACCGTGAACCGGGCGGCGCAGCCGTCCTCTGGAAGGAGAACGGCCGCTCCGCTCAGGCTGTAGCCATAGCAGACCTCTGTGGTGCCGTCGGCTCCTTCTGTGATATCCATCAAGTAGAGTTGGGCGGCGCCGCAGGAGGCGCCCACAGTATCTGCGGCCAGCCGCCGGGTGGTTTCCACCAGCTCCGACACCGTATAGCCATCTGTGGTTCCGATGGGATAGCGGGAGGCCGCATCCTCTGAGGTGTGGTAGGACACGGTGCCGTCATTGCCGATCTCCAGAGTTTCCCGTCCTACCCGGAGGCGCAGGCCGCCAGGGATTTCGTACAGGGCATCGCTCTGTGTCTGGAAAGAAACAGCGGCCTGAAGGGCCGATACAGTGGCCTCGTCCGGGGAGGAGAGGGGGTTGGCGGAGTGGTACACCAGGGGGCTCGGCGTGGCGGAGGTGAGCAGTACATAGGGGTCCAGCCCGGCATAGCCCCGGTCCGCCTCCAACTCAAAGACAAAAAATGCACCGTTGCTTCCGTGGCCGGAAACCAGCTCGTCCATATGGCCAGTGTAGGCGACCTCCGTTTCACAGGCATAATACAGGCCATCTGATTCATTATGATAGTACAGGGAGACCCCACCATCCAGATCCTGGGCCACGGCCAACTGGCGGGCTGTAGCAGTAAGGGAGGGGTTGCTGCCGCCCTCGCCCATCCAGGCGTATAGGGCCTCCAACGGGAGCTCTCCCAGGAAGTCGAACCACACGCCCGGGGCCTGTAGGGCGTCCCGCCAGGCTGACTCCGGAACTGTATGGGGAGAGGCGGCGCTGGAGAGAGCCTCGCTGAGCAGGATGCCTACCGAACTGAACAGGCGGTCGGCTTGGGCTGGGTCATACTGAACCGCAAAGCGGTCCACCCCATCGCAGACAGCAATACGCACGGGCTGGGCGGCGGCTCCGGCCTGTCCGGTCGCCTCGGGGGCGTCCGCCGGAACGCTCTGTCCTGGATTTAAAAGTGAGAGAAGATGATCCAGCCAGCCCCGGGGGCCCTTATCCACCAGCCCGTTGAACATCAGCACCCGGACCGTGAGCACCACGGCGGAGAGGGTGAGCAGCAGGATCAGCAGGTTTTTAAGCCGCTCCACGGTGTTTCGTCTGCGGCGGCGCACGCGCTTATTCCCTTCCATGGTGCGGGCCCTCCACCAGCAGGGTGATTCGTACCGTCAGACCGGGACCGGAGCGGTCCACCAACTCGATGGTGCCCTCATGGCGGTCTATGATCTCCTTGGCAATGGAGAGCCCCAGTCCTGTGCCGCCCGACTCGCGGGAGCGGGCCTTATCCACCCGGTAGAACCGCTCGAAGATGCGGCCCCGGTCCTCTTTGGGGATGCCGATGCCGTTGTCGGCCACTTCCATCCACACCCGCCGGTCCTGGCGGCCGGCGGAGATACGGATGCGGCCGCCATCGGGGGTGTATTTGATGGAGTTGGATACCACATTCATCATCACCTGTACGATCCGCTCACGGTCCCCGGTAATCTCAGGCAGCTCTTCCGTGATGTCCAGCTCCATGGCGTGGCCGTGGCGCTGGGCCTCCATCAGGTTGGCGTTGTAGACATCCTGTACCGCCTGTCCGAAAGGGAAGGGGGCCAACTTCAGCTCGGCCCGGCCGGAGTCAAAGCGGGAGAGGGTGAGCAGATCCTGCACAATGTGGGTCATACGGTCGGATTCGTTGAGAATAACACCCAGGAAGTTCTTTTCCGTGTTGGGAGGGAGCTCTCCTGCGTTGTCCGCCAGCGTCTCCGCATAGGAGCGGATGTTGGTCAGGGGAGTGCGCAGCTCGTGGGACACGTTGGCCACAAACTCCCGGCGGAGCTCCTCGGTCTTGCGCTGCTCGGTTACGTCGTGAATGACGACAAGAACGCCGCCCAGACGCTCCTGGTCAAAGGGGGTGAGCAGAAGCTCCAGGCTGCGGCCGCCCACATCCCGCTCACCGTCCAGGTAGCCGGGCTGCTCCACGGCCAGCACCCCCTGGAGGGGAGCAATGTCGGAGAAGAGTGTATCGTAGTTCTCGCTGCCGCCAATGGGAATGGATCGGCCCAGCATCTCCTCGGCGGCGGGGTTGGACTGGATAACCGAGCCGTCCCGGGAGAAGGCCACCACACCGTCGGTCATATGCAGAAAGAGAGTGCCCAGCTTGGTGCGCTCGTTCTCCACTTCTTCCAGGGTGCGCTTGAGCTGCTGGGCCATGTCATTGAAGGTGCCGGTGAGCACGCCGATCTCGTCTCGGGAGGCCACCTCGATTTTGTGGGAAAAGTCGCCGTCCGCCACCCGTTCAGCGCCCTCGGTCAGCCGCTCAATGGGGGTGATCAGCGTCTTGGACAGCAGGAAGGAGAGAAGCACGGAGATGATCAGGCCGATGATCAACGCCTCTACAATCAGCGTGATCAGCTCACTGTTGAGGGCGGACACATTGGCGCCGTTGTCCTGCACATAGACGATGTAGCGGCCCTCGCCCCGCTGTACTGCCACGGCTACGTCCATATAGGCGGCGGCGGGGGAGTTATCGTCGCTGGCATCCTCACCCGCCAGCACCCGCATCAGGTTGCGGGAATCATTGGGCATCGCCTGTCCGGACTCCTTATCGTCGGAGCCTGCCAGCCAGTGGCCGTCGGTACCGTCCAGTACGTAGTATTTCCGGCTGCGGTTGTCAATGCCGAGGGTGCTGTTGGTATCCAGAATGTGGGCGATGCTGGATGCGGCGTCCTCCTCACCCTCGATGGGAGTCTCCAAGTCCTTCCAGAAGTCCGGGTCGCCAAAGGCCTCGGACATCTGGGTATAGAAGTCCTGCGTGTAGTAATTGGCAACCGAATTGATCAGAAATGCACCTACCACCGTCATCAGGGAGATAATCAGCAGCGTCATGATGAGCATGAGCTTCATGTGCAGGCTTCGAAACATGGAGACACCCCCTCCCAATTCTTCCAAGAGATGCAACGGCGTCCTGAGCCGAAGCGTTGAAGCAGTACCCGATGGCCTCCCGGTTATGATGAACTACAGCGCTGCGGAGTCGTCCGTTCCCTGCACGCCAGGCCACACGGAGACTCCATAGGGATGTAAGATTTCAGGCAACGCGAATTCAACCTGCGGCTTGCCTTGCTGGAGTTTTATGCGTTGAAGTAATAGCCCAGGCCCCTTCGAGTGACGATAAACTGCGGGACTGCGGGATTATCCTCCACCTTTTCGCGCAGGCGGCGCACGGCTACATCGACGGCGCGCACATCGCCTACATAACCCTCATAGTTCCAGACGTGCTCCATCAGAGCCTCCCGGGAAAAGACCTTTCCGGGCTGGGAGGCCAGAAATTTCAGCAGCTCATATTCCCGCTGTGTCAGCTCCAGGGGGTGATCATCCTTGTAGGCGATCATCAGGTCGACATCGATGACGATACGGCCATGCTCAATACGCTGGCCCCCCAGGGGAGCGGCCGCGCCGGCGGCGGCCACCATCTCGTTGCGGCGAATATTGGCCTTTACCCGGGCCAGCAGCTCCCGCATGGAGAAGGGCTTCGTGATATAGTCATCGGCCCCCAGCTCCAGCCCCAGGACTTTGTCGAAGATCTCTCCCTTGGCCGAAAGCATGATGATGGGGACCTGGGAGACGGTGCGCAGCTCCCGGCATACCTGGTAGCCGTCGATCCCCGGGAGCATCAGATCCAGCAGCACCAGGTTTGGCTTAAAGGAAGGAAATTCCCGGAGCGCCGATTCCCCATCCCCCACGATCTTTGTTTCATAGCATTCCTTCATCAGGTACAGTGAGATCAGCTCCGCGATATTGGCATCGTCGTCCACGATCAGGATCCTCTGTTTATCAACCATTCCATGTTCCTCCCTGTCAGTTTTACTTAAATGTCACAATGGTAACTCCGGTATCGCCTTCTCCAAAATCGCCCAGCCGGAACTCCTTCACGTATTTCAATTTTTTCAGATGCTTATGGACCCCGGCCTTTAAGGCGCCGGTCCCCCGTCCGTGGACCACACGCACCTTGGGAAGGTGGGCCAGGTAGGCATCGTCCAGGTACTTATCCAGTACGGGAATGGCCTCGTCCACGGTCATGCCGATCAGGTTCACCTCCGGGGAAACGGAGAAGGACTTGGACATCTTGATCTTTCCGCTGCCGGTATTGTTCTTTTTCATCAGATCCATACCGGGACCGGAAATGGCCGGCTCGTTTAAAAGCTCCAGGTCCTTGATGTTCACCAGAGACCGCAGGATCCCCATCTGCACATACAGATCGCCCTTGGCGTTGGGCAGGGAGCTGACGGTGCCGTTTAAGTTCATGGTCAGCACCTTGACCCCGTCCCCGATCTTTAATTTCTTTGGAGAAATGGTCTTTTTCGGGCCTTTTTCATTTTTAAGGCTCAGGTTTTTATCGACCTTGTCCAGCTTTTCCCGAAGCTTTGTGCGCTCTGCCTCCAGCTCCTTTCCCACGCCGGAGGACTGGGCCAGCTTATTGATCTGGCGGATGGTCTGGTCGGCAGTTTCCTTGGCCTCCCGGAGGATCCTCTGGGCCTCCTCATTGGCGTTTCGGATCAGCTTGTCCTTCCGCTCGTCAAACCGCTCCTCCTTCTGCTCCAGACGGCTCTTTAACCGGGAGATCTCCGATTTATAGGAGGCGATCTCCTCCCGTTCCTTTTCGATGGTGACG
>ERZ773169.1928-NODE-1928-length-16507-cov-7.737479_pt1 | contig 16507 bp, 10 predicted proteins | sample MGYA00580536_ERZ773169 | MGnify/ENA primary metagenome ERZ773169 (study PRJEB29015, sample SAMEA2737814) | human gut metagenome | biome: human gut; feature: human-associated habitat; material: faeces | place: China | collected 2012 ...
CACGGGCTGGATGACGTCGCGCAGGAACTCGGTGACCTGCTCGGCGCTGCGGCCCGTAAAGGCTTCGGGAGAGAGCTCAGCCTCGATTTCCTCGCGGGTCAGGCCGAACGCGGGGTCAGCCTCGACGCGGGCAATCATGTCGTTGGGCTTGCCCTCCTGCTTGACAACGGCAGCGGCGGCCACGGCGTGCTCACGCAGACGCTCGTGCAGCTCCTGACGGTCACCGCCCTTCTTGACGGCCTTCATCATGATGTTCTCGCTTGCCATGAACGGCAGCTCGGCCATGACGCGGGCACGGACGACCTTCGGGTAGACGACCAGCCCGTCGGAGACGTTCAGCAGGATGTTCAGGATGGCGTCAGCAGCCAGGAAGCCCTCGGCCATCGCAATGCGTTTGTTGGCGGAGTCGTCCAGTGTGCGCTCAAACCACTGGGTACCGGCAGTGATGGCGGGGTTCAGCACGTCCACCATCAGGTAGCGGCTCAGCGCACAGATGCGCTCGCAGCGCATGGGGTTGCGCTTGTAGGGCATAGCGGAGGAACCGATCTGGTTCTTCTCAAACGGCTCCTCCATCTCCTTGAAGTTCGCCAGCAGGCGGATGTCCGTCGCCATCTTCATGGCGGACTGGCCGATGCCTGCCACGGCGGACAGCACATTGTAGTCCACCTTGCGGCTGTAGGTCTGGCCGCAGACCGGCACGACCTTGGTAAAGCCCATCTGGGCGCAGACGTCGGCCTCGACGGCCTTGATCTTGGCGGAGTCGCCGTTGAACAGCTCCACAAAGCTGGCCTGGGTGCCGGTGGTGCCCTTAACGCCGCGCAGCGCCAGCTGGGAGATCTGGTGGTCAAGCTCCTCCAGATCCATGTACAGCTCGTTCATCCAGAGCGTGGCGCGCTTGCCGACGGTGGTCAGCTGCGCGGGCTGGCAGTGGGTGTAGGCCAGGCAGGGCATGGCCTTGTACTCGTCGGCGAACTTGGCCAGATTTGCCAGCACGCCGATGACCTTCTTGCGCACGAGCTGCAGGCCCTCGCGCATGATGATGACGTCGGTGTTGTCACCGACATAGCAGCTGGTCGCGCCCAGATGGATGATGCCCTTTGCCTTGGGGCACTGCAGGCCGTAGGCGTAGACGTGGCTCATCACGTCATGGCGGACGAGCTTCTCGCGCGCAATGGCGTCCTCATAGTTGATGTCGTCCTTGTGCGCCTCCAACTCGGCAATCTGCTCATCGGTGATGGCCAAGCCCTGCTTCTGCTCGGCCTTAGCCAGCGCGATCCACAGCCGGCGCCAGGTGCGGAACTTGTTGTCGTCAGAGAAGATGTACTGCATCTCATCCGACGCATAGCGGGTAGAGAACGGCGAAATATATTTGTCGTGTTGTGCCATTGGGTCAAATCCTCACAATCTTTTAAGCTGATAGTTCCAGTATAGCAGAAACTTTCCGAAATATCAAAGCTTGAAATAATTCACGCCGCCCTCAAAGATCGGCTGGTATTTGTCACCGGTGACGTTCTTATAGAGCTGCTCGCCGCTGCGCTCGCTGTGGCCCATCTTGCCAAAGACACGGCCATCCGGGCTCGTGATGCCCTCGATTGCCAGCACGGAGCCGTTCGGATTGTAGCGCATGTCCATCGTCGGGCGGCAAAGCAGGTCAACGTACTGGGTCGCAATCTGGCCGTTGTCGATGAGCTGGTTCAGCAGCTGCTCGTTGCAGACAAAGCGGCCCTCGCCGTGGCTGATGGCGATCAGGTGCTCGTCGTTGATGTCGCATTTGCTCAGCCAGGGGCTCTTGTTGCTGGCCACGCGGGTACGCACCAGCATGGACTGGTGGCGGTGGATCGTATTAAACGTCAGCGTCGGGTCGCTTTCGGTGATGGGACGGATCTCGCCGTAGGGGACCAGGCCCAGCTTGATGAGTGCCTGGAAGCCGTTGCAGATGCCCAGAGCCAGACCGTCGCGCTGGTTCAGCAGACGGTTGACTGCGTCGGCCACCGACGGATTGCGGAAGAATGCCGCAATGAACTTGGCGCTGCCGTCCGGCTCGTCGCCGCCGGAGAAGCCGCCCGGCAGCATCAGGATCTGCGCCTCGTCCAGCTCCTTCACCAGCGCCTCGCAGCTCTCGGCCACGTTGGCGGGGGTCAGGTTTTTCAGCACCAGAACATGCGGGTCGCCGCCTGCGCGGCGGAACGCGCGGGCCGTGTCGTACTCGCAGTTCGTGCCGGGGAATACGGGGATGACGACCCGCGGCGTCGCCAGGCGCACAGCGGGAGCCACGCGCTTGTTGGCGGGGCAGTCATGCTCCAGCGCGGGGACGAACTCACCGGCCTTGCGGTAGGGGAATACCGGCTCGAGCTTTTGCTCCCACAGCTCCTGCAGACGGGCCAGGTCAATGGCCTTGCCCTCGGCCTCCAGCGTGTAGTCCACGGTGGTGAAGCCGAGGAACTCACCGGCGGAGGCATCAAGCAGCTCCAGAATGACCGCGCCGTAGGCGGGCTTGAACAGATCGTTCAGGTCAATGTCATTGGACAGCTGCAGACCCACATGGTTGCCGACGCACATCTTGAACAGTGCCTCGGCCACACCGCCGTAGCCCGGCGTGGCGGCAGCCAGCACCTTGCCCTCGTCGATCATCTGTTCGACGGTCTTGTAAATGGAAATCAGGCTGCCGATCTCGGGCAGACCGTTCTTGTAGTTGGGGCGCAGGATGACAACGGAGCTGTTGGCCTTCTTGAACTCGGGGCTCTGCACGTCGTGGGTGTTGCCGATGGCCGTCGCAAAGCTGACGAGCGTCGGGGGCACGTCCAGGCCCTCAAAGCTGCCGGACATCGAGTCCTTGCCGCCGATGGACGCAATGCCCAGACCCATCTGGGCATCCAGCGCACCGAGCAGGGCGGCCAGCGGCTTGCCCCAGCGCTCGGGCTTATCGTTCAAATGCTCAAAATATTCCTGGAACGTCAGGTACATATCCTCGTGGTGGAAGCCCGCGCAGACCAGCTTGGTCACACTCTCGACCACGGCCATATACGCGCCGCGGTAGGGGTCAGCCTCGGTCAGGTAGGGGTTGAAGCCCCACGCCATGCCGGAGCAGGTCGTCGTCTCGCCGTCTACTGGCAGCTTGGCGGCCATGGCCATCGTCGGGGTCAGCTGGTATTTACCGCCGTAGGACATCAGCACGGTGGCTGCGCCGATGGTGGAGTCGAACCGCTCGCCCAGGCCCTTTTGGCTGCAGACGTTCAGGTCGCTGACCATGGATTCCAGCTTCTGCTCAAACGTTGCACCGGCAAACTGGGGCTGCCAGACATGGCCCGTCAGGATGTGCGCATCAGCGTGGCGCTCGGCACCGTTGGAGTTCAGGAACTCGCGGGAGAGGTCAACGATGGTCTTGCCGTTCCAGACTTCGCGCATCCGCTTTTCCTCGGTGACGGTGGCAACGATAGTCGCCTCAAGGTTTTCCTCGGCGGCGTACTTCATAAAGGTCTCGGCGTCCTCGGGAGCAACGGCCACGGCCATGCGCTCCTGGCTCTCCGAAATGGCCAGCTCGGTGCCGTCCAGACCCTCGTACTTGCGGGTGACCTTGTTCAGGTCGATGTGCAGGCCGTCGGCAAGCTCACCGATGGCGACAGACACACCGCCTGCGCCGAAGTCGTTGCAGCGCTTGATAAGGCGGCAGGCGTCCTCGCGGCGGAACAGGCGCTGCAGCTTGCGCTCGATGGGCGCGTTGCCCTTCTGCACCTCGGCACCGCAGGTCTCAAGGCTCGTCAGCTTATGCGCCTTGGAGGAACCGGTGGCACCGCCGACACCGTCGCGGCCCGTGCGTCCGCCCAGCAGGATGACGACATCACCCGGGGCGGGCTCCTCGCGGCGGACATGGCTGGCAGGCGTCGCGCCGACAACTGCGCCGATCTCCATGCGCTTGGCGGCGTAGCCGGGGTGGTACAGCTCTGCTACCTGACCGGTGGCAAGGCCGATCTGGTTGCCGTAGCTGGAATAGCCCGCGGCAGCCGTCGTGACCAGCTTGCGCTGGGGCAGCTTGCCGGGCATTGTCTCGGAAACAGGCTTCAGCGGGTCAGCCGCACCGGTCACGCGCATGGCCTGATAGACATAGCTGCGTCCGGACAGCGGGTCACGGATGGCACCGCCAATGCAGGTCGCCGCGCCGCCGAAGGGCTCGATCTCGGTGGGGTGGTTGTGGGTCTCGTTCTTGAACAGGAACAGCCAGTCCTGCTGCTCACCGTCCACGTCACACTTGATCTTGACGGTGCAGGCGTTGATCTCCTCGCTCTCGTCAAGGTTCTTCAGAATGCCGCGCTGCTTCAGTGCCTTGGCACCGATGGTCGCGCAGTCCATCAGGGTGCGGTTTTTCTTGTCGCGGCCCGTCTCGGCGCGCAGTGCCATGTAGCGGTCAAATGCGGCCTGCACAAGCTCGTCGTCGATCTTCACGTCGTCCAGGATCGTGCCGAACGTCGTGTGGCGGCAGTGGTCGGACCAGTAGGTGTCGATCAGACGGATCTCGGTGATGGTCGGGTCGCGGTGCTCGGATTTGAAGTAGTTCTGGCAGAATACGATGTCCGCATGGTCCATCGCCAGGCCCTTCTCATTGCGGAACGCTTCCAGCGCGTCGTCGTCCAGCGCGGTGAAGCCGGTCAGTGTCTCGACCTCCGTCGGGATGGCAAACTCCATTTTCAGGGTGCTGCGCTCGTCAAGGCTTGCCTCGCGGGCCTCGACGGGGTTGATGACGTACTTCTTGATGGCGGCCAGGTCGGCGTCGGTCAGGTCGCCGTCCAGCAGATAGACGCGGGCGGAGCGCACCGCGGGGCGCTCGCCCTGGCTCAGCAGCTGGATGCACTCGCTGGCAGAGTCGGCGCGCTGGTCAAACTGGCCGGGCAGGTACTCGACGGCAAAAACGGTCTTGGCGTCGGGCAGCTTGTCGTAGGTCACGTCAACAGGCGGCTCACTGAACACGGTGGGCACAGCCTGCTGGAACAGCACTGCGTCGATGCCCTCGACGTCATAGCGGTTCAAAAGGCGCAGACCGGTCAGATTCTGGATGCCGACCAGATCGACCAGCTCATGCAGAAGCCCCTGTGCCTCGCCGTCAAAGCCGGGCTTTTTCTCAACATAAATGCGATATACCATTGTATTTCCTCCTGAGAGTTAAATTTGCAGGAAGTGACGGACGGAAAGCCTTCCCCCTGGGGGAAAAAAGTGGCCGAGGCCCCGTCCGAGGGCGGATGAGGGGAAAGTGTACCGCTGTATCCCGTTGACGGATCGCTGCGGGAAGTTTGCCCTCATCAGTCACCTTCGGTGACAGCTTCCCCCGATGGGGAAGCCTTTTTACTGCATCGCTGCCAGCGCTCTTGCCCCAATGTCACTGCGCTTGTGCAGCTTGTCAAAATGGATGCTCTCCGTGGCAGCATACGCCTTTTTCAGCGCCTCGGGCAGGGTGTTGGCCGTGGCGGTCACGCCCAGCACACGCCCGCCGTTCGTGACGAGCCTGCCGTCCTTGATGGCCGTGCCGGCGTGGTAGACCGTCACATCGGCGGCGTCCAGCTGGCCCGCGGTCAGGCCGGTGATCTCCTTGCCCTTCTCGTAGGCGAGGGGATAGCCGCCGCTGGCTAAGATGACACAAGCCGCCGCGCCGTCGCTGAATTTGACATCGGTCTTGTCCAGCGTGCCGTTCGTTGTGGCCTCCATCACGGTCAGCAGGTCGCTTTCCAGCAGGGGCAGCACGACCTGCGTCTCGGGGTCGCCGAAGCGGCAGTTGTACTCGATGACCTTCGGGCCGTCGGGGGTCAGCATCAGGCCGAAATACAGGCAGCCCTTGAAGGGGCAGCCCTCGGCCTGCATGGCCGCAACCGTGGGCAGGAAAATCTCCTGCATGCAGCGCTCGGCGACTGCGGGCGTGTAGTAGGGGTTCGGGGCCACGGTGCCCATGCCGCCGGTGTTCAGGCCCTCGTCGTGGTCGAGAGCACGCTTGTGGTCCATGCTCGAGACCATCGGCTTGACGGTCTTGCCGTCGCAGAAGGACAGCACGCTGACCTCGGGGCCGGTCAGGAACTCCTCGACGACCACATGGTTGCCGGACGCGCCGAACTTTTTGTCCAGCATGATCTCCTTGACGCCGTCGGCGGCCTCCTGCTCATTCTGGCAGATCAGCACGCCTTTGCCCAGCGCCAGACCGTCCGCCTTGATGACGACGGGGTATTTGCCCTCGGCTTTGATGTAGTCCATGACCTTCTCGGGGTCGTCGAACGTTTCATATTTGGCCGTAGGGATGCCGTATTTCTTCATCAGGTCCTTGCTGAACACCTTGCTGGCCTCAATGCGGGCCGCGGCCTTGTCGGGACCGAATGCCGGGATGCCGACAGCGGCCAGCGCATCGACCATGCCCAGCGCCAGCGGGTCGTCCTGGGCGACGACGACATAGTCAAAGGCTTCTTCCTTGGCAAATTTGACCATGGCGTCCACGTCGGTGGCCGGGATGGCCTTGCAGTGGGCGTCATAGCTGATGCCGCCGTTGCCGGGCGCACACCAGATCTCGGAGCAGCGGGGGCTTTTTTTCAGCGCGCGGATGATGGCGTGCTCACGCCCGCCGCCGCCGACAACCAGAATTTTCATAAGCGTCCTCCTTGACAGCACAACAGCCCGCGACGAAAAATCGCCGCAGGCGAGTTGTTTTTGCGTTTAATGATGGAACAGCCGGATGCCGCAGAACGCCATCGCAATGCCGTACTTGTTGCAGGTGTCGATCACCTGTGCGTCGCGGATGGAGCCGCCCGGCTGTACAATGGCGGTCACGCCGCTGCGGCGCGCGCGCTCGATGTTATCGCCGAACGGGAAGAAGGCATCACTGCCCAGGCTCACACCGGTCACGGCATTCAGCCAGGCGCGCTTTTCCTCGGCGGTCAGCGGGGCCGGCTGCTCGGTGAAGGTCTCGGCCCAGACATCGTCGCCGATGACATCCTCCGGCGTGTCGCCGATGTAAACATCGATCGCGTTGTCGCGGTTCGGCTTGGCAATGTCAGCGCGGAACGGCAGGTCCAGCACCTTCGGCATGTGGCGCAGCTGCCAGTTGTCGGCCTTCTGGCCCGCCAGACGGGTGCAGTGCACGCGGCTCTGCTGGCCCGCACCGACGCCGATGGTCTGGCCGTCCTGCACGTAGCAGACGCTGTTGGACTGGGTGTATTTCAGCACGATCAGGCTGATGATGAGGTCGCGGCGCTGCTCGTCGCTGATGACCTTGTTCTCGGTCACAACGTTCTGCAGCATCGTCTCATTGGAAATGTCCAGGTCCTGACGGCCCTGCTCGAAGGTCACGCCAAAGACCGTGCGGGTCTCCAGCGGCTTCGGCTCGTAGTCGGCGTCGATCTGGACGATGGCGTAGCCGCCCTTCTTCTTGGATTTCAGCACCTCCAGCGCGTCGGCGTCGTAGCCGGGCGCAATGATGCCGTCGGAGACCTCGTGCTGAATCAGCTTCGCGGTGCTCAGGTCGCAGACATCGGACAGCGCGATCCAGTCGCCGAAGCTGGACATACGGTCCGCACCGCGGGCACGGGCGTAGGCGCAGGCCAGCGGGGAAAGCTCGGTCTCCGGCGCAATGTGGTACATGGCGCGCAGGGTCTCATCCAGCGGCAGACCGATGGCCGCACCGGCGGGGGAGACGTGCTTGAAGCTGGCGGCAGCGGGCTGGCCGAGTGCCTTCTTCAAATCACGCACGAGCTGCCAGGAATTGAACGCATCCAGAAAGTTGATGTAGCCAGGGCGTCCGTTCAAAATCTGCACAGGCAGGTCACTGCCGTCCGCCATGTAGATGCGGGCGGGCTTCTGGTTGGGGTTCGTGCCGTATTTCAGCTGAAATTCGTTCATATTAACCCTCCACAGCGGTGTATTTATTCAGGATAATGTCCTCGTACTCGCCGGTTTCCAGCTCGATGCTGCGGACAAACAGGCTGACCTTGTTGTCCTCGTTCAGGCTCGCCCACAGCTTGTCGGCAAACTTGTCCGCGTCGTTCGTGTCGATGGCGACGCGCAGCGGCTCACCCGCAAAGCTGGGGATCGGCGCACCGTTCTTGACGTAAGTGCTGATGAAGTGTCCCTCACCGGCCACAGGCTGCGGGTAGTCGAAGGTCTGGCGCTGCACGCTCTCGGCGTTGCCCTCGTCGGACTTGACGATGGACAGCTTGTAGCCGCCGCGGCGCATATCGACGACGCCGGAGATGCGCGGGGTAAAGTTCGGCGCGTCGTCCTCATAGGTGCGGGTCGCCAGCGCAGCCTCAAAGCTGTAGCCGGGGAAAAGGTTGCCGTTCATGAACCGGGCAATCGTGTCGGTCTGGTCGCCGTTCGTGACCACGGTGGTCTCCCGCAGGGTCAGCACAGCGTTGTAGATGATGAGGTGCGGGTCCTCGAGCTTGGCCGGGTCAGCGGCCACCGTGCGGATGCCGCCGTCGATAGACTCAAACACACGGTTGCGGCTGTTGGCGCTGCGGCCCATGATCCAGTAGGCGACGAACGCCTTCTGGCCGTCGGGGCTTTTGCCCAGCACAATGCCGCGCCCGGGGTAGTCATTCCCGGCAAGATATTTGTACAGATTCTTTTTCATTGTTAAACCTCGTTTTGCGTAAACAGGAAACGGGATTCCCTGCCGTGCAGTGGTGGAAAACGATTTTACACCTCGTCACTGCACACCATCGCCAATGCCTTGGGCAGCAGTTGCCACTCGGCCTCGACCATGACGCGCTTCTGCAGCGTCTCGGGGGTGTCGCCGGGCTCCACGGCTACGGCCTTCTGCAGCAGAATGGGCCCGCCGTCGCATTCCTCGTTTACAAGGTGGACGGTAGCGCCGGTCAGCTTCACGCCGCGGGCCAGCGCAGCCTCGTGCACGCGCAGTCCGTAGAAGCCGGGGCCGCAGAAGCTGGGGATCAGGCTGGGATGAACATTGATGATTTTATTGCGGTAGGCCGCAATGACCTTTCCGCCCAGCACGCTCAAAAAGCCTGCCAGCACGACCACGTCAATACTGTGCTTCTGCAGGGTGTCCAGCAGGGCGGCGTCAAACGCTGCGCTGTCAGCGTAGTCCCTGCGGCTGACAACAGCGGATTCTACACCGAAATTGGCGGCACGCTCCAGCGCGTAGACACCGGGCTTGCTGGCAACGACCAGCTCGATTTTGCCGTTCGGGTTCTCGCCGCGGCGCTCGCTTTCCAGCAGGGCCTGCAAATTCGTGCCGCCGCCCGATACCAGTACCGCTACACGCTTCATACCAGCTCGACCCCGTCGCCCTCGACGATGGTGCCCAGACGGTAGGCGTCCTCGCCGTGGGCCTTCAGAATGGCAATGGCCTTGTCCGCGTCCTCGGGCGCGACGGTCAGCACCATGCCGACGCCCATGTTGAAGGTGTTGAACATATCGTGCTCGGAGATGCCGCCCTCGTGCTGCATGACGTCGAATAGGGCAGGGATGCGCACATCGGCCTTGGCGATGCGGGCCGCACAGCCCTTCTTCAGGCTGCGGGGAATGTTCTCATAGAAGCCGCCGCCGGTGATGTGGGACACGCCCTTGACCGTGATCTCGTCCATGACAGCCAGCACGGGCTTGACGTAGATTTTCGTGGGGGCCAGCAGGGCCTCGCCCAAGGGCTTGTCCATGCCGTCGAATGTCTTTTTCAGCACATCGGGGTTGTTGTCAATGTCAAAAATTTTGCGCACCAGCGAGAAACCGTTGGAGTGTACGCCCGTGGAGGGCAGGGCGATGATGACATCGCCCGGCTGCATCGTGGAGTTGTCCAAAATCTTTGCCTTGTCCACGACGCCGACGGTGAAGCCGGCCAGGTCGTACTCATCCTCGGGCATCATGCCGGGGTGCTCGGCGGTCTCGCCGCCCACGAGGGAGCAGCCCGCCTGGACGCAGCCCTCGGCCACGCCCTTGACAATCTCGGCGATCTTCTCCGGGATGTTCTTGCCGCAGGCAATGTAGTCGAGGAAAACCAGCGGCTTGGCACCGGCGCAGATGACGTCGTTGACGCACATAGCTACGCAGTCGATGCCGATGGTGTCGTGCTTGTCCAGCAGCATGGCAATGCGCAGCTTGGTGCCGACGCCGTCAGTGCCGGAAATCAGAACGGGATGCTCCATGCCGGTGCAGTCCAGCTCAAACAGGCCGCCGAAGCCGCCCAGACCGCCGATGCAGCTCTCGGTCATCGTGCGGGCCACATACTGCTTCATCAGCTCAACAGAGCGGTACCCGGCGGTAATATCCACGCCTGCAGCGGCGTAGCTGGCAGAATAGCTTTTTTCCATGTTGAACTCCTAAATGTGTTACATTACTCGGAAAATCGGGTGGCAGCGGCAAGCTCTCTCCCTCCGGCGCTGCGCGCCACCTCCCTCGCAGAGGGAGGCAAGGAGGCTTGGCCCCCTCTGTGAGGGGGCTCCGCCCGCAGGCGGTGGGGGAGAGAAGTTTGCGCTACTGCTGCGCTTCCGTCGTTATGATTACAGCTTCTTATTCGTCTTAGACTGGCTCAGCGGCTTGTCGTAGACAATGTCCATCGTCTCGGTGGGCGGGGCAACGGGGTATTTGCCGGTAAAGCAGCCCGTGCAGAACCCGCACTTGCTGTGGATGGCCAGCTGCTGCACATGCTCAACGCTCAAATAGCCCAGCGTGTCAGACCCGACCAGCTCGTTGATCTCCTCGACGGTGTGGCCGGTGGCAATCAGGTCTTTCTCGTCGGGAATGTCGGTGCCGAAGTAGCACGGGTGGGCGAACGGCGGGGCGCTGATGCGGTAGTGTACCTCGGCGGCGCCGGCTTCGCGCAGCAGGCGGATGGTGCGGGCGCTCGTCGTGCCGCGGACGATGGAGTCATCGACCAGCACAACGCGCTTGCCCTTGACCGTGGACGTGATGGCGTTCAGCTTGATGCGCACGCTGCTCTCGCGCTGGGCCTGGCTGCCTTGAATGAAGGTGCGGCCTACATATTTGTTCTTGATAAAGCCCACGCCGTAGGGGATGCCGCTCTCCTGCGCATAGCCGAGCGCTGCATCCAGACCGGAGTCCGGTGCGCCGATGACGACATCGGCCTCCACGGGATGTTCCTGCGCCAGGAACCGGCCCGCCTGCAGACGGGCCTCATGCACACAGGTGCCCTCGATGACGGAATCCGGGCGGGCAAAGTAGATGTACTCAAAGACGCACATCGTGTGCGGCGCGGTGCCGCAGTGATCCTCCATCGTGCGCAGGCCGTTGCGGTCGGCAATAACGATCTCGCCGGGGCGCACGTCACGGACGAACTTCGCACCCACGGCGTCCAGCGCACAGCTCTCGCTGGCAAAGGCATAGCCGTTGCCGTCGGGCAGCTCGCCGATGCACAGCGGGCGGAAGCCGTTGGGGTCGCGCGCCGCGATCAGCTTGGTGTGGGTCATAATGACGAGGGAGTATGCGCCCTCGATGTCGTCCATCGTGCGGCTGACGGCCATCTCAATGTTCGGCGTCAGCAGACGGTTCTGGGTCAGCAGATAGGCAATGACCTCGGTGTCCGACGTGCCGTGAAAGATCGAACCGCTCATCTCGAGCTTGCGGCGCAGCTTCGGCGCGTTGACAAGGTTGCCGTTGTGGCAGACCGCCATAGCGCCCTTGCAGTGATGCAGAACCATCGGCTGCGCGTTGGAACGGCTGCGCTGGCCCGCCGTGGCATAGCGGACATGGCCGGTAGCCATCTTTGCGCCGCGGGGCAGCTCCTCCAGCACACGCTTGGTAAAGACCTCGCTGACAAGGCCCAGATCGCGGTAGCCGGACAGCACGCCGTCGACGTTCAGCGCAATGCCGCAGCTCTCCTGGCCGCGGTGCTGCAGGGCGTACAGCGCACTGTAGACGGCGCTGACCATATCGGTCTTGCCGGTCTTGTCATACATACCGAACACGCCGCACTCCTCGTGCAGGGACTCGGTGTATTGGGAAATTTCGCTCATTTATTTGCTCCAATTGTCGGAATGGTAAAGCCGTAGGGGCGAATCCTATATCCGCCCATGGGTCGGCTGCCTCTTGCGGGCGCATAGGGAATGCGCCCCTACGGGAAAGCGCACGGTAAATTATGCGGGTGCAATCAGCCCAGCAGGCGCTTCATGACTTCCTGGTAAGCGTCGGCTTCGCCGCCCATGTTGCGGCGGAACAGATCCTTGTCCAGATGTGCGCCGGTGGTGGCGTCCCAGAAACGGCAGGTGTCGGGGCTGATCTCGTCGGCCAGGATGATCGTGCCGTCGGACAGGCGGCCAAACTCGAGCTTAAAGTCCACCAGACGGATGTTGGCGTCCAGCATGATCTTCTTCAGCACCTCGTTGACCTTGAAGGCATACTTCGCGATGGTGTCCAGTTCCTCCTGGGTAGCCAGGTCGAGGGCCAGGGCGTAGTAGTGGTTGATGAACGGGTCGTGCAGATCGTCGTTCTTGTAGCTGTACTCGAGGATGGGGGTCTTAAAGACCTTGCCCTCGGGCACACCCATGCGCAGGCTGAAGTGACCGGCTGCAACGTTGCGGACGATGACCTCCAGAGGCACGATCTCGACCTTCTTCACAAAGGTGTCGCGGTCATTGACCTCCTGCACGTAATGGGTGGGGATGCCCTCCTTCTCGAGCTTCTGCATCAGAGCGTTGGACAGCTTGTTGTTGACAATGCCCTTGTCGCGAATGGTGCCCTTCTTCTCACCGTCACCGGCAGTGGCGTCATCCTTATAGTGGACCATGACGATCTCGGGATCGTTGGTAGCGAAAACCTGCTTGGCCTTGCCTTCGTACAGCTGCTCTTTGACTTCGTAATTCATGAGAAACGCTCCTTTTTATAGTATAATTATAGTAAAGTATGTATGTGTACCTGTCTTTGGCTTCCCCCCCCCCTTGGGGGAAGCTCCCGCCCGCAGGCGGGTGATGAGGGAAAGGCTGCCGGGACAGTCCGTTTACGGGATACAGCGGCAAGGCCGCCCCTCATCCGGCCCTTCGGGCCACCTTCCCCCTTGGGGAAAGGCTTTTTTACAGTGCTGCGGCTTCAGCGGCAATGGCGGCGTCCTTCTTGGCAATCGCGGCGGCGGTGTCGGCGCGGAAGCTGTCAAGCTTCGCGGCCAGCTCGCCGTCGGCCACGGCCAGAATCGCCACAGCCAGATACGCGGCGTTCTTCGCGCCGTTCAGCGCTACGGTAGCCACGGGAAAGCCGCTGGGCATCTGCACAGTGGCCAGCAGGGCGTCCAGACCGTCCATGGCGCCGCCCTTCATTGGGATGCCCACAACGGGCAGGGTGGTGTTGGCGGCAAAGGCACCGGCCAGGTGTGCGGCCATGCCGGCAGCGCAGAGAATGACGCCGTAGCCCTCGGCACGGGCGCTCCTGGCGAACGCGGCGGCGGCCTCCGGTGTGCGGTGGGCCGAAAGAATGTGCGCCTCATACGGCACGCCGAAATCCTTCAGCACCGTGCAGGCACCCTTGACCACCGGCCAGTCACTGTCCGAGCCCATGATGATCGCAACTTTTTTCATACGTTTTGAAACCTCCCTTACAAAGCAAACAGCGCAGTGCTCCGCATCAGGATACACTGCGCTGTGGTGTCGACGTAAAAAGGGTATGATGGTACAGAACACCCGCGAAGAAGCCAATACGCTGCATTGCGTTTGCCACGGAAGATCCCCCTTTAATAAAAGTAAGATGTGCCCTGTAATTGTAGTGTAAACGCTGGGCAAAAAAAATGCAAGCGCCCGGCGGACATTTCAGCCAAAAAACGGTGCAAAAGGGTTTTGACCGTCGCTTTTTGTCGTTTTTGATGGGTCTTGGAGGGCAATTGTCATACTTTAAAACGGCCTGTAAAATTTTGCTGGTACAGGGCACAAAAATATGATAAAATAGAAAAAATACATAAACAAGGAGCTTTGTATGATTGCACCCAAACGACGCCTGACAAATCACGCCCTGCACGGCAGGGAGGAATGGTTCAAGCGCATCTTCCGCGACCAGATCGCCGAGGCTGCGGGCATCCTCGAAGTCGTGCTCTCCGGCATTGTGCTGGCGGCCCTGCTCATGAGCATTGTCCCGCTGGTGGAGCTGATGCCCGGTCTGCTGACCGATGCCGACAGCCTGGAGATCCGCACCTTTCTGGAACGTGCGCTGGACATCGTCATCGGCATCGAGTTTATCAAGATGCTGGCCAAGCACAGCCCCGGCAGCGTGCTGGAGGTGCTGCTCTACGCCATTGCCCGCCACATGATCGTCGGCCATGAGGACGCCGTGCAGAACCTGGTCAGCGTGGTGGCCATCGCGCTGATCTTCATCATCCGCAAGTATTTCTTTGTGCCGTCCTTCGGCCACAAGATGCCCGGCGGCAAAATTGCCCCGGACATGGAGCAGAAGGCCGCAGAGACCCCGGAACCAAAAGCGGGAGACATGGCGGAATAACGCCGGCCGCCCCCGGGGACAGCGCCGCATGGCATGCCGGGGCCATTGGTGCGAACGGCGAAAATTTGTAAGCCTGCGTGATAACTATTAATAAAAATCCCCCTTCCGGGAACTCTGTAGGGACGGATGCTCATCATCCGCCCCTACAGCCTCCCGGAAGGGGGATTCTTTATTTTACGATTTTACCAAATTTACCAATCAGAACAGACCCGTGATCTTCCCGTGTACATCCACGTCAATGTCCATGGCGGCGGGGTGCTTGGGCAGGCCGGGCATCGTCATGATGCTGCCGCAGACAACGACCACAAAGCCCGCACCGGCGCTCAAACGCACCTCGCGCACATTCAGCGTGTGACCCTCGGGCGCACCCGTCAGCTTGGCGTTGTCGCTGAAGGAATACTGCGTTTTGGCAATGCAGACCGGCAGCTTGCCATAACCCAGCGCGGTCAGCTCGTCCAGCGTCTTTTTTGCGGCGGCGGTGTAGCTTACGCGGCCCGCGCGGTAGATCTTCGTGGCGACGGCCTCGATCTTATCCGTCAGCGGCGCATCCAGCTCGTAGGTGTACTGCACCTCGGCGCTGTCGTCCAGGATGGACAGCACGGTCTCGGCCAGCGCTTTGCCGCCCTCGCCGCCCTTGGCAAAGACCTCGCTCAGGGCGCAGGGCACACCGGCCTTGCTGCAGACGTCATAAATAACATCCATCTCCTCCGCAGTGTCGGTGGGGAAGGCGTTGATGGCAACGCAGACCGGCAGACCAAAGCCCTGCAGGTTCTCAATGTGGCGGGCCAGGTTCACGCTGCCCGCACGCACGGCCTCGGCGTTGGGCTTGCCCAGATCGGGCTTGGCCACGCCGCCGTGGGACTTGAGCGCGCGCACCGTGGCCACCAGCACAACGGCGGCGGGGTGCAGCCCGGCATAGCGGCACTTGATGTCAAGGAACTTCTCCGCGCCCAGATCCGCGCCGAAGCCGGCCTCGGTCACAACGTAGTCGGCCAGCTTGAGGCTCAGTCTGGTGGCAATGGCACTGTTGCAGCCGTGGGCAATGTTGGCGAACGGACCGCCGTGGATGATGGCGGGGTTGTGCTCCAGCGTCTGGACAAGGTTCGGGTCGAGCGCATCCTTCAAAAGTGCGGTCATCGCGCCCGCCGCGCCGATCTGCCCGGCGGTGACGGGCTGGCCGTCGTAGGTGTAGGCGCAGACGATGCGGGACAGACGGGCCTTTAAGTCCTCCAGATCGGTGGCCAGGCAGAACACCGCCATGACCTCGCTGGCAACGGTGATGTCAAAGCCGTCCTCACGCGGGGTGCCGTTGACCTTGCCGCCGAGGCCGTCCACGATGAACCGCAGCTGGCGGTCATTCATGTCCATGCAGCGCTTCCAGGTGATGCGGCGGGGGTCAATGTTCAGCGGGTTGCCCTGCTGGATCGAGTTGTCGATCATGGCAGCCAGCAGGTTGTTGGCCGCGCCGATGGCGTGGATGTCGCCGGTAAAGTGCAGGTTGATGTCCTCCATCGGCACGACCTGAGCATAGCCGCCGCCGGCAGCACCGCCCTTGATGCCGAACACGGGGCCGAGCGACGGCTCACGCAGGCAGAGCATCGTTTTTTTGCCCAGCGCGTTCATGGCGTCCGCCAGACCGACACTCGTCGTGGTCTTGCCTTCGCCCGCGGGCGTGGGGCTGATGGCGGTGACTAAGATCAGCTTGCCCTCGGGCTTGTCAGCCTTGGCCAGCTTGTGGTTCAGCTTGGCCTTGTAGTGGCCGTAGGGGATGACGTCCTCGCCCTGCAGGCCCAGATTGGCGGCGATTTCGGTGATGGGCTGCATTTTGGCGGCCTGGGCGATTTCGATGTCGCTCAACATTGTACGATTCCTCCGTTTTTGTAAAAACAATAAAGGGCTGCACACACCATACTCCAGTGTATGCAGCCCAGACGGTCGGCTTAAAAGGCAAGTGATAACGCCGCGTCCCCTGTGGTAAGCCCCACAATATCCCGTCGGTCAGCGGCCTTGCGATATTCTTACTGTAGCATAGGAACGCGGGTTTGTCAAGAGAAACAACCGGAGCTGTTCTTACGCTGCTTTTGCGCTG
>ERZ773169.1932-NODE-1932-length-16453-cov-2.851323_pt1 | contig 16453 bp, 13 predicted proteins | sample MGYA00580536_ERZ773169 | MGnify/ENA primary metagenome ERZ773169 (study PRJEB29015, sample SAMEA2737814) | human gut metagenome | biome: human gut; feature: human-associated habitat; material: faeces | place: China | collected 2012 ...
TGCCTGAAGAATAAAAAAGGAGGCCGGGAGTTGTGCAGACTCCCGGCAAAAAAGTATGAAAAAGAAAAAGATTATTTAGCATTTGCATTTGCTATCTACGGTTAATAATATAGTAAAAAAATGTGTGCATTGTGTGAAAGGAAAATGAAGAGAATGTGAAAACTGCCGCTTAATGTTAGATTAAGCGACAGGACCTGAAAAAACCTGTATATAAGGGAATTCGCCATTTTTCTGACCACAAAAGCTGACCACTTATGACCATGAATCTTATACCAAGAATCCTGATATTTCCCGCAAAATACAGGTCCCTGGGACTATACATCTGACCACTTATCATGACCACTTTTATATATTGATATGTATTTTTCTTTCTCTGATATATAAAAAGTTGCGTAAAACGGCACAAAAAGTGACATAATTGGACAGCTATGGCAGTTTCAGATCGCTTGACAAGCATTAAAGCGGATGTTATCATTACATATGGTTCAAAATCTTGGATCAAACAACAGAATAATCCGAAAAAATTACTGTCGCTTAATCTAACATTAAGCGACAAGATAACAATATTGGATAAGTTATATAAATAAACGGAAGGAAGAGAACATGCCGTCCAATACAGGCTACAGCATAACAACCAGAAGACTCCGACTTTGCTGCGGACATCCGGAATGGCTCAGGAAAACCCAGGATTTCTATAATGAAATTGAAAGCTTTTATTATGATCTTCTGCTGGCTCATGAGGAACTGGGAGAACTGGGGAGCCAGAAAACTCTTCGGGCCCTGGAGGTTCTGACTATTATGGGAAGAGACAAGCAAGTTCCCCAGAATCCCCTTCCCTGGGAAAAAGTCCCATTGTATTTCAGGCGGGCTGCGATAAACAGTGCCATAGCCGCAGCAAAGAGTCACATATCCAGGCAAAAGTCCATTCCGGGGAGAAAAGCAGAAAAGCTTCATTCAGCAGTTACCTATTATAAAGGAATGTACAGAGATTTTTCTCATAAGGAGATTACACTGAAGGTATGGACAGGAGAACAATGGAAATGGATGAGATGCAGACTGTATGGCAGAGAATTTCCCGCAGAAGCAGAGCTGATGTCACCCTCAGTAACCTTTGAGAAGAAATATCTCATGCTGCATGTTCCCGTGAAGGAATTTACAGCAGACACTGCAACAGTAAAGCAGCGTATCCAGGAAGGGCGAAAGATCTGTGCCATCCAGTTTACAAACGGAGATGTTTTTGCTGTGGGGACAGTATGTGACGGCACAGGGAAGGAAACAGATGTGAAATTCTGGGGCGGCGGAAAAGAATATACGCATCGCTGCGATCAGATCAGGAAGAAAATCGAGAAAGCCCGGAAATCTCTCGGCGGGGAAAAACAGCCCGGAGAAAACAGGAAATACTGGATGCATCTGAAACACCTGTCGGAGCATTATGCCCATGAGATCAGTTCACAGATCATAGGCTTCTGCCTGGAAAAGCAGGTTTCGCTGATCGTCCTTCCAAAATACAAAAAAGAATACACAGACTATGTGATGATCGGATCAGGAAACTGGAGCACTATGCATCTAAGCTCCGGGATTAGGAGCAATCTGCCCTATAAAGCATGGAAAAACGGCATTCTGGTCATTGAAACCTATGCAAAAGGGATATCCGAAACCTGCTCTGTCTGCGGTGCGCCAGTTGAGACAGCAAACCGCAAAACAGATGAATATACCTGTGAGAACGGGCACAGAGGAAGCCGAAGCCTGAACAGTGCCAGAAACCTGAGCCATAAATGTATTCTTCAGTTTGGAAAACAAGTGGTATGACCACTGTTTTATAGAGCGAGAGCACAACTCAGCTTCTGCTACAGGCAGATGCTGACAGGTTGAATACCGCCTGTCGTGTCTCCCTTATCATAAGGAAGAGTCGGCCAAGAATTTCCGCCAGAAGCTCCGGCACAGCCGTGACAGCGGATAAGAGTATTCGAAGTTATGTAAAAAAAGAAAGTATGAAAAAGCAAAGGATAAGGATAGCAATGAACACAGAATACAGGAAACTGAAAAATCTTTTTCTGCGGCAAAGCTGCCAGGATGCATGGGAAGACTATGCACGAAGCATCCGCAAAGTAAATTTTCCCAGATGGGACTATGTGATCCTGACCTCATCAAATGAAGAACAGGCCAGATCCTTCCGTAGCCAGATTGCAGACAGATTGGAACAGGGCGTACTGCCGGGATGGACAAAATATTTCGTGCTCCCGGATCCGGAAGGCAAGAGAGTAGGCTCCGGCGGAGCAACTCTGAATGTACTCCGATTTCTTTCGGAGGAAGAAGGACTCCGGGGAGATTTCCATAACAAAAGAATCCTTGTGATCCATTCCGGCGGAGACAGCAAAAGAGTCCCACAGTATTCTGTGTGCGGAAAGCTTTTTTCACCTGTACCAAGAGAACTTCCGGATGGAAGAGGTTCTACACTGTTTGATGAATTTCTCATCAGCATGGCAGGCGTTCCGGCCAGGTTCAAAGAAGGAATGCTGGTACTTTCCGGGGATGTGCTCCTCCTTTTTAATCCTTTACAGATAGATGCCCAGTTCCGCGGAGCTGCGGCGATCTCCATGAAATCTCCAGTAGAAGTGGGAGTCGATCATGGAGTGTTTTTGAATGATGGAAGCGACCATGTAAAAATGTTCCTTCACAAACAGCCGGCAGAAACACTTCGCAGGCTGGGAGCCGTGAATGGACAGGACTGCGTGGATCTTGACACAGGCGCCGTACTTCTGGACGCCGAAATACTGGAAACACTGTTCAGTCTGATCGCAGATGCATCAGGAAAAAAAGCAGATCCGGATAAATACGAAAGCTTTGTAAATGAAAAAGCAAGGGTCAGCTTTTACGGAGATTTTCTGTATCCGCTGGCGGCAGATTCCACCTTTGAACAATATCAGAAAGAAAAACCGGAAGGCGAATTCTGCACAGAACTTTTTATCTGCAGAGAAAAAATATGGAAGGCATTAAGTCCTTTTCAGATGAAGCTTATCTGTCTTTCTCCTGCAGAATTTATCCATTTCGGAACAACGAGAGAGCTGCGTGCTCTGATGACAGAAGAAGTAACCGATTATGAGTTCCTCGACTGGAAAAAACACGTATTCACCAATGACTCAAATTGCCAGGGAGCTTTGCACACAGCACTGATCGGACCGGAAGCTAACATCGAGGAAGGAACATATATTGAAGACACCTGCCTTGAGGGAAGAACCCACGTCGGAAAGGGCGCTGTAGTATCCGGACTCTCCCTGAAGGATGTACATATACCGGCGAACACAGTATTTCACGGTGTGAAGCTGAAGGACGAGATCACAGAGCTTTACGGCGGTCAGACAGGACGATGCGTGATCCGTACATATGGAGTCATGGATAATCCGAAGAAAACGCTGGAAGAACGAGGAAGCTTTCTGCGGGGAAACCTGGCGGATTTTCTTTCGGCCAATGGACTGGCGCCGGAAGATATCTGGACAGGCGAAACCCACGCACTCTGGAATGCAAAACTGTATCCGGTCTGCAAAACATTCCAGGAAGCAGCACAGGCAGGAAACCTTCTTGTAAAAATGAGCGAAGGACTTGCTGAACCCCAGCAGATTGAGAGCTGGAAAAAACAGCCGAGACTGAGTCTGGAAGAATCCTTCCGGTATGGAAATACAGAAAATATCCTTTCCTGGAAAAAAGATCTGGAAGCAAGGATCCTGGTGGCAGTTTTTCTGGGAGAGCTGAAAAAAGGCGGACATTATATTCCTGCACTTAAGATCTTTGGTGAAAAAGAAATCCAGGAACGACATTACCATCTGCTGATGAAAGAAGCTGAAAAAGCAGATTTTTCACAGAAAATACGGATCCTGTATGCAGTATCACGCTCCATGAAATTCACTAAAAAATGCTTTGACGGAAAAACATACGATGTGCTGGAGCAGGAGTGCTTTTCCCAGATCCAGAAAGAGATCGCATCTCAGACACAGCTGACAGGAAACAGCGGCTATACGATCGCAAAAGAACAGGTAAAGGTAAATCTGCCGGTACGTGTGAACTGGGGCGGCGGCTGGTCAGACACACCGCCATACTGCAACGAACACGGAGGAACTGTTCTTAACGCAGCAATCCTGCTGAGAGGCTGTGAACCCATCGAGGTAGAGATTCGGAAGATACCGGAATTACATATTGAGCTGGCAAGTACAGACACAGGTGCTTACGGAACAGCAGAAAGTGCAGAAGAGATCCAGGACTGCCATAATCCATACGATCCTTTTGCCCTGCACAAGGCAGCCATTATCGCCTGCGGGATCCTTCCGCTGGAGGAAAAGGCCGACCTGAAAAAGGTCCTGGAAAAAATGGGCGGCGGATTCTACCTTTCCACCTGCGTCAAAGGCGTTCCCAAAGGATCCGGCCTTGGAACAAGCAGTATCCTTGCAGGAGCCTGCGTTAAAGCTTTTGCAGAGTTTCTTGGGGAGAACTGGGATGCCAGCCAGATCTATGATACAGTCCTCAACCTGGAGCAGATCATGAGCACAGGCGGCGGCTGGCAGGATCAGGTTGGCGGCCTGACACCCGGAATCAAATTTATCACATCAAGACCCGGAATCCGGCAGCAGCTGAAGGTAGAAAAGGTAGAGATCTCGGAAAAAACGAAACAGGAGCTTCAGGAACGATTCGCTCTGATCTATACAGGCCAGCGGCGCCTTGCCCGAAACCTTCTCAGAGAAGTCGTAGGAAATTACATCGGCGGCCGAAAAGAATCTCTGGAGGCGCTGGATGAGATGCAGAAAGTAGCAGCACTCATGAAATTCGCCCTGGAAAAAGAAGACATCGACGAATTCGCGAGCCTTCTCAACCAGCACTGGGAAATCTCCAAAAAGCTGGATGCCGGCTCAACCAACACCTGCATAGACCAGATCTTCAGTGTATGTGAAGACATGATCGACGGAAAATTCATCTCCGGAGCCGGAGGCGGCGGTTTCCTGCAGGTAATACTGAAGAAAGGCGTCACACAGGAGATGCTGCATCGGAGGTTGAGAGAGGTGTTCCAGGATTCCGGGGTGGATGTCTGGAACGTGGAGTTTGTGTGAAGATAAGTTTTGAAAAACTTCATTTCTTAATAAGGAATGAAGTAAATTTGGAGGAATATAGCAGATGAAGAAAGAGAGAGCAGGTAAGAAAAATCTTCTGATTTATGCTCATTACTATATTCCAGATACTGCGTCAACGGGGCAGATCCTCCGTGAACTGGCGGAGGGTATGCTGGATAAATTTAACATCACAGTCATTTGTGTAGTGCCCAGTTATTTAGGGACGATTGAAGATAAATATAAAACAAAAAAATATTATGAAGAAGAAATCAACGGCGTAAAAGTACTGCGGATCCGAGTACCGGAATTTAGCAAGACCAATAAGAAGAGTCGTGTAAAGAACATCGTTTCTTATTTCTTTGGAGCAATGGGAGCAACCTTTAAGGTTGGAAAGATGGATTATGTGTTCTCAATTTCTCAGCCTCCTATTCTCGGCGGTCTCCTTGGCGTTTGGGGCAAATGGATGAAACACGCCAAGTACATTTATAATATTCAGGACTTCAATCCGGAGCAGGTGCTAGCCGTTGGCTACACCAAGAGCAAGTTCGTTACGGACGTTATGATGTGGTTTGACAAGTTCAGCTGCAAGAGAAGTGACTTGATCATCACAGTTGGGCGGGATCTGGTCGAGACGGTAGAAGGCAGATTCAAGGGCAAGAAAGTCCCGAAGACTGTCATGATCAATAACTGGATCGATGAAAATGAAATCTATCCGCTGGAAGCAGGCAACGAGAGAGTAGTTGCTTTTAAGAAGAAGTACGGCCTAGATAGCAAGTTTGTCATCATGTACTCCGGCAATATCGGTTTGTACTATGACCTTGAGAACCTGATCAAAGTGGTTGAGAAGTTTGGTGCTGATACCAAGACGGCAGATGGCCGAGAGGTTGTCTTTGCCTTTGTCGGTGCTGGTTCTGTGTTGAAAACACTGGAAGACTATGTGACTGAGCATCATATGGAGAATGTAGTTTTTATCCCATATCAGGACAAGGCAGACTTGATTTACAGTCTGAATGCTGGAGATGTCCACTGGTGTGTGAATGCGAAAGGCATTAAAGGCGTGAGCTGTCCGTCAAAATATTACGGGTTGGCTTCTGCTGCAAAGCCAGTAATTGGAGTGCTGGAATCTGGATCTGAGATTCGCTGCATTATTGAGGACACAAAGGGTGGCCTGTGTTGCGAGCCGGGCGAGTATGACCAGGTGGAAGAAAACATCCGCTGGTTTATTGAGAATGCTGGAAGTGAAAAGCTGAAGGCCATGGGAGCCAGAAGCCGGGAAAACCTTGAAAAAAATCTGACCAGAAATGTAAGTGTACAGAAGTATGCAGAAGAAATTCTGAAGCTGTAAAGGAGGCGAGAGGGAATGAATAGTAACTGGTTCAAGCTGGTTATGAAGATGACGAAAGTTGAATATGGAAAGAACCTCTTGCTGAAAGGCGTACCAATCATCTTCAACAAAGGTGGTGCCAAGCTGAAGATCGGTGAGAACGCCACGATTAAGAGCAGCTTCCTCAGTAATCTGGTTGGACTTTACAGCCGGACAATCATCGTTACCCGTGCACCTGGTGCAGAGATTGAAATCGGAGATAATGTGGGAATTTCAGGTGCTACGATTTACGCCCGCAAGAAGATCACGATTGGTGAGAATACCTGCATTGGTGGTAACTGCAAGATTCTGGATAATGACTTCCATCCTATTGAAACAGAAACCAGAAACAAACTGCTCCGGGATGAAAATGGTGGTGACAGTGATCTGGTGCCAAGCAGAGAAATCAAGATCGGTAAGAACTGTTTCATCGGGTGCAACAGTATAATCCTGAAAGGCACAGTGCTGGGGGATGGCTGCGTTGTCGGTGCCGGTGCTGTGGTATGCGGAAAATTCGAAGATAACTGTGTGATTGCTGGTAATCCGGCGAGAGTTATTAAGAGGTTGGAGGGCAATAGCTGATGAAGAAAATATGTTTTATTGCTCAGTTTCCTCCTCCAATGCATGGCTTATCCAAGGCAGTTGAGACTCTTTATAATTCAAATTTGAATTTTGAGATTGATTCGCAAGGGGAGTTTGAATTTGAAAAGGTGGATATTACCAATAACAAGAACTTTATTAAGAATCTCCTGAAGATAAGCCGTAGCAAGGCTGATTTGTTTTATTTTACAATCAGCCAAACGAAAGGCGGAAATCTTCGGGACTTGGTCATTTTTAAGCTGTTGGAATTGCAGCACAAGAAATGCTTGATTCATCTCCATGGCGGATATTATCGTCAGTTAGTCGATAACGATATGGCTGGCTGGCAACGCAAAGCAAATTATAAGGCTATCAAGAAACTATCTGGTGCGATTGTTCTATCAAACTCTCTGAAGAAGATTTTTGAGGGGATGATTGATGATGACAGGATTTTTGTCGTAGAAAACTGCGTTGATGATCAGTATTTGCTCACAGACCAAGAAATCGAAGAAAAGCTGAAAGCATTAGAAAATGAAAAAGTTCTTCATGTCCTTTGGCTGAGCAACTTTATTAGAAGTAAGGGATATTCATTCGTTCTTGAAATGGCAAAAGCCGAAAAAGAGCGTGTAGACGCTGGTGGAGAGAAAAGATTCCATTTTGATTTTGCAGGCAAGTTCTTTGAAGACAGTGAAAAAGATTACTTTGAAAGCTATATAAAAGAAAACGGGCTGGAAGAGTATGTTACATATTACGGGATTGTAGGTGGCGAACAGAAGAGAGAACTTCTAAAAAAATGCTATATTTTTGCATTGCCGACCAGATATCCCAATGAAGGTCAACCTATTAGTATTCTTGAGGCAATGGGAAATGGAATGTTCATTATTACAACTGATCATGCTGGTATTCCAGATATCGTGGAGGATGGCGTAAATGGAATTGTGATATTTAATGAACAAAATAAGAAAATGATTTATAAAGAAATGCTTTATGTTTCTGTCACTGATTTAAAGGCAATTTGTAATAATAATCGTATAATATGTCAATCACATTTTAGTGAAAAGAACTATTTGGGAAAAATGAAAGAAATATATAATAAATGGTGAAATATTATGAGTGAAAAAGCGGATATTGATTTTGTTATATTATGGGTAGATGATCAGGATCCAATATGGATAGAGGACAAAAATAAATATAAAGGTCAACAAGGAAATCATACTAATAATGAAGTGCGTTATAGAGATTGGCAAAATTTGAAATATTGGTTTAGAGCTGTTGAAAAATATGCACCTTGGGTTAGGAAAATACATTTTGTAACATGTGGTCAGAAACCTGAATGGCTTAATATAAATCATCCTAAATTGAACTTAGTCGACCATAAAGATTATATAGATGAAAAATATTTGCCCACATTTAGTTCACATGTAATTGAGCTTAACTTACATAGGATACCAGATCTGACTGAAAAATTTGTTTATTTTAATGATGATATGTTTTTGAACGATTATGTTAAACCGGAGGATTTTTTTTCCGAAACTACACCTAAAGATTGTGCAGTGCTAAATACTATAAAAATGGACAGACAAGGAATTCCACATATTATTGTTAATAATTTATGTGTGCTTTCGGATTATTTTGATTTTAAACTTCAATTTAAAAAAAATTTAACTAAATGGATTAATCCGAGATATGGGAAATATATGCTAAGAACATTATTCTTATTACCATGGAAAGAATTTGCAGGATTTTATGAATTACATACACCATATTCTTATTTAAAGGAAACATTTAGAGAAGTTTGGGAAAAAGAAGAAAAATATTTGGAAGAGGTGTGTGAACATAAATTCAGAGATGACAAAGATGTAAATCAATGGTTGATGAGATACTGGCAACTTGCGAATGGAAACTTTGTACCGCGTTCTCCCGATTTTGGAAAAATGTATATTATAAATGATGATACGACCTTAATATTAAAGGATATAGAAATGAATAAGCATAAAACTATTTGTATTAACGATTCAAGTAAAATTTCGAATTTTGAAAAAACTAAATCAGAAGTGTTGAGAGCATTTGAAAAAAAATTCCCCCAAAAATCAAATTACGAATTATAAAAAGAGAGAGAATAACATGTGTAAAATAAGTATAGTGACAGTTTGTTATAATGCTGAAAGAACTATAAAGAGTACAATCGAATCAGTTTTGAAGCAAACATATACAGATTATGAATATATTTTAATTGATGGGAAATCCACAGATAATACTTACAAAATAGTATGTTCATATGATAAGAAGTTTAAAAATAGAGGGGTGCAGTACCGTCATATTTCTGAGCAAGATCAAGGAATTTTTGATGCAATGAATAAAGGAATTCAAATGGCTAGAGGAAGATATATCAATTTTATGAATGCGGATGATAAATTTCATGATTCAGAAGTATTAGAAACACTTTTGGCAAATCAAGAATTGGACGATGATGTTATATATGGAAATACAGTTAGAGTTTCTAGAGATGAAAAATGGATGACAAAAGCAGATCCTATTGAATTCATGAAATGGAATATGCCATTTTGCCATCAATCAAGTATTACAAAAACAAGTATTATGAAAACAGAATTTTTTGATTTAGCTTATCGAGTGGCAGATTACAATTTTTTTCTTAGACTTTATTTAAATGGCGGGACTTTTAAATATGTAGATTTGATAATCGCTGATTATAGTATGAATGGTTACTCAAATCAAGAAAAATATAAAACATATTTGGGTACGTTGAAAATAAAGGAAGACTTAGGATTGGTTGATGCAAAATCATTGACACAAAAAATTAAAAATATATATTTCAAATTACTATTATCTGAAAATAGTTGGATTGGAAATATAGTAAGTAGTATAGATGATATTTATCGTAAATATAAAAAACGGGAGATTATTAAATAATGCTTCATAAAAAAACAATACATCTCAACAAAACTACATTAATTTGTTTACTGTTGTATGTGATAGTAATTGTAAGCTGCAGAGGATATAGATTCTATTTACCTCAACAATATCAATATATTCATATGCAGATTTTTGGCTTTTTTTCAGTTGTATCATTGATATATTTTTTTATATTATTTAAACGTATAAAGAAAGTAGATAATTATATAAACAAGTACATGATTATATTAGCGGGAGGTTTTGTGATACCACAATTTTTGTACACACACTCTAGATATAATCAATCATTAAGTGCTTTCTACAGTGCTGCTCAGCATTATTTTTTTCTTATATGGATTATTCCATTGTTTTATTTGCTGTTAAATAGTAATAGCGAAAAGGTATTGGATACGATTGCAAACATAACAGTGATAGGATATATATCATTGATTATTAATGCATTTATGAATAATCATTTTGGATTTATGCTGTTAAAAATAAGCGGAGATGCGCTAGCACAAAAGAATGGATATATACGAATTGTTGATTGTGCGGTTTTTACCCCATTAGTTATAGCATATTTATTTTCTAACAGTGTTGTACATAATAGAAAATTGGATTTTTTTAAGATGTGCATAGTATTATTAGGACAAATATATGTTGAAAAAACAAGAATGGGAACAATTGCGTTGCTGTTCATGTTGATAGCAATGTTACTTTTTTCAAAAAAGAACAAATTTTCTAAAATATTAACATGGATTTTTTTGATTTTAGGAGGATTTTTTTCTATTGCTGGTGGAATGATCGACCAGATATTATCTAAATTTTCAATTCAAAATAATGGTAATTCAACACTTTATAGATTGAATGAAATTCAATTTTATATGAGCCATTTTATTGAAAACAAATTGCTTGGTATTGGAATTATATCGCCGGAGAAAATTATGAATGAATACGGAATTGCGTATTGGCAGAATCATAATTATGAAGATATAGGAATTATTGGTTTCTTAGGCATTGCTGGAATTGTTGGGATTATTGTTATATATATTATTCCTATTATGAGAATGTTATTTGTTTTACAATCTGTAAAAGGTAAAATTAGTTCGTATTCAGAGTACCTTATGCTTATAGGAATGTTTTGCTATATTATTGTCACAAGTGCAACGCTAATAATTGTAAATTATCAAAGAATGCCTTGTTTTGCTATATGTATTGCATTGTTTGAATATATATATGTTTCATGCAATAAATTAGAAATGAAAGGGATACATAAATGTTATTAATAATAACGGGATGTATAAAAGTAAATGATAATACGCCATATGTTGCAGTAAGAGATGATCGCTTGCGCTTAGATGATTATATATCAACAATTAAATGGGCAATAGAGTCAGAAGTTTTTGATAAAATTGTTTTTTGCGATAATAGTGGATATGTATATGATGATAAAGAAATTCAAGATCTCGCAAAAATAAGGTTTAAAAAATTTGAATGGTTATGTTTTCAGGCTAGCCCTGATTTAGTGAATACATATGGCAAAGGATATGGTGAAGGAGAAATTATTAAATATGTTTTGAATAATAGTAAAATAATATCTGACAGTGATTACTTTTTTTGTAAAATAACAGGAAGACTAAGAATCTCAAATATAGAAAACTTGTTGCGAAAAGATAGAAATTGTTTTATGAAAAAGCATTATTCAAAAGAAATTGATACGAGATTTTATTGTATATCTATAGATACTTATAAAAAGTATATGCTCAATGTATATAAAAATACATATGATTCTCAAGGAAAGTACTTAGAGCATGTATTTTATGAAGCACTAAAGAAATATAAAATCAAATATAAAATGTTTATGGAAAGACCTTTGTTTTTGGGTATTTCGGGAAGTACAGGAAGAAAGTATGAAGACATTAGAAAAAAACATGAAATTATTATAGATTTTTTATGTAAAACTAATATATATAACAATGAGATTTTATGGAATATAATAGCAAGCTGTAAAAATAAGAGGGTGACTGATAAGTGAAACAAACAAGTTTGAAAAGTAATTTTCTATTTAATTTGATCTATCAGATTCTTGCAGTTATAACACCTATATTCACGACACCTTATATTTCTCGTGTTTTGTCAGCTGATGGAATCGGAAAATATAGTTATGCTTTATCTATTGTGACATACTTTGGAATATTTGGATGCCTTGGAACTGCAACATATGGACAATTAGAAATTGCCAGAAATAGAGATAATAAGAAATTGTTGCATAAAACTGTGAGTGAAATATTTTTTGGGCGTTTAGTTACATTAATGATAAGTTTATTAATTTACTTTGTTGTTATTTTAAAAGCATCAAAACAATATAAACTGTTGTATAGTGTGTTAAGTCTCTATATATTAGGTCAAATGAATGATGTGTCTTTTATTTTACAGGGACTTGAATGGTTCAAAATGCTTGCAATGAGAAACATTATAATAAAAGTATTAAACATAGTATTGATTTTTGCTTTGGTAAGAGAACATAATGATTTATATATATATGCAATAATAATTCATGGCATAACCTTGATTGGTAATTTTTCTTTGTGGCCTCAAGTAATTAAATATATTAAGCCTAAAAGCTTTAAAAATATGAATATTATACAGCATTGGAAGAAAAGTATGATATATTTTATTCCTACGGTTGCAACTATGGTGTATACGGTTTTGGATAAAAGTATGATAGGATGGATTACAGGATCGGAATTTCAGAACGGATATTATGAGCAGGCATATAAAATTGAACAGATATTATTGGTTTTTGTAACAACTGTTGGAACTGTTACATTTCCTAGAATGGCATATTTTTTTGAAAATGATAATAAGGAAGAACGTAAACGTATAATGGGAATTACAATGAAATTTATTATGTTGATTGCATGTCCGATATGTTTTGGTACTATGGCAATTTCAGAGAATTTAATTCCTGTTTTTCTAGGTAAAGGTTATGAAGAATGTATACTCTTATTAAGGATTTTTAGTTTTTTAATTATAATTATTGGATTAGACAATACGATAGGTAAACAATGTTTGATTTCAGCAGGTAAACAGAAAGAGTATAATATTGGAGTTATTGGAGGAGCAATTGTAAACTTTGTGACAAATATTTTACTCATTCCTAAATTAGGAGCATGTGGAGCAGCGATTGCTTCGGTTTTTGCTGAAAGTGTTATTTTAGTAGCGTTTATTATATATAGTAAAGTTGAGTTGAAAATTCCTAAGCTTTCGATGTGCTTTTTCAAATACTTTATTTCAGCTATGTGTATGTCTATAATGGTTTGGAGAATAGGAATATTAATTTCAAATAAAATGGTAGCTTTAAGTGTACAAATATTTGTTGGAATTATTTTGTATGGGCTCTTTCTCTTGCTTATGAAAGATGAGTTCGTAATGGAGAGTATAAGAAGAGTCAAATTAAAAATATGATAAGCAGTGTAAGCTGTTATGTGATGTTATTAAGTAAACGTAAAATAGCGAGTACCTCATTACACCATCCAGCAGAGACAGATGTGATTTTGGAGCTGGGTTTTATATGGGGACAGAACCATTGCAGCCATTGACTTTGATTTGCGATTATGATGAATCGGTATTCTATATAGTTTCAATAGATGAAAATGAGTTAAAAAAAATTGAAATACCAGCAGATATCGAATGGGCCATGTTGATTGCTTATCACAGGGGAAAACTGGAAGAAATAGCAGGGACAGAATTATATGCTAAGTATGCGGTGACACAGAAAGCATGTGATGCAATCCGGATTGAAAGGAAAATTCCGCTTCTTTGGATGGAAAGACAGGCGTTAAAGAAAGTAAGTGGCCGAAATCGAAAACAAGGTATTTCCTTGGCTAATCGGAAGAGTACTTATTGGAAGAGTTTGCAGATGAATGCCCGGAAGTAAAGAAAGATGGTATACAGTATGATAAGGAAGTTATGTATTGGGCGGGATATGTGTATCGATACTGGCATTATGTAACAGGTGAATCAAGCAGAGAGATTTATCGTCAGGCTCCGGCAAAAACCATGAATGTAAATTACCTGATGTTTCACACGATGGATCCGGAGATGGCGGTGGAGGATCTTAAGGAAATCTACAGGCAAAAAAGTGGTGTGTAAAATATGGGTGCATCGCAGATCGAGCAATATAAAAAAATTGATGCACTGCTGATAAAAAATCAAAAAGCTGACAGAAGTACGAACCTGTGTCATTGTAAAAGCAGGTTTTATTCTGTCAGCTTTTTTATGTAAGTATAATTCGAGTGGCAGAGAATGCTCTGTGAAATTATACCAGTTTATTTAATTTTTCAATAATTTTTGTAAGTTCTTCTCTGGAATACCCTCCGAAGCTTACCAGTGCACGTAATGGCATGGAGTCAGTCATGGCTTCTGTCATTTCTTCGGTGACAGCTTCGGAAGCGGCTTCAGAAGAGGACTCTTCACCAACGTTCATGGCTGAGATATATTTTGCTGTCAGTTCTTTTGCTGTTTCGCTTGTTTTCGGGTTGCGGAACAGTTCGCCCAGGGTAGTGTTCATATGAACATGCATCGGAAGCTCCTGACTGCTGTTCAGATGGATCCTGCTTTCAAGATGGATATCTCTGGAAGATGTACCGACAAGGAGCTTATATTCGCCGCTGGCTGCGAACCAGTCGTGAAGCTCTGTATTGTACCATGCGAAGCTTCTCTTGTCCAGCTCCATGGTTACTGTTTTGGTTTCGCCTGGATTCAGGAAAACCTTTTCGAAGCCCTTGAGCTCTTTTTCCGGACGGATTGCGGAACTGGTACAGTCTTTGACATAGAGCTGTACGACTTCTTTTCCTGCCATATTTCCTGTGTTTGTTACATCAACCGAAACGGTGATGGTGTCTTTGTCTGTAGGATTTTTATTGGAGATCTTCAGGTCGCTGCAGGCAAAGGTAGTGTAGGAGAGTCCATAGCCAAACGGATATGCTACATCCATTTCTTTTGTATCGTAGTAGCGATAGCCTACGAATACGCCTTCACGGTATTCAACCTTTTCACCACCGCCGAAGTTCAGGTAGGATGGATTGTCGGAGAGCTTGAGCGGCATTGTCTCGGCAAGCTTGCCGCTGGGATTTACTTTTCCGTAAAGGATGTTTGCGACAGCGGTACCGCCTGCCTGACCGCCGAGGTATGCTTCCAGAAGGCCTTTTATATCATTGAGCCATGGCATCTCCACGGGGGAACCGTTGTGGAGGACGATCACGGTATTCGGCTGTACTTTAAGGATCTCAGAAATGAGACGGTTCTGGCATTCAGGAAGCCTCATGTGGGAGCGGTCGTATCCTTCAGATTCAAAGCTGTCCGGAAGTCCGGCGAAGATCACAACCTTGTCAGCGGCGGCAGCAGTTTTGATCGCTTCAGCAGCAAGTGTGTCATCGTAGAGATCTTTGTCTGCAGGAAAACCTTCTGCATAAGTAACCTGTGCATCGGAAGGAACGGAATCCAGTGCATTTGTGATCTTGAAGCAGTTGATATGAGAGCTTCCGCCGCCCTGGAAACGAGGCTTCTTTGCAAAACCACCGATGAAAGCAATTTTCTCGGATGCTTTCAGAGGGAGGATCTGCTCATCGTTTTTCAGAAGAACCATAGATTCTTCGGCAATGTGGCGTGCTTCTTCATGGTCTTTTTCCATGGTGAATTCCTGCGGTGCCCGGTTGTCTGCATATTCAAAAATTATGCGTAGAATGCGTTCAACAGCCTGGTCAAGAATGTCTTCCTTGAGGGAACCGTCTTTTACGGCCTGTATGATGAGGGAATCGTTGACTCCATTGGAGGAGGGCATTTCCAGATCAAGTCCTGCCTCAAGGCCTTTAACGCGGTCATTGACTGCGCCCCAGTCAGACATCACATAGCCCTTGAAGCCCCAGTCGCTGCGGAGAACATCTGTGAGAAGCCATTTATTCTCAGATGCGAAAGTGCCGTTGATCTGGTTGTAGGAGCACATGAAGGTGTATGGCTGAGCTTTTTTTACTGCAGTTTCGAATGCAGGGAAATAGATTTCACGTAAAGTGCGCTCATCAGCCTCGGAAGAGTTGCTCATGCGGTGATATTCCTGGTTGTTTGCTGCAAAGTGCTTGATAGAGGTTCCTACATGCTGGGACTGTACTCCGTTTATAAAAGCGGCTGCGATCTCACCTGCAAGATATGGATCCTCGGAATAATATTCGAAGTTTCTTCCGCAGAGAGGAGAACGTTTGATGTTTACGGCCGGTCCGAGAACTATGGATACATCGTTGGACTGAGCTTCTTTTCCGATAGTTTTGCCCATTTCTTCCATCAGCTTGCGGTCAAAGGAGCAGGCGCTTAAAGCGGCCGGCGGGAAGCAGACGGCTTTGATGCTGTCATTCATTCCAAGATGATCGCCCTTGTCATCCTGCTTACGAAGTCCGTGAGGGCCGTCGCTGACCATTACTTCCGGGATCCCCAAGCGTTCCACATG
>ERZ773169.1941-NODE-1941-length-16386-cov-25.115608_pt1 | contig 16386 bp, 18 predicted proteins | sample MGYA00580536_ERZ773169 | MGnify/ENA primary metagenome ERZ773169 (study PRJEB29015, sample SAMEA2737814) | human gut metagenome | biome: human gut; feature: human-associated habitat; material: faeces | place: China | collected 2012 ...
TTTTGTGGCATATTTTACAAAGATAATACCACACTCAAAACGATTTTTAAATATATCGTTTGAAAAAAGCCGGTCAAATGCCTGCCAAACTTCAGGGCAGTGTTTTGTGCAAGTTGACATTGGGGGGGGGAGATTTCCCCGCAGAAAAAGCAAGCCCCCGGTGCCGCACACAGGTGCGATGCCGGGGGTGTTTTCGTTGCAAAGCGTATGATTTTATGGTATGCTGTAGATGCCGCTTTGGCGGCAAGGGCGTTGACCCAAAACGCAAGGCGGCTCTGTGTCCTCACTGGTTCTGCATGTTCACCCCAGAGTGAAGCAGGTGTCAGGAGGGCAGCTTTTTGAAGTGATCTCTCCGGATGCTTTCGGCGGAAGGAGGGATGTTGGATGTCGATCTCCGAGATTCTGATGCTGCTGACGCTTATCGTCACCATTGTACATGTGACTTTTGAAATCACATGGAAACTCGAGCAGAGAGAAAAACACCATGACAACGACAAAAAGAAAAAGTGACCGCCAACGCTTCCCCAAGCCGCGGTCACTTGATCTTTTGGTCATCTGATCCATGAGGAGCGGAGCCGTTTTGCCGGGCAGCGCTCTTTCTATTCGTAGTATAGTGTATTTTACCGGGTTTGTCAAGCGGCGGGCCCGCTGCCAGAACAGGAGGTTTTTCCGCGATGAAACGTACCGATTACATCAACTGGGATGAATATTTCATGGGCATTGCGCTGCTCACGGCCATGCGCTCCAAGGACCCCAACAGTCAGGTGGGCGCGTGCATCGTCAGCCCGGAAAACAAGATCCTGTCGCTGGGCTACAACGGTATGCCCATCGGCTGCAGCGACGACGAGATGCCGTGGGAGCGGGAGGGCGACCCGCTGGACACCAAGTATATGTATGTCTGCCATGCAGAGCTGAACGCCATCCTCAACAGCGCCCACAACAACCTGAAGGGGGCACGGGTGTACGTGACCCTGTTCCCCTGCAACGAGTGCACCAAGGCCATCATCCAGTCCGGCATTGCCGAGGTGGTGTACTACGGCGATAAATACCACGACAGCGATTCCAGCGTGGCGGCGCGGTTCATGTTCAAAAAGGCCGGCGTGAAGCTGACTGCCTACACCCCCACCGGACGCCGGGCCGAGCTGGAGCTGTAAAGTGTGAATTTTTTCATAGCATCTTGACTTTTGCGCCGGATCGCATATACTAAAGATAGAAAGTTGGTAAGGTTAGATCACCGGCTCACAAAAAGCGAACCCCCGCAGAGTTGCAGCTCCGCGGGGGTTCTTTGTGCTTACTTGCCCTTTCTGTGACTCTCAAGCCACTTGCACAGGTAGGTTGCAGCTACCTGCGCTGCGACAGCCACGATAAAGTTGGTAAAAATATCGATCATCCGGCTCACCTCCCTTCTGTTGCCAGAATGGAGAAGGGCAGCACGATCAGTATAACATATCCGACAGGGTATTGCAATTTTTACAGGATATCTGTATAATAGAAATGCAGCTCGAATAAATATTCAATAATACTTGCATAAAGAGGGAAATATACAATGAGTCTGAAGAACCGCAGCTTTTTGAAGCTATTGGACTACACCCCTGCCGAGATGGAGGAACTGCTGGACCTTGCCGCCGACCTGAAAGCAAAAAAGAAGGCCGGCATCCGCCACAATGACCAGCTTGCGGGCAAAAACATTGCCCTGATCTTTGAAAAGACCTCCACCCGCACCCGCTGCAGTTTTGAGGTGGCCGCACACGATCTGGGCATGGAAGTGACCTACCTTGATCCCTCCGGCAGCCAGATCGGCAAAAAGGAGTCCATTGCCGACACCGCCCGGGTGCTGGGCCGCATGTTTGACGGCATCGAGTACCGGGGCTACGGCCAGCAGATCGTGGAAGATCTGGCCCGCTACGCGGGCGTCCCGGTGTGGAACGGCCTGACCAACGAGTTCCATCCCACCCAGATCCTGGCCGACTTCCTCACCATCCGGGAGCATTTTGGTCACCTGAAGGGCATCCACTTCGTTTACTTTGGCGATGCCCGCTACAACATGGGCAACAGCCTGATGGTGGGCTGCGCCAAGATGGGCCTGCACTTCACCGCCTGCGCACCCAAAAAGTACCAGCCGGACCCGGCCCTTGTGGCACAGTGTCAGGCCATTGCCGCCCAGACCGGCGCCACCCTCACCTTTGAGGAGGACCCTGCTAAAGCCGCCAAGGGTGCCGATGTGCTGTACACCGATGTGTGGGTGTCCATGGGCGAGCCGGTGGAGGTCTGGGCCGAGCGGATCAACGACCTGTCTGCGTACCAGATCAATCAGCAGCTGATGGACATTGCAGGCCCCCACGCCGTGTTCATGCACTGCCTGCCCGCCTTCCACGACCACAAGACCACCGTGGGCAAGGAGATGGGCGAGCGCTTTGGCCGCGACGCCATGGAAGTGACCGATGAAGTATTTGAAGGCCCCCAGAGTATCGTGTTCGACGAGGCCGAGAACCGGATGCACACCATCAAGGCCGTCATGGCAGCGACCCTTGGCTACGAGAAATGATGGATTCCGCTTGTGCGGAATATGAATGTGCTACGCAAACAGAAACAGGCTGTTGGAACAGGAATCCAACAGCCTGTTTTTGTATGATCTGTGCCAGACCGTCTATCTCTCGCCGCAGATCTGTATACCCGCAGGCGATGTAGATGCTTGCCTCTCCATGGAGTGCTGCGTCTCTGTATTTTTCAGACTGCTCTCAAAAACACATTTTTCCATGGTGCTATTTTCGCACTTTGGCGCGGGCGGGGAAAGACATGGTTTCATTAGGCGGGTGCTGTTCGAGCCCCTGCGTGTGATGCATGATGGCCTTTCGATTTTTAGAGCGTTAATTCGTCAAATAGATGAAATTTGCTACAGATCTGCTGCAAACGGCAGTTTTTCGACTTGCATCAGTAACCTGTTTTTTTATATTCTCACTGGCCAAACTTTCAACTCCTATACTCTCCCCTCGCTAAAAAAGTCTCAAATGTTTTGTGTGGTTTGATGATAGTATTTTCAGTTGACGTATGATACACTGAATTTTAAAGAGTTATTCAGTTGTACTGTGACTACTTATCTAAGCATTTTTACGGACACCAAATCTTGCATACAAAAATGCGAAATCTGCTTTGAAATGGGGTATTTGCTTATGTTTAAAATCAACAATCTGGCAAATCAGACAAGTCACATCGTCACCGAACAGAAGGGTATCTTCTCCATTGTTGAGCACAATGTCGATTTCTCCGTAGCGCCTTGCAATGCAATGGAAGAATACTATATGAGCCAGATGAATGTCAAACGGAAACAGGCCATTGCCAATCTCAACGGAAAAGTTGGGCTTGTTCTCCAAGCGGGCGCAATGCAGTACATTGTTGGCAACGTGCAAGCAACCACCGGATTGAAGGGTGTTGGCGACTTCTTAGGCAAAATGGTAAAAAGTTCCGTCGCAAAAGAAAGCGCAATCAAGCCGGAGTACGTCGGAACGGGTGTGCTCGTGACCGAACCCACCTATAAATATCTTCTGACCGAAAATGTCGGTGACTGGACAGGCGGTCTTGTAATGGAAGACGGCATGTTCCTGGCCTGTGAATCCACTGTCAAGCACGAGATTCAGGCACGCTCCTCGCTTTCTTCTGCAGCACTCGGAAATGAAGGACTCTTCAATCTGCGGCTTGCTGGCAATGGTGTATGTGTACTGGAAAGCAATGTTCCCCGTTCGGAAATCGTAGAAATCGACCTTCAAGACGACGTTTTAAAAATTGATGGCAGCTTTGCGATTTGCTGGTCCGGCAGTCTCAGCTTTACGGTCGAACGTTCCGGAAAAACCTTGCTTGGTTCTGCCGCATCCGGTGAGGGTCTGGTAAATGTTTATAAGGGAACCGGCAAAGTATGGCTTGCTCCATTAACGCCTTCTCAATCACTGATTAGTGCAACGCATGCAAAAAGTGCAAAGTAATTGAACACCTGTTCTTATTGCTTTCACTGTTTTACTTCTTTACAGCATCATCTTTGCAAAAAGCTCTTGGCCTTTAATATAGAGGTCAAGAGCTTTTTTCTCGCCGCTGGACTTCTGCTTTCAAAGATCGTGTTCAACTTAATTTTCAATCATCTACACTTTGCGTTTCAGATAATTTTTCCCAGTCTTCCGGGTTTCCGCATCTACGGAGATACTCATGCCCGCCATCGACTGCACACGATGCTTTCCTCCCGGAAATAGTGGAACATCCGCTTATCGCCAAAGGGAATCGGCTGATGGCTTATCATTTCTACTCCATCCGCGCTTCTCCTGTGGATGGTTCTTTTCTTTTGAATCAATGTGTGATATAGTAAAACTACACCCCGCAAGGGGACGGAAACATTGTGGGACTGAAGAAGTTTCACTTGTTGTTGCTGTTGCGATTTAGCCCCGTCAGGGGACGGAAACTAGCTGTTGAGAAATGCCATCATAACCAGCGCACTGGCTTGTAATTTATCCCCGTAAGGGGGCGAAAACGGAAAATTAGGCGTTCCGTAGTCATCGAACGTGGTACGATCCCCGCAAGGGGACGAAAACTTTGCGCCCTGCCCGCTGCCCATGATGCTGTCCTATTGCAATTTATCCCCGCGAGGGGACAAAAAAGCACCTCTGCCACTGGCGTTTGCCAGCAGCAGAGGTGCTTTGCTTTTTCCTATATTCTATTTTACAGGTTGGGAGCTGCGCCTGCTGGAATCGTCTTTGTAACAGGCAGCGCCTTGACGCCCTGCGGGACGTTCCGCTTCAAGGGGCGGATCTCATGCAGGTAGTCGGTGATCTTTCGCAGGGTCTCTTCAATGCTCTCGGTATCCAGCGGCAGAACGCGATCGCTCAACAGGCCCAAGTCACTGCCGCTGGCGTGATTGATCTGGTTGCGGTACTTCACCACGCGCTGGTAGAGCAGGGCAGCCTGCTCCAGCTGCGGGCGGATGGCAGGGTCGATGGCCAGTTGGTCAGAGGCAAGCACCATATCCAGATAATCGTGCATTTCTGCAGCATTTGCTACGCCAAGCAGCATATTGCCGCCCGCATCATCTTTACTTTTGGTCAGGCGCAAATCGGTTGTGCAAATTTCTTTCAATTTTCCATTCTGCAACAATGCCAACCAGCAGAAATGGAAATGGAACAGCGGGTACACCCACGGCTTGCCCTCGTTCTGCTTCTGATCTGCCAGATAGTCCCAGCCTCTTGCAGTGGGCTGCACAAAGAGATGCTGGCAGACATATTCCGGCATCTGCTCACACAGCAGGGTCAGCGCCTGCTGGTACATCCCGTGCTTGGCGCACCAGCTCACCAGTGCAGGCAGCGCCTTTTCGCCGGAGGAAAGCAGCTCTGCAAACTCGGTACTGAAACGGTCTTTCAGCAGCCGGAAGAACAGGTCGGTCAGGTTCTGGCTCTTCTTGGGCGTTTCTTTCAGCGCCTGATCGATCTGGTTCAAATCGTCGTTCAGCTTCCGCACCCGGCACAGCGCCAGGTCATTTGAGAACTGGTTGATGCGGGTCAGCAGCGTATGCAGCACCGGGTCTTTTTCGCCCTCGCTCCACAGATAGCTCTTCAGCTTTTGCGCGGTGCCGGTGGAGAAGAACTCGTCCATGGCGGTAACAAAGTCGAACAGATCATACAGCTGGGTGCGGTCGTGCGCGACAGGCTCTTCCCCGCGCAGCTCTGCATAAATCACCCGGCGGGTCTGCACACCGCGCAGGTCCCGCATACAGCGGGCAGCGGTCACCAGCAGCATGGCAGTGTCCCGCATACCGCCGGAAAGGTCGATGGAAAGGGTGTCCTCTTTTTCGATCTTGTCCAGCAGCTGCGAGATGGCCTGAAACTGCTTTTTCTCGTCATCCATGCTGTCCGGCACTTCGATCACCACCAGCCGCTCTGCCGGGATGCCCACCCTGCGCAACGCATCGCGGAAATATTCCAGCGTGGTGCAGGTGCTGCCGTCCGGCATTTCCACCATAGCTTTTTTGCGCACCGTCTCGCTGCACAGTGCCAGAATGCAGTCCGGGGTCTCCTTTTCCTTTATCAGATACCGCACCGCGCCCTCGTTGGTCTGGGTCTTGTAGTTCGGGTTTTTCGGGCTCATATATAAAAGTAAAACATCGCGTCCCATCTTATCCATCCTCCTGTTCCGTTTTCATCTGCGCCAGTTTTTGCTGCCATGTTTTGCGCCGCTGCGATACAGCCGCCCGGCTCACACCAAGAAATTCTGCCACGGTCTTATCCTGCGCCGGGTTGCGCTCCGGGTCCAGCAGGGCGTGGAGCGCGGCGCATTCCAGCGCTTCGGGCGCATAGGGCGGCTGAACGGTAAATTCCACATACCGGTGCAGCAGCAGGATATCCCACAGGCAGTTGTCCTGTTCCAGCGGATGCAGGTCATCGCAGTTTGCCAGCCGCGCGGGCGCATCCTCTGCCGGGTCCAGCGCGTCATTGTTGCGCAGAAAGCCCATCAGCACGCTGCTCCACAACGGGCCAGCTGTCTTGCCGTATTTTTCCTTCTGCTGCAGGTTCATCAGCCCTATGCCGCGGTGCAGCCATGCCAGCATTTCACTGCTCTGCTCCACCTTTTCTTCCACGCTTTTTTCTTGGGAAACCACCCGGTCACCCAGCGCCGAATCCTCTCCGCCAGTGTCGTCCAGACTGAGCACCGACTGCTTATTGCGCAGTGCTTCCCGCAGGGTCTTTACACCCACCCCGACAATATCGGCGATCACCTGTTCTTTTTCCGGGTCACGGCAGAGCACACTCTCTGTAATTCCGTTCTTTTCCATGTACTCCAGCGCTTTTTTGATTTTGCGGTTCGTCTCGCGTCCGAAACCCGTCACAGCCATTTCTTCCTGCTGCTGGTCGTGTGCCTGTGCATGACGGACGGCGGCGCGCAGATACATACTGAAGGTCTGCCCCGGCTTTGCTTCCCAAAAATCAAACGCATCCAGAAACGCCTTGCAGAAATCCACGCTGTTCCATGCATCCTCTCCCCTTCCGGGAGCCTGTGCGGTCAGAAAGCATTCCGCCCAGAACGTGCAGAACCGTTCATCATTGGCATCGTGCAGTTTTTTGCGCTGTTCCGGCGGCAGCTGCAGCAGCGGCGAAGCATCAATGTCCGCCCATGTTTTCACATCATTCATCGCTGCTCAGTCCTCCCGGTGCTCGTTCATCCAGATCAGCTGATGGAACACTTGTTCGGCGGTCCTGCTGTCGCGCATGGTACCTACCAGCCCGGAAAGCTGATACAGTGCCGCCATATCGTAAAGCCGCGCGCTGAGCACCCGCCCGTTTTCCCGCTTGACCTCACCATAATACACACCGCCTACTTCCAGCTCCGTATGGGTAGCTTCGGCGCAGGTCAATGCCGTCAGCGTGACCACCGGGATGCTCTTGGATCCGTAGGTGATGCAGGCATACACCCGGGTGACCTGCGGCAGGGCGTCCACCAGATCCCGGCACAGGCCGATCAGCGTTTCCGGACACTGATCCTCCGGCAGGTCGATCTGCCGCACCTGATGTTCCGCAATTCCCAGCTGCGCCAGCTCTTCCAGCAGGCGCTGATAATTGCGGGCGGTGTCGGCATTTTCCTGCCGGATGGCCAACAGCTGCACCGTGTCCCCGGGTTCAAGGGTATCCCGCATCACCTGCACGATGGGAAAACAGGTAGCCACTGGCGGGGTTACATGGTCCCGCTGGTACAGCATGGGGTCCAGCTTTCCCTGCAAAGGCACGGTGGTGATATAAGTCTTCAGCACAGGGCAACACTCCTTTTTATAAGATCCATTATCTGCATCATACCATAAAAAGACCGCTGCTACAATGGCTTAAAAAATTTATGCAGATTTATTTTTTTCTGCCTTAACTGCGCCCTTGCCATGGGCTTCTGGTAGGTGAAAGGAGGTGAAAAACATGTTTGAGCTGATCTCTACTCTGGGCTGCGCCGCAGCCGGTGCCGTCGCAGGCGCCGTGAAGGGCGCCACCATGGGCATCGCCGTGGGCGGCCCTGTCGGTGCCATTGCCGGCACCATCCCGCTGGCCATCGTTGGCGGCGTTACCGGCGCTCTGGCCGGCAACAACGTCGGCCACCGCATCGACAAGCGGTGAGCCCCGCGCCAGCACTCCCGTCCGTTTTGTGCGGACGGGAGTCTTTTGTAAAGAACCGGGAGGTACACGCTATGTTCATCAACTTTTCCAACCACCCCTACGCCCTGTGGAGCGCCGAGCAGCAGGCGGCGGCGCAGCGCTACGGCACGGTGGTCGATCTTGCGTTTCCCGCCATCGACCCCGCCGCCGACGAGGCCGCACTGGACTCCCTTGCCGCGGTATACGCCGACCACATCCTGCACCTTGACCCGGACGCCGTGCTCTGTCAGGGCGAGTGCACCTTTGTGTACCGGGTAGTCCAGCGTCTGGAAGCCGCGGGCATCCCCACGCTGGCCGCCTGCTCCCGCCGCAAGAGCCAGGAGACCACCTACCCGGACGGCAGCACCCTGAAGCGCAGCATCTTCGCCTTTGCAGGCTTCCGCCGCTATGGCTCGCCCTGAAAGAGGGTTTTCTTTCTATCCTCCACGGCACAATAGTGGTTCAGGATCTATCGTTGTCCTTTTCGCGCGGTTTCACTTTATTTCAATAAAGTGAATAGTTTTCAGGCATTCAGCTCTTCCATTTTACGATCTTCTGTGATATATTTAGTGTACCATCCCCATAAGGGGGCGAAAACCCAGATTATACTGACTGGCCAGTATCTTAAAGTGTACCATCCCCGTAAGGGGGCGAAAACAGCAGAGCCAAGCCGGCGAGCTTGCGGATCATAGTACCATCCCCGTAAGGGGGCGAAAACGATGGTTTTGCCGTCTCTATCCTCAATGATGAAGTACCATCCCCGTAAGGGGGCGAAAACTGTCAGCAACCTTGTACATCTTCTTGTCATTCGGTACCATCCCCATAAGGGGGCGAAAACAACATCACGCCCTGTGTTTGGTTTGGATTTTCCGTACCATCCCCGTAAGGGGGCGAAAACGGGTGCGGACTTCTTCATAAGGTTCAGCATAAGTACCATCCCCGTAAGGGGGCGAAAACAGATTGCTCCGGGTTTGGTGTACGTCTGCGGCTGTACCATCCCCGTAAGGGGGCGAAAACTTCCTCCCATTTAAATTTCATCGTGACTTCATCGTACCATCCCCGTAAGGGGGCGAAAACGCCATAATAAAGAGTTCGGCAGTAGTATACATAGTACAATCCCCCCAAGGGGGCGAAAACGCCATAATAAAGAGTTCGGCAGTAGTATACATAGTACAATCCCCCCCAAGGGGGCGAAAACGTAAAGCTGCTTTTGGGAAGCGCATCATTTGCGATACCATCCCCGTAAGAGGGCGAAAACTCGTTCAATGCAAGACGCAGATAAGACTGAATGGTACCATCCCCGTAAGGGGGCGAAAACTTATTGTCGTATGTTAGAGTTAGGAACCATGCGGTACCATCCCCGTAAGGGGGCGAAAACAGGTTCTGGTCTCTAAACCATTCATTCCAGATCTGTACCATCCCCCGTAAGGGGACAAAAAACTCCGCATCAAAAAAAGATGCGGAGTTTTTCTTTTGCAAACCTTAACTTCTTGTTTTCCGTGGGCTGTTCCTCTATGAACGGAACGATTGCAGCTGCTGTGATATTTTCTCTGCTGCGGCTTTTACATAGCGACAAAATGTGTTATAATAAAGCCAATTCCAAGCATCTCTTACAAAATCAACAAATACGTTTTCCGTTTATTGTGCAATTCTTCCACAATCCGTAAAGGAGATGGTATTTTGAACGTTCTCACCCTGCAGTCCACCTATGGCGGGCTGCTGCACGACACCGGCAAAGCGGTGTACCGTGCCGGTGGGCAGCGCGGCAGCCACAGTGAACAGGGCTACCAATTTTTGCACGGCGTTTTGTCCGGCGCAGACTGGGCCCCGGTTCTGGACTGTGTGCGCTACCACCACGCCGCCGCGCTGCGCGGTGCTGCAAAGGCGCTGCCAGCCGATTCCCCGGCCTATATCGTTTATCTGGCAGATGATCTTTCTGCCGCCGCAGACCGCCGGGAGGTCGAAGGTGAAAGCAGTTCCTTCCGGCGGGATCTTCCGCTGGACTCGGTGTTCACCCACCTGAACGGTTCCCACCCCGGCTGGATGATGCCTGCGCAGCCGCAGGACGGCAGCCTGAAGCTGCCACGGCAGCAGCAGCCGCTTTCCGCTTCCGTCTATGCAGATGCTGTACGCAAGCTGAGCGAGTGCCTGCCGGATCTGCAGCCGCAGCCGGAGTGGATCAACTCGCTGCTGGGTCTGCTGGAAACGCAGTTCAGCTGTTTTCCGTCCAGCACCTTTACCGGCGAAAGCCCGGATGTTTCTCTATTCGACCACGCCAAGACCACCGCAGCCATTGCGGCGTGCATCAGCGAATATGTGCAGGCAAACAACATCACCGACCTGCGCAAGGCACTTTTTGAGCAGGAGAAGGATTTTTGCCAGAAGGACGCTTTTCTGCTCTATACCGCTGATTTTTCCCGCATCCAGAAGTTCCTTTATACCGTCCATACTGAAAACGCCCTGCGCTCCCTGCGCAGCCGGTCGTTCTTTCTGGAGCTGCTCATGGAGCACTATCTGGACGAGCTTCTGGCCGGGTGCGGCGTGTCCCGCGCCAACCTGATCTACAGCGGCGGCGGGCACTGCTATGTGCTGCTGCCCAACACTGCCGCTGTGGCCGATACCTTAACCCGGTGGAACCGGCAGTTCAACCGCTGGCTGCAGCAGCAGTTCGGCACCCAGCTGTTTCTGGCCAACGCATGGACACCCTGCTCCGGCAACGACCTGACCAATACCCCAGCTGAAAAAAGCCCCTACAAAGAGCTGTTCCGCCGGGTGAACCGGCTGCTGGAACATCACAAATTCCACCGCTATACCGCAGAGGATCTGCGGCAGCTGAACAGTACCGCCGCTTACCCGGATGGCCGGGAATGCAAGGTGTGCGGCACCAGTGCCAACCTGAAGGATGATCTCTGCCCTTGGTGCAAACTGTTCGTAGATCTTTCCATTAAGATCCAGAACAAGCGCGTTCTGGTGGTAAGCCGTCAGCCCTCGGCTGCCGATGACTGTACGCTGCCTGCACTGGACGGCGTCAGCGAATATCTGTCCCTGACGGATCAGTTCTCTGCCCGCAAACGGCTGGCTTCCGGCGAGCCGGTCGTGCGTGTATATACCAAAAATGCACCGTTCACCGGCCTTACTTACAGCACCAACCTGTATGTTGGCGATTACGCCGCCAGCAACAGCATGGAAGAACTGGCCGGGCAGTCCGAGGGCGTGCGCCGCATTGCGGTCTGCCGTATGGATGTGGATAACCTCGGCCATGCCTTCATCTCCGGTTTTGAACAGGAAAACGAGAAAGACCCTGTCAAACGGATGCACTATGTTACCCTGTCCCGCACCTCGGCGTTCTCCCGGCAGATGTCACTGTTTTTCAAGTGCTACATCAACGGCATTCTGGACAGCCTGCATGTAAGCATCGTCTACGCCGGCGGCGACGATGTATTCCTTGTGGGCGCATGGAACGATGTTCTGGAAGCAGCACAGCGCATCCAGCGTAATTTCACCGCATTTTCCTGCGGCGCACTGACCCTCAGCGCAGGCATCGGCATCTTTGATGACCATTACCCCATCCGGCTTTCCGCCGAGGAAACTGCCGCGCTGGAAGAAGCCGCCAAGCATCTGCCCGGCAAAAATGCAGTGGCACTGTTTACGCCGGAGCGCAAAGCAGTCCGGGATGCAAAGGGCAATCTGCTGGTGCAGCCGGAGCAGGGACATATCTATGCGTGGGATGTATTCCGTACAAAGGTCCTGACCGAAAAGGTCGGCTGCCTGCAAAGCTTCTTCGGCAAGGATAATGCCGAGCATGGAAACGCCATGCTCTACAATCTTCTGGCACTGCTGCGGGAAGCAGAAAACGACCGCATCAACCTTGCACGGTACGCTTACCTGCTGGCGCGGCTTTCCCCCAAAAAGAATGCACCGGATTATAAACTTTACGAGCAATTCTCTCACAGCATGATGGATTGGGCATTGGATGCCGTACAGCGTCACCAGCTCATCACCGCAATTTATATTTATGTCTATCAGAACAGAAAGGGTGGCGACACAGATGGCAGGATGGAATGATAATGGCCGGGGCGGCTATGGCGGCGGTGGCTATAACAACAGCCGGAGCGGATATAGCAACAGCTACAACGGAAACCGCAGCAGTTCCGGCAGCTATAACAGCCGCAGCAGCTATGGGCAGCAGAAAGAGCTGCCGCCGGAGATCACGCCGAAAAAGGTGCCGGAAGATTATGTAGACGAAGCCGAGCGTATTATGCGCAGCCTCATGAGCGGCGGCAAGACCGTGACCACCAGCAAAATCCGCAACCTGTTGAGCCTTGTGACCGATATCTATAATGAGGAAAACATCCGCACCGAGGAAAAGCTGCGGCCAGAAAGCGTGGTCAAGCTCAACCTGATGCGGGTCCGGGTGGCTTATGAGTGCGGCCGTGATGACACCGTAAAAAGCTTTGTGGCACAGACGAACCTGCTGGAATATCTCAAGGGCATTTCCACCGACCGTGCGGATCTGATCCGCTTTGCACACTACATGGAAGCGCTGGTCGCTTTCCACCGCTACTTCGGCGGCAAGGAGGGGTAATCATATGTATGGAAAAATTCTGATCCGGTGCGATCTGGAAGTGCGCACCGGTATGCACATCGGCGGTTCCTCTGCCTTTTCTGCCATTGGTGCTGTGGACAGCCCGGTGGTGCGTGACCCCTATACCGGTTATCCCATCGTACCCGGCAGCAGCTTGAAAGGCAAACTGCGTACCCTGCTGGCCCGCAGCACCTGTCAGGATATCGAACACATGCCTGCTTTCGACAAGGACGACGAGCGCATTCTGCGCCTGTTCGGTTCCTCGGAGCCGGTGCGCCGTTCCCGCCTGCAGTTTGCGGATGCCTTTTTGTCCAATGCAAAAGAGCTTTCCAATGTGGGTGTGACCGAAGTCAAGACCGAAAACGCAATTTCCCGTGCCAACTCTGTGGCCAATCCCCGCCAGATCGAACGTGTGATCGCCGGTGCAAAGTTTGGCGTCAGCATCGTTTACGATGTAACCGACCCGGCACAGGTCGAGGAAGATCTTTCTCTTCTGGCCAAAGGCATGAAGCTGCTGCAGATGGATTATCTGGGCGGCCATGGTTCCCGCGGCAGCGGCCGTGTCAGCCTGAAAAACTTTGCGCTGGAAGGCTATGGCGCGCAGGCGGATCTCAGCCACCTGAAATCCCTCTTTGATGAGGTGGATAGTTATGAACTATTTTCTGTTTAAGCTGCAGTTTGACACAGCTGTTCATTTTGGAGGGGCCGACTCTGCATTGTCGCTTTATACCTCCGATGAGACCCTGCGGGCAGATACCCTGTTTTCTGCCCTCTGCCATGAGACCCTCGTCCAGCACGGAGAAGAAGCTCTGGAACAACTTTGTGCGCAGGTCCGGCAGGGAAAATTCCTGCTCAGCGATACAATGCCCTGGTATGGCGAAACGTTTTACCTGCCAAAGCCCATTGCCGCGTCAGAATCCACCGAGGAGGTAGAAACCACCCTGCGTAAAAAGGTAAAAAAGCTAGCCTGGATCCCTGTGTTGGAATTCGACCGCTACACCAGAAGCCTGCATGAAGGTCATTTTACCCCTGACGAGCAACCGGAAAGTTTTGGCACCCACTATGAGCAGACCAAGGCAGCTGTTCCCATGCAGGGGGATACCATGCCGTATCAGGTTGGACTGTTCCGTTTTGCACCGGACTGCGGACTGTATTTCATCTGCGGATTTACCGAAGATGGTCAGGATGAAGATCTGGAGTATTTGCTGGATTGGCTGGGCGCTACCGGCATCGGCGGCAAAGTCAGCTCTGGTTACGGAAAGTTCCATGTAGTGCAAAAGCTTTGTCTAAATACACCCTCTGACGCGCAGACCAAGTGGCTGCGCCGTGCACTTTCTGCCAACCGCGCGCCCTATCTGCTGCTGACCACCAGCCTGCCGCAGACAGATGAACTGGATCATGCATTAGAGGGTGCCTCCTTCCAGCTGGTGCGCCGCAGCGGCTTCATGGCATCCGATCGTGTGGAAACTCCACTGAAGAAAAAAACGCAGTATGCCCTTTCGGCAGGGTCTGTCCTGCAAAATCGTTATCAGGGTGCTTTGTATGATGTTGGCTTGTCGGATGTGCATCCGGTATACCGCTATTCCAAGCCAATCTTTATGGGGGTGACATTATGATTCAGCAGGATCATCTGCAGATCTTTGACCTTACTCTGAATGTATGGGCACCTCTGTTTGTTGGCAACGGCAGCAGCTATACCAAAAAAGAGTACATGTACAACACCCGCAATGGCAAAGTCTCCTTTCTGGACGAGCAAAAATTTTTCAGTTTTCTGGTCGAGCACGATCTGGTGGACAAGTACGGACAGTTTATGCTTAGCGAGCAGTCCAATCTCTGGGCCTTTCTGACCAAAGACTGCGGCATTTCCGATGCAGAACTGAAAACACTGACGCGCTATCAGATCGAGGTGGGAGATGCGCTGGATGCTGAGCACTCGTTGAAAGAGATCCATGCTTTCCAGCGTGATGCGCAGGGCCATGCCTACATTCCCGGCAGCAGCATCAAGGGTGCGCTGCGTACCGCATGGCTGCTGAGTGCGGTATTGGCTGACCGCAGTACCGGACACAGCCTTGCACCAAACCGCCGGGCCACCTTTCCGGAAGAGAAATATGTCAACCAGCTGCATCTGCGCACTCTGAAAGATGGAAGCATCGCTCCGGACGCCGTCAACAGCATTTTCCGTGGCATTCAGGTTTCCGACAGCCTCTCAATCCCGGACAACTGCATGATGCTGGCCGGAAAAACAGACTCCGCCACAGACGGCGGAACCCACAGCATCAACCTCTGCCGGGAATGCGCCGCACCGGGCACAGCCATCCGGTTCAAGCTGACCCTGGATCAGTCTGTGCTGAAGGGCCGCATTACAAAAGACTCTCTGCTGGAAGCCATCCAACAGTTCGATGCATCCTATCAGCAGACCTACGCTCGGCATTTTACCCTGCCGCGCGGTGCCGTCAACCTGCCGCAGCAGCCACACCTGATCCTGGGCGGCGGCTCCGGGTTCTTTGCCAAGTCGCTGGCATATCCCTATCTGGGCGAAAAAGAAGGTTTGCGCTGGACAGCAGAGCAAATGGTTCAGATGTTCCGTAAACATAAGCATGAGCGTGATGCCGAAAAAGGTATTTCCCCGCACACCATGAAATATGCTCGCTTTCGTGGTCGGCTTTATCCCTATGGATATTGCGGGGTGAGTATCTTATGATCCAGCAGATTCAACTGGTTTTATCTCCGCCCAATGATGTGCGGATCCCACAGTCGTGGTCCTATCGTCTGTATGGCTGGCTGATGTCACAGATTTCTTCTGAATTTGGAGAGCAGATGCATCTGCAAGGGGAACACCCCATTGCGCATTTTCTATGTTTTTCGCCGGAAAAACAGTCTTTGATCTGGACGGTCAACCTGCTGAACGACGCTGCTCGACAGGTAGTTTTTCCCGTTTTGGAATCTGCAAAGGAAATCCCTCTGCATGAATTGACTCTCCCGGTTTCAGAGGTCCGCACCTTTCCGGCAATCTCCGCTGAAGAGCTGATCCGTACTGGGCGCTCCCGCAGCGAAACCCGTGCCAAAATCGCTTTTCTGTCGCCTTGTGCCTTCAAGCAGTCCGGCCGCTATACTATTTTCCCGCAGGAAACTCTGCTTTTGCAAAGTCTGATTGCGCATTGGAACGCTGCCTTTCCAGAATATGCCCTTATCGATTCTGATGCACTGCAGGCTTTACAGCAAGGGCTTCATATTGTGGATTATAATCTCCATACCACACGTTATCTGCTGAAAGAAACGCGCATTCCAGCCTTTCAAGGCAGTGTGACCATCGAGGCACGCCTTGCGCCGCCGCTTCTGGAACTTTGGAACGCGTTGCTCTCTTTTGCATCCCATGGCGGAGTTGGCATCAAAACCACTCTTGGAATGGGAGGCGCTGCTACGGATTTTTATAAAAAAACATCCGTTATATAAGCCTCCTTGCTATCGAGAGACTGTTGCACTGCATCAGTCTCTTTTTATTGTAGCATCATACTACCACCCCCGGGCCATCTACAGCAAAAAGGTCTGCTTCAGCAGGCTGTGCGTCCGCGCAGGGGCGGCATAAGGCCAATCAGCTGGTCAATGATGAAGTTCTGACCACAACGAAGGCATAACAACTTCAAAGAGAAAAGCTGC
>ERZ773169.1965-NODE-1965-length-16260-cov-9.494045_pt1 | contig 16260 bp, 13 predicted proteins | sample MGYA00580536_ERZ773169 | MGnify/ENA primary metagenome ERZ773169 (study PRJEB29015, sample SAMEA2737814) | human gut metagenome | biome: human gut; feature: human-associated habitat; material: faeces | place: China | collected 2012 ...
CGCAAGGCAATACGCTGTTGATGAACAGCATCAACATCCTCCGGCTGAATCGTATGCAGATCATCAGCACATCCTTTCGCTTCTGAAAAAACAGCCGGATATCACAAGACCGGTCATCTTCAAAATAGAAAGAATAGATTGTAAAGAGAATTAGCTGATGAATGAAGTCAGTACCAAGGCGATCAACCGTAAAAAGTTGGTCGCTTTTGTTTTACCCATTATTCTCAGGAGAGGAGCTGACCCCATGAGCGAAAAATTAGAGAAGCTGGAACAGAAGCGGCAGAAAGCAGAGAAGCAGTTGACCGCCGCCAAGCACAAGGAAAAATATCTGGAGCATGAGATGAAAAGACTGAACAGAAAAGAACGAACCCACCGACTTTGCACTCGTGCTGGAATGCTGGAAGCGTTTCTGCATGAGCCGACTGTTCTGACTGATGATGATGTGATGGCGCTGCTGACATTCCTCTTTCACGGCGAAGCAGCACAGAAAAAGCTGAATCTGCTGATTGAGGAACGAAAGAAAAAGCTGGAAACGGAGGTTGCGGAAAACCCTTGACGAAGACAAGGGCGCAACTATACACCGCCTAAAGACGGTGCGTTGCGTCCTGCCGGAAGCCCCTTGCAGAGAGCTGATGATTTGTGCGGGCAACGAGCCAAGCGGATATGCTTGCATATCCATTTGGCGACTGCCGCAGCAACCGGCAGATATGCTGATGCCGCAGTTCCTGCTCCAATCATCCAGAGGAAGCTACACTTCCCCTGCGCTGGCGTTGCCAGCTACCCCTTTGTGGACTTGCCGTCTAGGAACGATTGCAAAGCAATCATTCCTGCCCGACAAGTTTTGTTTGACCGCTGCTGATAAGTAAGCGGTTATTTTTTTGCGGTGAGAAAGGAGGACATCAATGCCGAATCCGCATTTTGACATCACCATCACCAAACGCAGCGAGGGCAAATCAGCCGTTGCCGGAGCTGCATACCAGAGTGGAGAAAACCTGTTTTCTGAGTATGACCAGAAGCACAAGAACTACACCAGAAAAGAGGGTGTGGTCTACACGGAAATCATGCTTCCGGCAAACGCGCCGCCGGAGTATGCAGACCGGGAAACACTCTGGAACTCTGCTGAAAGTTGTGAGAAGCAATGGAACTCACAGCTTGCAAGGCGATTTGTTCTTGCTCTGCCGAGAGAAGTCCCAATGGAGATGTATCCGCAGATGATACGGGACTACTGTGAGGAGTATTTTGTTTCCAAAGGGATGTGTTGTGATTTTGCCATTCACGACCCATACCCGCCCGGTCACAATCCTCACTGCCATGTCATGCTGACGCTTCGTGCCATAGATGAAAATGGAAAGTGGCTACCAAAGAGCCGTAAGGTTTACGACCTTGACGAGAACGGTGAGCGAATCAAACTGACCTCCGGCAACTGGAAATCCCACAAGGAAAATACGGTGGATTGGAATGAGCAGTATCACGGCGAGGAATGGCGGCATGGCTGGGAAGTCGTGCAGAATCACTATCTTGAATTGGCAGGAAGTCCGGAGCGTGTTGACCTGCGTTCCCTATAAGCGGCAGGGGTTGGACATTGTTCCCACCGTTCATATGGGTGTTGCTGTCACTCAGATGGAACGCCGGGGCATTGAAACCAACATTGGCAATCTGAACCGAGATATAAAAGCTGCCAATTCGCTGATGAACTCCATTCGCAAGACTATAACCAGTTTGCGTGATTGGATTGCTGCCATTTTGGAAACAAGAAAAGAAATTCTTGCAGAGATGGAAGCGAAAAACGCTTCTCCGAATCTGGCTGAACTGCTTCGAGATTATATGAATCTGCGAAAAGCAGAACGCAGCGACTGGTCACAGTACGGCAAACAGAAAGGTACGATTGCTGATATGAAAGCTGTTGCGAATGCGGTCAGTTATCTGCAATCCTATGAGATTTTCACACTGGAAAAGCTGGATGAAGCCCTGCAAGAACTGAACGGCAGAGCCAAGACCATCGGTACAGCTATGCGAAAATCGGAAAGCCGGATGAAAGTCATTACAGGAATTCAGAGTGCGGTTGCCGATTGCCAGACGCACAAGGCAGTCCATGACAAGTATCTGAAAATAGGCTGGAAAACGGCACAGTCCATTTACGCCGACAGGCACAGGAACGAGTTAGATACCTTTAACAAGGCGTATCGCTATCTGAAAAAGCAAGGGGTTGACCTGAGTGTGGATTTGAAAACCCTGCAAGCTGAGTATGACAGTCTGGAGAAATCCCATGCAGAGCATTCCGCACAGCTTTCCGCTGTCCAGACGGATTTGAAGCCGCTGAAAGATATTCGCTACTGGGTCGGCAAAGTCCTTGAGCCGGAACAGGTGGAGAAAAAGCCGGAGCCGAAGTTTTCTGTCAGAAACAGGCTGGCGTATGCACAGGAAAAGCACAAGCAGGAGGAACAGACGGAGCGACAGAAACAGAAAAAACAGAATATCGAACTTTAAGGCACTTGCCATTTTCACTGCTAGATGACGAATGCCTTTTCTTTTTATCAGGAGGAATGACTATGAATGTATTTGAAGCGGTCAAACCGACCGTTACCACCCGACAGGCGGCAGAACTGTACGGAATTAAGGTCAACCGGAACGGAATGGCACACTGCCCTTTTCACAATGACACGAATCCGAGTATGAAAGTGGACAGGCGTTTTCACTGCTTCGGTTGTCAGGCGGATGGGGATGCCATTGATTTTGTATCACAATTTTTCAGTCTGCCCAGCAAGGAAGCCGCCATGAAGCTGGCAGACGATTTTGGAATCAGCTATGACAGCAAGCAGAAACCGACCATCAAACCCCGTATCCGGGAGCCAACACCGGAGCAGAAATATCAGAAAGAAGAATCACAATGCTACACGGTGTTGTCCGATTGTTTCCATCTTTTGAAGAGATGGGAAAAGGAATATGCTCCGACACAGCTGGAGGACGAATGGCATCCTCTGTTCGTGGAAGCCCTGCAACAGAAAGGTTATATCGAGTATCTGATAGATATTCTGCTGACCGGGACCTTAGAAGAACGGAAGTCCCTTGTAGCTGAACAGAGAAAAGAGGTGAAAAAACTTGAACAGCGAATTTCAGAACTGTCAGCCAGCAGCACAAAGCACTATCGAGGAGGTGCGGAACAGTCTGGAACAGAACCAGAAAGGTAAGGTCTTCAATACAGCAGCCAATTACAAGCGTGTCCTGCAAGCAGACCCACTTCTGAAAGGTGCTATCCGCAAGAACCTGCTGACGGAGCGTATCGACATTGTGAGGTCGCTGGGCTGGTATCGAGACAGCCCGACACTGACCGATGTGGATATAAAATATCTGCTCCTGTACTTTGAGGAAAACTACGGTCTGACAGTAGAAAAGAAGATTGAGAATGCAGTGAAAGTCATTGCCAATGAGAACCGCTATCATCCGGTCTGTGATTTCCTGAATGGGCTGGAATGGGACGGCACAGAACGAATCCGTTACTGCCTACATCATTTTCTTGGTTCCGATACAGACGATTACACTTATGAAGCCTTGAAGCTGTTCCTGCTGGGAGCAATCTCACGAGCATTTAAGCTGGGATGTAAATTTGAGGTCATGCTTTGTCTGGTGGGCGGTCAAGGTGCAGGAAAATCAACTTTCTTTCGTATGCTGGCAATCAATGATGACTGGTTCTCAGATGATCTGAAAAAGCTGGATGATGAAAATGTGTATCGAAAAATGCAGGGACATTGGATCATCGAAATGTCAGAGATGATCGCTACTGCCAATGCAAAGAGCATTGAGGAGATCAAGTCATTTCTGAGCCGCCAGAAAGAAACCTACAAGATACCGTATGAAACGCATCCGACAGACCGAAAGCGGCAGTGTGTATTCGGAGGTTCTTCCAATACGCTGGACTTCCTGCCCCTTGACCGTACAGGCAACCGCCGTTTTGTTCCGGTCATGGTCTACCCGGAGAGAGCCGATGTTCATATTCTGGCAGACGAGCAGGAATCCAGAGCCTACATCAGACAGGTGTGGGCAGAAGCAATGGAGATATACCAAAGCGGCAACTTCCGCTTGAAATTCAGCCCCGAGATGGACGATTTTCTGAAAGCCCATCAAAGGGAGTTTATGCCGGAGGACACGAAAGCTGGTCAGATTATGGATTATTTGGACAACTACACAGGCAGTGCAGTCTGCTCTAAGCAGCTTTATCGGGAAGCGTTGGGACACCCATGCGAAGAGCCGAAGCAATGGGAGCTGCGGGAAATCAACGACATTATGAACAATGCCGTCACAGGTTGGCAGCCGTTCAGCAATCCACGTCACTTTCCTGCACCATATCTCCGACAGAAAGGCTGGGAACGCATAGAACAGCCCGACAACGGGAGTGGAGATTTTCAGGAGCTGACTGAAGCAGAGATGAAGCAGATGGAGTTTCCAAAGGAGTGGTTGAAATAAAAAATGGGGCTGGTTGTCAGCCGGTTGCCGAGCCAGTTGTCGGGCTGGTTGTCGGGCAAAGTGACGGAAAAGCCTTTGCTGATGGGCTTTTCTTCTCTCTGACAATCATGACAACCAAAATATAAAAGAAAAAGGAAATAGTAAAAAAGAGCAAACCCGATGAAGATAAAAGGTTTTCTGATACACGTTGCCAGGACTTCGTTGTCAGAGCCTTTCCTTTGTAGGGCATTTTTCATTCAGAGGAGGTAGCTGCCTATGGCAAATAGCAAAATGATCACTTACGACAAAAAGTACGCAGACATTCCAGTCTGGCGTAGATACACACTGACGATAGAAGAAGCCGCAGGGTATTATCATATCGGGGAAGGAAAACTACGAATGCTGATTGATGAACACCCGAATGGGGATTTCTATGTGATGAATGGCAACAGAGCTTTGATTAAGCGTGAGAAATTTGAACGTTATCTCGATGAGGCAACGGCTGTATAAGCAATATTTTATGGAAAACAGAATTGCCGAAATCTTATGGCATGGCTATACGGAGAGCCGGATTTGTGGTAGAATAAGACCAGCAAGTCTGGCTCTCCTTGTTCTTAAAGGAGAGATTTCAATGAGTGAAAAAAGACGAGATAATCGCAATCGTATCTTACGTGAAGGTGAATATCAGCGGGCAGATGGGAGGTACAGATTCCGCTATATTGATGAAGATGGGAAAGAGAAAAACGTATATAGCTGGCGGCTGGACAAGAACGATCCTGCACCAAAGGGGAAAAAGAGAGAACCTTCGCTGCGAGAAAAAGAGAAGCAGATAGAAGCTGATTTGTTCGATCATATCGTAACCAATGGCGGCAACTATACGGTATTGGAGCTGGTAGAGAAGTATGTTTCCCTGAAAACCGGCGTTCGCCATAACACCGTTGCCGGGTATAAGACGGTTATCAACATCCTCAAAAAAGAAGCATTTGGTGGTCAGAGAATTGACAAGGTGCGTCTGTCGGATGCAAAGGCGTGGTTGATTAAACTCCAACAGGTAGATGGTCGTGGTTACAGTTCCATCCACTCTATCCGTGGTGTACTGAGACCAGCTTTTCAGATGGCGGTAGACGATGACCTGATTCGTAAAAATCCGTTTGGTTTTGAACTGGCATCCGTGGTGGTCAATGATTCGGTAACGAGGGAAGCTATCACAAGGAAACAGGAACGGGATTTGCTGAAGTTCATCAAGGACGATAAACATTTCAGCCGATACTACGATGCAATCTTTATTCTCTTTCATACAGGACTCCGTATTTCGGAATTTTGCGGACTGACGATCTCAGATATTGAATTTGGCAACAGCCGCATCAGAGTTGACCATCAGTTACAGCGGACATCGCAGATGCAGTATGTGATTCAGGAACCCAAGACAGAAAGCGGCGTTCGTTATGTACCTATGACGGAAGAAGTGGAGAAATGCTTTCGCAGGATTATTGCCAACCGGACGGCTCCAAAAACAGAGCCGATGGTGGATGGATATGTTGGATTCTTGTTTCTTGACAAGAATGATAAGCCGATGGTTGCCCTTCATTGGGAGAAATATATGGAGCATATCATCGAGAAGTACAACAAAATTTATCGTGTCCAGATGCCGAAAGTGACTCCCCATGTATGCAGACACACATTCTGCTCCAATATGGCAAAATCCGGAATGAACCCGAAGACATTGCAGTATATCATGGGTCATGCAGATATCAGCGTTACGCTGAACACTTACACACATGTAAAATTTGATGATGCGAAAGAGGAACTTCTTCGAGTAGCAACATCATAAATAACTCATTGGTAAAGCTCCGAGTTTTACCAATGAATTTACCAATATTGCAGAGAAAAACATGAGAAAATACGGGAAGATTTGAGAAGATAATCCGAAAACAGAGGAAAACTCAAAGATTCCCGGAAACGTAAAAAATCCTGTAATATCAGGCTTTTGAGAAGAAATACAGAACAAAAATGGAGATATGAGAACATGATAAAAATACTTTTTATCTGCCACGGCAACATCTGCCGCAGTCCGATGGCGGAGTTTGTGATGAAGGATATGGCCGCTAAGGCCGGGGCAGGGGAGCGGTTCGTCATTGACTCTGCGGCGACAAGCACCGAGGAACTCGGCAACCCGGTCTACCCACCCGCGCGGCGGGAGCTGGCGGCGCATGGCGTAGTCTGCGGGCCGCACACGGCGCGGCAGATGACGCGGGCGGACTACGACAAATACGACCTGCTCATCGGGATGGACAGCGCCAACATCCGCAATATGACCCGCATCTGCGGCGGCGACCCGGCGGGCAAAATCCACCGTCTGCTCGACTACACCGCCCGTCCCGGCGACGTGGCCGACCCGTGGTACACGGGTGATTTTTCGACCACCTGGCGGGACGTTGCGGAAGGCTGCCGCGGTCTTTTGAAGGCAATCGCCTCGCAAGCCATGTAAAAACATTGCATTTATGTGCGATATGTGCTATGATATTAAAGGATTATTTCCATCCAGTCAAGTTCAATCCGAAAGGAAAGAGTGTATACAATGGGAAAATACTTTGGTACTGACGGCTTCCGTGGGGAGGCCGGTGTCACTTTGACTGCCGACCATGCCTACAAGGTTGGCCGCTTCCTCGGTTGGTATTACGGTATGCTGCGCCAGCGCAACGGCGAGGCCACCACGCCGCGCATCGTCATCGGCAAAGATACCCGCCGCAGCTCCTACATGTTTGAGTACAGCCTCGTCGCAGGCCTGACGGCTTCCGGCGCGGACGCCTACCTGCTGCATGTCACCACCACGCCCAGCGTCGCATATATTGCCCGCGTGGACGACTTTGACTGCGGCATCATGATCTCCGCCAGCCACAACCCCTATTATGACAACGGCATCAAGCTCATCGACTGCTACGGCGAGAAGATGGACGAGGAAACACTGCTGCTCGTCGAGGATTACCTCGACGGCAAGCTGCACGTCTTTGACCAGGATTGGCCCGAGCTGCCGTTTGCCAGCCGCGACCATGTGGGCTGCACCGTCGACTACGTCAGCGGACGCAACCGCTACATGGGATACCTGATCTCTCTGGGGATTTACTCCTTCAAGGGGGTCAAGGTCGGCCTGGACTGCGCCAACGGTTCCAGCTGGAACATTGCCAAGAGCATTTTTGATGCTCTCGGTGCAGACACCTACGTCATCAACAACAAGCCCAACGGCCTGAACATCAACCTGAACGCCGGCTCCACCCACATTGAGGGTCTGCAGAAGTTCGTTGTAGAGAACCACCTCGACATCGGCTTTGCCTACGACGGCGACGCCGACCGCTGCCTCTGTGTGGATGAAAAGGGCAACGTCATCACCGGCGACCACATCCTGTACATTTACGGCTGCTACATGAAGGAGCGCGGCAAGCTGCTGATGAACACCGTCGTCACCACCGTCATGTCCAACTTCGGTCTGTACAAGGCGTTCGACGAGCAGGGCATCGGCTACGCCAAGACTGCCGTCGGTGACAAGTATGTTTATGAGTACATGGCCAAAAACGGCTGCCGCATCGGCGGCGAGCAGAGCGGCCATATCATCTTCTCCAAGTACGCCAGCACCGGCGACGGCATCCTGACGAGCCTGAAGATGATGGAGGTCATGCTGGCCAAGAAGAAGCCGATGAGTGAGCTGGCCGCAGCGCTGAAGATCTATCCGCAGGTGCTGAAGAACGTCAAGGTCACCGACAAGAAAGCTGCGCAGGATGACGCCGATGTGCAGGCCGCCGTCAAGGCCGTAGGCGAGGCTCTGGGCGACACGGGCCGCATCCTGGTCCGTGAGTCCGGCACCGAGCCGCTGGTCCGCGTCATGGTCGAGGCTCCCGAGCACGAGACCTGCGAAAAGTACGTCCAGCAGGTCGTGGACGTCATCAAGGCCAAGGGCTACGCGATTTAATTTGTTGTAAAATTTTACACCGCGCTGTGGAGAACCCGCAGCGCGGTGTTTTATTTTTTTCCCCCCCCCGGCAAAAAAACGCCCGCACGTCACAAAAACATGACGTGCGGGCGTTTATTATGCCTTTACTTTAAGAGCAATCGCTCAGATTACAGCTGCGGGCCGGCAGAGACCAGAGCCTTGCCGTGCTCGTTGCCTTCGTACTTGGCGAAGTTCTTGATGAAGCGGCCGGCCAGATCCAGAGCCTTGGTCTCCCACTCGGAAGCATCCTTGTAGGTGTCGCGGGGATCGAGGATGGCGGGATCGACACCGGGCAGAGAGGTGGGAACCTCGAAGTCGAAGTGCGGGATCTTCTTGGTGGGGGCCTCGTTGATAGCGCCGCTCAGGATCGCGTCGATGATGCCGCGGGTATCCTTGATGGAGATGCGCTTGCCGGTGCCGTTCCAGCCGGTGTTGACCAGGTAAGCCTTGGCGCCGGACTTCTGCATCTTCTTGACCAGCTCCTCAGCGTACTTGGTGGGATGCAGCTCCAGGAAGGCCTGGCCGAAGCAGGCAGAGAAGGTCGGGGTGGGCTCGGTGATGCCGCGCTCGGTGCCGGCCAGCTTCGCGGTGAAGCCGGACAGGAAGTAGTACTGGGTCTGCTCGGGGGTCAGGATGCTGACCGGGGGCAGAACGCCGAACGCATCAGCAGACAGGAAGATGACGTTCTTGGCAGCAGGTGCGGAGGAAATCGGGCGAACGATGTTCTGGATGTGGTCGATGGGGTAGGACACACGGGTGTTCTCGGTGACGGACTTGTCAGCGAAGTCGATCTTGCCCTCGGCGTCGACGGTAACATTCTCCAGCAGAGCGTTGCGCTTGATGGCGTTGTAGATGTCGGGCTCGGAGTCCTTATCCAGGTTGATGACCTTAGCGTAGCAGCCGCCCTCGAAGTTAAAGACGCCGTTGTCGTCCCAGCCGTGCTCGTCGTCGCCGATCAGCAGGCGCTTCGGGTCGGTGGACAGAGTGGTCTTGCCGGTGCCGGACAGACCGAAGAAGATGGCAGTGTTCTTGCCCTCCTTATCGGTGTTGGCAGAGCAGTGCATGGAGGCCATGCCCTTCAGCGGCAGGAAGTAGTTCATCATGGAGAACATGCCCTTCTTCATCTCGCCGCCGTACCAGGTGTTGATGATGACCTGCTCCTTGCTGGTGATGTTGAAGGCAACGCAGGTCTCGCTGTTCAGGCCCAGCTCCTTGTAGTTCTCAACCTTAGCCTTGGAGGCGTTGTAAACAACGAAGTCAGGCTCAAAATTAGCCAGCTCCTCAGCGGTGGGCTTGATAAACATGTTGGTGACAAAGTGTGCCTGCCAGGCCACCTCCACGATGAAGCGGATAGCCATACGGGTGTCCTTGTTGGCGCCGCAGAAGGCATCGACGACGAACAGGCGCTTGTTGCACAGCTCCTTCTTGGCGATGTCCTTCACGGCAGACCAGGTCTGCTCGGTCATGGGGTGGTTGTCGTTCTTGTACTCGTCGCTGGTCCACCAAACGGTGTCCTTGGAGTTCTCGTCCACGACGATGTACTTGTCCTTGGGGGAACGGCCGGTGTAAACGCCGGTCATAACATTGACAGCGCCCAGCTCGGTGACCTGGCCCTTCTCATAGCCGGTCAGCTCGGGTTTGGTCTCCTCCTCGAACAGCATCTCATAAGAGGGGTTATGCACGATCTCAGTCGTGCCGGTAATGCCATACTTAGTCAAATCCAGATTTGCCATGTTTACATATACCTCTTTCTCTATACTTTTGGCTGAATGGGGGACAAGGGGACTAAGTCAGCCTCCTAGTGCCCCATCCTGACATTTATTATACAAAGATTTCGGCATAAAAGCAAGTTCAAATTCTTTCAAAGATTGTGACATTATTGTAAAATAGTTTGAATTTTACATGTTGTATCCCCGCAGGGGCGGATTCTATATCCGCCTGTGCCGTTCCGCATACCGCGCGGCCTGCGGGCGCATATAGAATGTGTCCCTGCGTTGCAGGTGTACCAGTAAAAAAGGACGCACCCTCCGGCACGTCCCTTCTCAATATCATTTACGCATCCGAGCGCGAATACGCATTCTTCATGCCGCTGCTCAGCTCAAACAGGACCTTATTCAGGGCGTCCGTCGTCTCGGCCCTGACCATGGCGGCCAGCTCCTCGTTGGCCTTGGTGCGCAGGGCGGCACGGGCGGCGGGGTCGGCCTCGCCGCGCTGGGCATCGTCATAGGTATTGATGATGCCGTTGGCTTTGCTGCCGACGCTCAGCGTGTAGCGCTCGATGTGGAACACCGATTTTGCGTAGGACGCATCGGCCATGGCGGCCAGCAGACGGCTGGCCCAGTAGAAGTTGTCGGTGGAGACATCGCCCGTCGTGTTGGACAGGTACTCCGGCGTCATGTCCACGTTGGCGTAGAAGGGCACCATCGTGTTGAAGGCGTTGGACGCAAAGGCCAGCCACTCCACGGCGCGGAAGTCCTCCGGTACGTCGGGGCGCATTTGCAGCAGTGCCATAAAGTCGTTGCGGTTCACGCCGATGGGACGGTAGATGCCCCTCTCGGAAGCCGTGGCCGCATAGGGGTCATACGGCGTGCCCTGATAATGGCTCGACAGCACGTACTTTACGTCCTCGGGCGTGATCTTTTTCTCGGGCACCATGCACCAGGGCAGGTCGTCGGAGCGCGGCGTAAAGTCGGCGTCCGGGCCGTCCCAGGCGAACGTATTGGGGTTGAAGTAGCGCAGCATGTACCAGCCGCGGGGCGTGTTGTAGACATGGTCGGCATCGTCGTGGCTGCCAAAGGCGTCGCGCGGATTCAGCGCACCGTCCAGGGACAGGTCAAGATGGTACTTGTCGATAAAGCCGCGCAGGTCAGCGGAGCACATGAACTCCTTCTGCTCGCCCAGCGCGTCGTCCAGATCGAGCGTGTCAAGGCCGAGCTGGTTCGGCATGACCACATAGACGTCATCGGGCACGCGGCGGGCCATCCAGTGGTGGCCGCCGATGGTCTCGAGCCACCAGACCTCGTCCACATCCTGAAACGCGATGCCGTTCATCTCGTAGGTGCCGTACTGCTCCAGCAGACTGCCAAGGCGCCGGACGCCCTCGCGCGCGGAGCGGACATAGGGCAGGACCAGATAGACAATGTCCTCCTCGCCGATGCCGCCCTTGACGAGCGGGTCAGCGCCCAGCACGCGCGGGTTGGAGGTGATGGTCTCGGTAGCCGTCATGCCGACGTTGGCCGCGTTGACGCCGCTGGCCGCCCACAGGCCCTTGCCCTCAACAGCGTTGGGTACCGCGGTGATGCGCAGGCCGCTGCCGGGCAGCGGGATCTCGACGCCCGAAATGACGGATTTATAGACTGCGGGGTAGTCCTGCGGCTGAAAAACGGTAAACTTTTTGGCAGTGAAATGGCCGGAGCCGGAATCGTCGTTGCGGGCGATCATCGTGGACCCGTCGTAGGACGCATTTTTGCCGACCAGAATGGTGGTGCAAGCCATGGTAAACATCTCCTTATCTCTCTTGGCCCCCTCTGCGAGGGGGCTCCGCCCGCAGGCGGTGGGGGAGAGAACCTTGCCATTGTCCGAAATATTCCGGATAGCCGCAAGGTTCTCTCCCTCCGGCCCTGCGGGGCCACCTCCCTCGCAGAGGGAGGCAAGGAGCATCACAAAAACGCGCAGTACCATTCCAAAACAGGCCCGCCAAACAGCATCGCGATCACGATGCCCGCACACAGAAACGGGCCGAAGGCGAAGTGGTCCTTCTTCCCTGCCTTTTTGGCGGCCAGCAGGTATATGCCGTACATACCGCCAAAAACAATGCCGAAAAACATCGCCAGCAGCGTATTCTGCCAGCCCAGGAACAGCCCGGCGGCTACCATCAGCTTGATGTCGCCGCCGCCGAACGCGCCGTCGATGACAAGGCAGAGCAGAAACATCGGCACACTGACGCAGAGCGCACCGATGATGTGCGGCAGCCAGTCGGCAGGGGAGGGCAGCACGCTCACCGCGCCGCAGACCGCCAGCGCCAGATTCATCCGGTCCGGGATGGTCTGCGTCTCGGCATCAATGAGCGAAACGCTCAGCAAGATCCCGCAGACCGCCAGCGCCAGCAGCGCGGCCCAGCTCATGCCGAACAGACCGCCCGGCAGGGCGTAGGCAGCGCCGTACCGCCAAGTGCAGCCCAGCGCCAGCACGCCGCCCAGAAGCTCCACCAGCAGGTACCGTGCCGGAATGTGCGCACCGCAGTGGCGGCACCGCCCGCGCAAGAATAACCAGCTGAACACAGGCACTAAGTCCGGCGCACCCAGCGTGTGGCCGCACTGCGGGCATACGCTGCGGCCCTTCAGCGGGTCCATGCCCCGCGGCAGCCGCCACGCGACGACGTTCATAAAGCTGAACAGCGCCGCGCCCAGCAGAAAACGAATGAGTCCCAGCAGAAGCTCAAGCAGCAGCATGGCCCACCCCCGCGCCGTATTGCAGCCGGTCCTCCGCGCGGAAAACGCGGTAACCGCCGTCGGCATCATAGATGGCGTACATGCCGTTCTCCTGATACAGGAGCCGCTGCACGGTGTAGCCGTTCGGGTCGATCTGCAAAAGCGTCACGGTGCCGGGCAGTGAGCCCAGCGTGCGGATTTCCTCGGCAATGCCGTCCGCAAAGCCGTCCGCGCTTGTCTGGTCGGCGAACGTCTGCCCGGCGGAGTAGCACTGGGCAGACACGGCACTGGCCGCCAGCCGCGCAGCTTTGACCTGAGCCAGGGCCTCCCGCGCACGGGCCTGATAGCGCAGCTCCGCCGCGCCGGTCACAATAGTATACAGGACAGCGCCCAGCGCCAGCAGCACGGCGAGCTTTTCCGCAAACGCAGCTTTGGCCCAGCGTTCCCCGGTATGGCGCAGCCATGCGCCCAGTCGTGCTGCCAGCATTGTTACACATCCTCTACCATATAATAACACGCTATTTAGTATACCGTGCCGGGCCTGTATTTGCAAGAAATTTCACGAAAAAAACTCTGTTTTTTGTTCAAAGCTAACGGAAATTATGGCGAAATCGTGCACAGCTTGCCGCTGACCCACTATATTTGGTGTAAATTTGCTGAAATCTCGCGGAATTTGTTGCGAAAACGTCACATTCCGAGTATAATGCCAATATATATAATCTGATATTGTGTCTAATTGTAACCTTTCACCGGAGAAACGACGGGAGCATCTATGGTGCAGTACAATAAAAATATAAAAAACAAAAAGAAAGGCTTTACGCTGGTGGAGCTGATGGTCGTTCTGGCTATCACGGCCATTCTGGCGGTGCTGGTCGGCGGCGGGCTGATCGCCTACACGCGGCTGGCCCGGTTCGAAAAGAACGAGGCCAACGCCCGCACGCTCTTCCAGACGGCGCAGATCTCCCTGACCCGGATGGAGACGGCGGGGGAGCTGGATGCGTTCCGCGATAAGGTGACGAAAAGCGGCAGCATGGGTCAGCACTTTGCCGAGGGTCTGACTGATGCGAACGGCAAACCTCTCGATGGGCGCACCCAGAAAGACTTGAACACCTATATCGCGGCACTATACTATGACAAGACCGGCGCAGCGGACGGCAACCATAACGCGCTGGTCAAGGAGCTGCTGGGCGATTACATCTACGACGCCTCGCTGCTGAATGCCTCGATCTGCGTCGAGATCGACGTGCAGAGTGGGCAGGTCTACTCGGTCTTTTACGATACCAAATCCGATAAGCTCCGCTTCAATCAGGACGGTGCTACGAATATTTATGACCGCAGCTATGACCACCGCCGCAATGACAGCCTTGTCGGCTACTACTCTGCCGAGGACCGCGTCAACGTTGTGCAGCTGGTGCAGACGAAGCTGAAGGTCAAGAATCCCCGCCTGACGAACGGCGAGACGCTGACCCTGAGCTGGAGCGGCAACTCCAGCCTCGGCGATCTGGACACCTCCTACACGGCCACGGCCTACGATGCCAAGGATACCGGCAAGACGAAGCCGCTGTTTACCATCACGATCAAGCGCGACACCGCGGGTGCGGCGGATGATAACAAGCAGGTCATCACCAAGATGCCTGTCACGATTTATACGTATAATGATGCGGGCCAACAGACGAAAACCGAGAAAGAACTCTACTTCCCGCTAAGCTACAACAAGGGCAGCTTTGTGCTGACGCTGGACGCCATGGCGGACGCGGCGCTGCTGCGTGCGTGTGAGAACGACGAGGTTGCCGCCACGAGCCTGTACAGCATCACCCGTCTGCTGAACGACCCGAAGGACATCTACATTGCCATGCGCGCCGAGCCGCGGGAGAACTACAGCGATACCTACACAGCCAGCAAAGAGGAAACGACGAACGAGGAAAACACCCTGCTGGCCAAGGGCGGCACGGCGGTCACGGCAGACCTGAAATATTTCCGCCATCTGTACAACCTGCGCTGGTCTGCCGATTGGAAGATTGCCGGCGAGGGCACCTACACGCTGACCCCCCAGGCCAGCAACAGCACCGGCCTGAACTGGACGGGCGGCGGCGTCACGGTCTACTGCGCGTCGGGTGAGCGGTACCCGGCGGCCAAGGTGCCGTCCCTCAATGACCCTGTCGCCTGGCCGACGATCCCGGAGCTGGGCGAAAAAATCGAACTTACGAGCAAAACAGCGGGTGTTACAACCCAAACGACCCGTGTGCCCATCCTCAATCTGCAATTGAGCAGCAAGTCCGTTGCAAAAACCGGCAAGGCAGAGAAGGACGAGCTGGCCGACCACTATGTCGGCCTTATCGGCGAGAACAAGGGCAAAATTTCTTACATCACACTGCGCGACCCGGACATTCAGGTCAACGTCAAGACCGAGACCGTCGCCGCCGGTGCGCTGCCGAAGGCAGACCAGCTCAAGCTGACCGAGACCAAATTCGTCACGGCGCTGGCGAAGGACGACGAGAACTGGCGCGATGTGCGTGCCGTCGGCGCACTCTGCGGCGTCAACACCGGCACGCTGGAAAACTGCGCCCTGACCCGCGGCTCGAACTCCTCGACGAGTGCGCTGGTGGCCGCGGCGCTGGCGTTTGGCGACTCCACCACCGCGACAGAGCGAACAGCAGAAGACAAGACCGAAAATAACAAAAACTATACCTATTATACAGACGAGCCGCGCGGCATTGGCGGTCTCGTCGGCGTTGCCATACCCAAAGCCGATTCCGTCATGCAGGACCTGACCGTTGCGTCGGACGTGACGGTGGCGGGTCTGCTTGTGGACAAGAACACGAAAAACGTGGAAACGACCACAGCGGCAGACCAGCAGGCCGAGAAGGCCCGCTACGCTGCCGCGGCGGCTGAGCCGAATGACGAGAACTCCCTCTGGCGCAGCGTCGGCGTGGGCGGCGTGTTCGGCACGGTGGACGCCGCGAAGATGCAGACGACGGACAAGACGAACATCGTCAACAACGGCTTTGTGACCGGCAACGGCTTTACGGGCGGCATCGTCGGCAACCTGTTTACGACAGGCGCAAATACCAGCACGCCGAGCCTGACGGGCCTGAGGAACAACGGCACGGTCAGCGCGGGCGCCAACTATAAGGGCGATACCGAGGGCGATGCGCGCAGCCTGGTGCTGGGGCAGTTCTTCGGCGGTATTGCGGGCTACGGCAGGGGCGTGATCCTGCAAGGCTGCGAAAGCGTGACCCGCAGCGACCTGACCGAGACCCAGCTCAAGAAGCAGGTCAAGGCAGGCTTCGACACAACCAGGACATTGACCGACGCCAGCCCCCTCAAGGGTGATTTCGTCGGCGGCCTTGTCGGCTACGGCAAGGATATTACGCTGGACAACTGCAAGACCGGCAAGGGCTACGT
>ERZ773169.1984-NODE-1984-length-16158-cov-10.284109_pt1 | contig 16158 bp, 14 predicted proteins | sample MGYA00580536_ERZ773169 | MGnify/ENA primary metagenome ERZ773169 (study PRJEB29015, sample SAMEA2737814) | human gut metagenome | biome: human gut; feature: human-associated habitat; material: faeces | place: China | collected 2012 ...
GGGATAAACGCTGAAGGCATCTAAGCGTGAAGCCCCCCTCAAGATGAGATATCCATACTCGAAAGAGTGAGAGACCCCTTAGAGACGATGAGGTAGATAGGGCAGGGATGGAAGTGCAGCGATGCATGGAGTTGACTGTTACTAATCGGTCGAAAGCTTGACCTTAGTAAGTTATTGGAATAGAAGAAGATAGTTTGTGTGTGGTTTTGAAGGTATATGATATAAAAAAGAGCCAGCAAAGTGATTTGCACTTTGCTGGCTCTTTTTGTTTAGTTTATCAGGCAAAACTGACGAATTCAAAAAGATACATACTCCATATCTGTGACTTTAGTCGCTGCAGGTTGAATGTTCGCTTCCCTGTTCACATCTAACCTTTGCTCCGAGGCCACAAATATGGAATATGTTCTATTTCAGGGAAATATCCCCATTGATTGTTGAGATTCTCACGTTCTGGAATGGTCTTTCTCCCAAGATTCCAGTAATGTTTTGTACATTTCCTGGTTTTTCTTTGATAGAAAGACCCTCTATGTCAGAAAAGATTTTTCCTCGTTTACTGATGCCATCGATTTTCATTCCAGTATTTTCAGGAAGAACAAGCTGAATATTTCCATTTAATGTTTCACATTCTACAATATTATTTAAAGAAGTAAATGTTGCCTGAATCGGACTGGAGGAAGTGGCTAATTTAGCACCGCCTTCAATATCATCAGCAATAATTGTACCGGAAACAGAATGGATATCTGTAAAACCCTCTGCTTTTGTGATATGAATCAGGCTTGTAGAAGAAACGAGTCGGATTCGAGGTGCAGTAATTGTATTCAGAGAGATAGAACCTTCTGTTGTTTCTGCGGCAAATCGTTCTACATTCCAGTCGGCATCCGTCATAATGTTACCGTACTGAGAAGAGAGAAGCAACTCTCCATTATAGGAATCTGGAAGAAAAATTTCTATACAGGTGGCGGGATTTACGGCTTCTCTTCGACCGTAACGTATTGTTGTTTTAAAGCGGTTTGCAGTCACTTTTGCATAATACTCGCTGCCGGTAAGTCCATTAATATATTCTTTGATTGTAAGGGTATCATCTGTTGCCTTGTGTAAAAAAAGCGTTTCAGCCTGATAACCAATCTGTAATGTTTTTACGGAAGAAACATCTAAAGAGAGAATATTATCCGGCTCGTTAGATAAAATTTCTGTGAAATTCAAGTTTTTTGCTTTATTATTTTGCATAATCCCAATGCCTCCTGTGCCATATGAATAATCTTTTTTTATTATAAAATAGAAAATATAATATAGCAATATTGAATCAGGGGTATTAAATAGATAGGTAGAGGGAGATTTTTAAATTGAAAAGATTTTTGGTAGGCAGATAGGTAATATAAAGTGATGCAGACGCAAAAAAATACAGGATAAAAGACATTAAATTGTCAAAATAAACATCAAAAAAGGTAAAATTACACTTTGACATAAAAAAAGTGACATGGTATCATTACTAAGTATTATTTAGTATGCGTAGAAAATTGCACAGTCCGTATAAGTTCTTGTGAATAAGTAAAATATTTTTTTATCTTTGGAATTTTATGCTTCTTTCTTTGGAAAATTCTAGAACTGTGCTATTGTCATAATAGTCTGCTGCCTCCATTTGCTATGCAGCGGGGTCTTAAGAATTAATTTTCTATTTTGAAATCCATACTTTTTAACATCAATTTCATATAAATGTACTTTTGGAGTCTTTCTTGCACTTGATTTTGTGGCTGATTTTCCACCAGCGCACCCGAATTTCATCAACGTACGCATCATGTACGCCTCAAAAATTTGGACACAACTGACAAAAAATCTTCTCACAAAATCAAGCACAAAAAGATTCCGAGAATACATAGAAGATCAAAGGAGGAAACAGTTTGAGTGTAAAGCAATTGGGCAGAAGACTGCTCCAGATTGTTATTGTGCTGATAGGGATTAGTTTTTTCACATTTATTCTCACGTATCTTGCACCTGGTGATCCGGTTCGGACGAGATATGCGGCAAGTGGCATGGTTCCAACGGAAAAAGAACTGCAGGAAGAAAGAGAAAGATTAGGATTAAATGATCCGGTTTTAGTACAATATGGGCGATGGCTTGGTAAAGTTCTTCATGGAGATTTTGGAACCTCCTATTCAAATGGGAAGCCGGTTGCAGAACTTTTATCCGTACGTCTGCTACCAACATTAAAGTTAGCTTTTTCAGCGTTAATCCTTATGTTGTTAGTAGCGGTTCCGCTTGGAATGTTATCGGCAGTTTATAAAAATACATGGGTGGATTATCTGGTAAGGGGAGTGACATTCTTGGGAGTATCCATTCCAAACTTCTGGGTAGGACTCATACTTCTTTATGTTGTTGCATTGAAGTTTAGCCTGCTTCCTGTTATTTCAACAGGAGATGGATTTGAGAAAATCATTTTACCTGCGATAACACTGGCATTTGCAATGGCAGGTAAATATACCAGACAGGTGAGAACTGCTGTGTTAGAGGAATTGAATAAAGATTATGTGACAGGTGCACGTGCAAGAGGAATGTCCGAACAGGAAATTCTCTGGAAGCAGGTATTTCCAAATGCACTGCTGCCATTAATTACATTACTTGGATTATCACTTGGTAACCTTTTAGGGGGAACAGCAGTCGTAGAAGTGATTTTTACATATCCAGGACTTGGAAATCTGGCAGTACAGGCAATTACGGCATATGATTATTCCTTAATTCAGGGATATGTACTTTGGGTTGCGCTGATTTACATGGTAATCAATTTACTGGTAGATATGTCTTATACTTTTGTAGACCCAAGAATACGAAGGAATGAGAGAGGGTGAGTGTGATGCAGAAAATATTAAATTTCATAAAAAAGAATAAGCAGTTTTCCTTTTTCTTTTTATTAGTGATTCTCCTTATTTTTGTCGCAGTTTTTGCACCAGTGATCGCCCCGCAGGATCCGTATGTATCTGACCTGAAAAATGCATTACAGGCACCGAATAGTGAGCATTGGTTTGGAACAGATAAGTTAGGAAGAGATATTTTTTCCAGAGTAATCTATGCATCAAGAATCTCTCTTCCAGCTACACTGGCGTTAGTTGCGATTATTTTTGTGGCAGGAACAATTTTAGGAACACTGGCGGGATATTTTGGAGGATGGGTTGACGCAGTTATCATGAGACTTTCTGATATGATGATTTCTTTTCCCGGTATGGTTCTTGCCATTGCTGTTGCAGGAATTATGGGAACGAGTATAAAGAATGCAGTCATAGCGATTGCTATAGTAAGCTGGTCAAAGTATGCCCGTCTTGCACGAAGTCTTGTCATGAAAATACGACATGAAGATTATGTATACGCAGCAATTGTAACAGGCTCAACGACAGGATATATTTTAAGAAAATATATGCTGCCAAATGTAATTCCTACGCTTGTAATTACCGCAGCTACAGACATCGGTGGCATGATGTTAGAGCTTGCTGGGCTGTCATTTCTGGGATTTGGTGCAAAGGCACCGGCAGCAGAATGGGGGCTAATGCTGAATGAGGGAAGAACATATATGCAGAATGCTCCGTGGATGATGATTTATCCGGGACTGGCTATTTTTATTGTGGTAGTAATCTTTAACCTGTTAGGTGACAGCCTGAGAGATGTCCTTGATGTGAGAGAGGAATAATAAAAAATAACAAAAATAGTAAGAAAAGAATTATGGGTTTTAATAAAGTTTGGGATAGTGATAACTGAGTAAAGTTAGATTATTTTATAAATTCCAAATGAAAAACCATAAAATAAAAATAAGATTATAAAAGAAGAAAGGATATGTTATGAAAAAAATGAAAAAGTTTTTAGGAATCATGCTTGCTATGGTAATGGCAGTTACGATGCTTGCAGGATGTGGTGGAAGCAGCAAGGAGAGTAGCAGCAGCGATAATGGGAAAACATTAAAGTTTGGATGTTTTTCTTATTCCGAATCTTTAGATCCTGCAAACATTATTAACTCTGCCTGGTGTAACAGCCGTTATGGTATTGGAGAATGTCTTTTTAAATATAAAGATGATTTAAGTGTAGAAAATACAATTTGTGATGAATATTCCACAGAAGATAACAAAACATGGGTATTCCATATCCGTGATGGTGTGAAGTTCTCTAACGGAAATGATGTAACACCTTCTGCGATCAAAGCATGCTGGGATGTTCTTTATGCCAATAAAACAGGTTCTTCTAACCCATCTAAATTTATGGATTATGAATCTATCACACCAGATGATGATGCCCGTACTCTGACAATAGTATTAAAACAGGCAAAAGCAGACCTTAGAAAAGATCTTGCATATCCTGTATTTGTAATTCTTGATGTGAGCGGAGATTATGACTTGGCAGAGAACCCAATCGGTACAGGTCCTTATGCTTTAACAAGTTTTGATTCTAAGACAAAAGCGACTCTTGTAAAGAATAAATATTACTGGAATGGGGAAGTTCCTTATGATGATGTAGAGATTGATTTCTTAAGTGAAGATAATAAAGCATTAGCATTACAAAACGGAGACATTAACCTTGTAGAGAATGTAACTTCTACTTCTGACCTTGATACATTAAAGAAAGATGATAACTTTAATGTTTCTATCGGACAGGGTGTACGTACTGGATTTGCTTATATTAATGAAAAAGGTATTTTAGGAGATGACACATTAAGACAGGCAGTACAGATGGCATTAGATCATAAGACAATGTGTGAAGTTACTGTAGGTGGTTTATATACAGAAGGTATCTCTGTACTTCCATCCAGTCTTGCATATGGCTATGACAATTTAAAAAATCCATATACATATAATGTAGATAATGCAAAAAAACTTTTAGATGATGCAGGATATAAAGATACAGATGGAGATGGAATCCGTGAGATGAACGGAAAGAAGATTTCTATTAATTATATCACTTATGAGAACAGAAGACTTTCTGACTTTGCACAGGCGATTCAGACACAGCTTGCGGACATTGGGATTGAAGCAAAGATTAATTCTATGGATGCAGACAGAGAATGGAATAAAATGGTAGCTGGAGAATACGATTTATGCGACTCTAACTGGATTACAGTAGGTAATGGTGATCCTACAGAGTATATGGCAAACTGGTACGGTAAGTCTGATGCGAACTTCTGTAACTATAAGAATGCTGAGTATGATAAATTATACGAACAGTTAGACACAGAATTTGACGAAGCCAAACGTGCTAAAATCATTGAACAGTTGCAGCAGATTTTAATTGATGATGCAGCAGTTATCGTTCACGGATATTATAACAGTTCTATGATCAGTGATAAGACAGTGAGCGGAGCAAACATCCACACAGCAGATTACTACTGGCTTACAACAGAGATTGCTCCAGCAAAATAGGAGGTTTTTATGCTCGATGTTCAGGATATAACCGTCGCATATAGCAGTAATGCAGAACCAACCATTGAAGGGTTTCATATTGAGATGAAACCCGGAGAAATCTGTAGTATTGTCGGAGAAAGCGGAAGCGGGAAGACTACGGTAATCCGTTCTATATTAGGCCTTTTACCCAGTGGGGGAAAAGTGACAAAAGGGGATATTCTTTTTGAGGGAGAATCGTTACTTCAATATTCAAAAAAGCAGTGGAGAGAACTTAGAGGGACACAGATTTCCATGATTTTTCAGGATTCCGGAGCGATGATCAACCCTATCCGTAAAATAGGAAGCCAATATGTGGAATATATTCGTGCCCATAAAAATATCTCAAAAAAAGATGCATTTGATATGGCAGTAGAAATGTTAGAAAAAATGCGTCTGCCAGATGGAAAGCGTATTATGGAAAGTTATCCATTTGAACTTTCTGGTGGTATGTGCCAGAGAGTTGGGATTGCAATGGCGATGACATTTCAGCCGAAACTTCTTCTGGCAGATGAACCAACGAGCGCGCTTGATGTAACGACACAGGCACAGATTGTCCGCCAGATGATGGAACTTAGAGATGACTTTGGAACAGGAATCATTGTTGTAACCCATAATATCGGTGTTGCTGCTTATATGGCAGATAAACTGCTTGTGATGAGGCAGGGGAAAGTGGTTGATTCTGGCCAGAGGGAAGATATTTTACATAACCCACAGTCAGAATATACTAAGAACTTACTTGCATCTGTACCGGCTTTAAAGGGAGAGAGATATGTCTAAAGAAAAAGAGCTTATTTTAGAAGCAAAACATGTGACAAAGAAGTTCCCTCTTACCAAAGGAAAAGAACTTATTGCAAATGATGATGTCAGTTTAAAGTTTTATAAAGGACAGACACTCGGAATCGTAGGAGAGAGTGGCTGTGGAAAGTCTACATTTATGCGTATGATGGTACAGCTTGAACAGCCAACTTCCGGAGAAATCCTTTTCAAGGGAAAAGATATTACAAAGATGAAAGGGGAAGAACTTCGGAAAAACAGAAGAAATGTACAGATGGTCTTCCAGAATCCGTCTACTTCCTTTAACCCAAAGATGAAAGTGGGCGATATTATCTGTGAACCCCTCATGAATTTCGGGCTAATTAAAAAGAAAGAAAAAGATGCCGTTGCAAGAAAATATCTCGAAATGGTAGAACTGCCAGGAGACTTTGCTGACCGTTATCCTCATAACATGAGTGGAGGCCAGAGACAGAGAGTAGGAATCGCCAGAGCAATTGCCTTAGAACCGGAAATCATTTTCTGTGATGAATCCACATCTGCACTGGATGTTTCTATCCAAAAAGCTATTCTGGAGCTTCTCGTAAAGCTGCAAAAAGAAAAAAATATAGCAATTGGATTTATCTGTCATGATCTTGCCATGATATCAAGTATAGCACATCAGATAGCAGTCATGTACATGGGAAATATTGTAGAAATCCTTCCGGGAGAAGAAGTTGCCAGAGGAGCCTTGCATCCATACACAAAAGCCTTACTACAGTCCGTCTTTGATCTTCATATGGATTTTAACAAGCCGATTACTCCGTTAGAGGGAGAAGCTTCTATGCCGACAGGAGAATTACAAGGCTGTCCATTTCAGAACCGTTGTGCGTTCTGCATGGAAAAATGTCAAAAAGAAAAACCAGAATTAAAAACATTAGATGAAAATCATCAAATCGCTTGTTGGAGAATTTGAGGATTATCCACATCCTCAAATCTCCTCCATTATTGAATTGATAAAAATCGAGAAAAGCGAAAAACAGTAACAGCAATTCTAAAATTACCAACAACCAGAAAACCGAAGCCCGATAGGATTACAAATGTGACCTCGGAGCAAGGTTTGAATGCGAGCGCATAAGCGAGCATTCAAACCGCCGCGACTAAAGTCACATTTGTAATCCTATCGGGCTTCGGTTTTCGTCTGTCTATCAATTAAAAAGCTGTTACTAACTTTCCTTCATCAATTCAATAATCCTCTCCGTTGCATGTCCATCGCAGCTTCCCATGAATTTTTCTTTGAAGTCAACAACTCTCTGTTTATCAAATTGAGTATCAATATTTTTAATACTGTCTAAAAGTTCATCTTCTGTCTGAACAACCGGACCAGGAGTAAACTCAGAGTAATCATAGTAGAAACCTCTCCAGTCACAGTAATTATCGTAATCATAAGCGTAGAAGATCATTGGCTTTTCGAACAGGGAGTATTCAAATACCAGTGAAGAGTAATCGGAGATACAGATATCTGCGCTACAAAGTAAATCTTCGATAGAAAGGTCTTTCGTTAAATCCCTTGCAAAATGCTGTAATTCTTCTGGAATTACCGGTGGTTTCTTAACAAATGGGTGGTGCTTGCAGACAATGACATATTCATCGCCAAGTTCCTGATAAAAACGTTCAAAATCAATTTTATCAGGAGATTTGGCAGTAGCAACATGACCACGGAAAGTAGGAGCATAGAGAATAACTTTTTTGTCTTTTGCTTCTGGCATAATTTCATATAATTTCTGTCTGCGGCTTTCTACAAATTCACTGTCATAAAAGAGGTCTGTACGGCTAACACCAGTTGCTTTAACAATACCTTTTGGAAGATGCATTGCTTCTTCATATGCCCAGATGACTTCTGGACTGCTGACAGTTACATGCGTAAGATTTTCGTAGTTTGGATATTTGTCTAAAGTTGCGGCAGAAGAACCGAACTTTAATTCAGCAGTACTGCGCCCAAATTTTTTAAAGGCTCCACATGCATGCCATAAATTGATGGCGATTGTTTCTTTTCTTAATGGAATAGAAGAAAGAATGAGAGAAGCATCATCAACAAATACATACTTTGCTGTCGCAAGTTCTTGTAACATATCATCAACACGTTTTGTAAATTCACGGCCACGAATAAAGTTAAACTGTACGTAAGAACATTTTAAATCATATTCACCAGATTCTTCCAGCTTTTTGTATAAATATTGAAAAGAATTAGAAAGAGTGGTAAAACGCATTTCTAAGAAAAGGACTTTGTTCTCCTGTACTGGCTGGTTACAGTAAGATTCATATTTTTTTGGAAAATATACTTTGTAACGATAATATTTACGCAGCTGTCTTAACTTTGCAACAAATTTCTTTTTGTACTTTTTAAAAAATGACATAATAGACATACTCCTTTGCATTAAATGAAATAAAATATTTGTATTTTGTGCTTTATATTAAAGAAATCAGATTAGCAATCAGGGCAGAAATAATCCCTACGGAGGAAATCAAAAGGTTCCATCGAAAAAGAATATCAATCCCATATTGCAGATTCCAGTGAAATAAAACAGAAAGACCTGATAAAATAAGAAAAAATATTTCAAGAAAAAGCAGGCCCTTGCAGGCAAGATGCAAATCTTGTCTGCTTAACTCCATATTTAGAGAAATTCCTATAATTATATAAAGGAATATAAACAGAAAGATTATATCAGAAGCTTGTAATTGTTGCAAGGCTTTAAAGAAAATTGTCCAATCCTGTTGAAAAGAAAGAGGAAGTGTACGAACATTTTCTGGAAGAAACAGGCTGATTATATAAATGACGAAGGGGCCAAATAATAAGGGGCCGATACCGATAAAAAACTGCCCGAAATCGCCCTGAAGTTTCTGTAAAAAAGAACGGTTTTCATGATGCATTTTCACAAAACCAAGAGTGCCTCCGGAACGCAGTGCCTTTTTGGTAGTGCGATAAAGGCAGATTTGATTAATCTTATATCCAAATATAAGTCCAAAGAGCAAATGCCCTATTTCATGGACAGGTGTGCCAACAAGATTGAAAAAATCCAGAATAAGATAGCTGCGGTTTTTGTTCGAAAAATTCTGTATAGCAGCATGCCGGGTCTGCCCCATAATAAATCCAAACAGAATTAAAACGAAAAGCAGCTTTACATTAAGTTGCATAAAATAAGTAATCATATAGAATCTCCATAAAATTAATTTGGTTTATATAAGCAGTAGCTTGTGAGAGAAAGCCTTTTAACAGTCTATGAATTTAATATAACATTTAATATTGAATTTTTTGTGAAAAGCGTATAATATAGATATAATATGGCTTATTCTACGATTTGCCATTAGTACATTAAGAAAAGAGGGAAAGAAGAAATGAGTCTTATGATTGGAGCTGTAGTAATCGTTATCATCGTTGCCGGAGCTGCTTTTTTTATGTCTGGTAAGTCTGGTGCAAAGAATACTGCACAGAGCGAAACACAAGAGAAAAAGGGAAGCGAAGGAAAAGAAACTGCCGTAGTACAGGAAAAAGCAGAATCTGCTGATAAGTCACAGTCTGCAGAAGCCAGAGAACAGAAAGCGAAAACAGAAAGTGTTTTAGAAAATGATAAGGAAAAGGGAACAGGAGAAAACACAGAAAAAATAATATCTGAAAATCAGAAAGTAAAAAATGAAGAAAAAGTAGATTTCAAAGAAAAAAACAGACAAAAAGAACAGTTATATTATTATATTAATCATGAATTACAGACTCTTTTTGCTGCTTATAATAAAGGAGAATGGAATCGGCTTGAAAAACTGGGAGATATGTCTTCCACTTTATATAAGGAAAAAGAAAGTATTATCGAGGGACTGCCATCTTTTACAGGAACAATGGTGAAAGAATATTTTTCCTGTATTGACTTTAAGAAGGAAGAAGAAAAAGCTGTTTGTTATGTAAAAGATAAAGAACAGTTAAAGAAAGCATTCTTACAGTTTATGATGCCGTTTTATCCATATTATTATAAACAGTTAAGTGAGGGCGGACTTCGTCACACAGCATTGCTTCAGCCAAATACACTCCGCCTGTTCCAGCAGCTTACTGGTAAAAAGTTCCGTCCGGGATACCGAAACCGCTATACAACAGGAGTTCGGGCTTTTGAGTGGGACAAGAACCGCTACAAAGTGTATGGAAAAGATGGAAAGCTTTTGTGCGATGCTATTTTTGGTACGGATGGAATTATAGAAGGTTACGGTCAAAAGAAATATACAGATGAAACACATCCTGACTGGAATATTGTGGAAGAAGGAAATTGGGAAAATGGCACATTTGAAGGTGGAATTTTACGCTATGAATACAAAAAGCCTGTAGAATAATTGAAATTCACCTGTCTATTCGATTATGTATAGAGAAAAATGCACAAGATTTTGTATTTTCTTTCGAAATAACTTGAAAACCTGAAACAAAACCGATACAATAAAGGCTGTGTGCTGAAGTTCGAAAGAACAGGGAATATAGCACATACGCAGATCTAATATGTAATTTATAATTAAGCTAAGAAGAGAAGAATCAGAAAGATTTAAGAAAGAAACAATTTTCTTAGTTAAATTATTTTAGGTTATTTGGATTTAATAAAATGGATGAATAACAGGAGGTAATAAAAGATGTTTAAAAAATTAGCAGAACAGTTAAAAGCAAATGCACGTACTATCGTTTTCACAGAGGGAACAGATGCCCGTATTCTTGAAGCAGCAGATAAACTGACAACAGAAGGCATTCTTGGAGTTATCCTTCTTGGAAAGGCTGACGAAGTAAAGAGTGCAGCAAAAGAAGCTGGTTTTAATATTGAAAAATGTCAGATCATCGATCCAGAGCAGTATGCAGAAATCGATGCTATGGTTGATGAGATGGTAACATTAAGAAAAGGCAAGATGACACCAGAGCAGGTTCGTGAAGCCCTTTCCAAATCAAACTACTTTGGAACAATGTTAGTAAAGATGGGCAAGGCAGATTGTCTGTTAGGTGGAGCAACATACTCTACAGCAGATACTGTACGTCCTGCATTACAGTTAATTAAGACAAAACCAGGCAACAAGATCGTAAGCTCCTGCTTCATCATGGTAAAAGGTGATAAGAAGTTAGCAATGGGTGACTGTGCGATCAACATCGCTCCAAATGAAGACGAGTTAGCAGAAATCGCTATCGAGACAGCTAAGACAGCAAAAATCTTTGGCATTGATCCAAAGGTAGCAATGTTATCTTACTCTACATATGGTTCAGGAAAAGGCGAGATGGTTACATTAATGGCCAACGCTACAAAGAAAGTAAAAGAGATGGCTCCAGATTTAGATATCGATGGAGAACTTCAGTTTGATGCTGCCGTAGCACCAGAAGTTGCAAAAGTAAAATGTGCAGGTTCTACAGTTGCCGGACAGGCTAATACTTTCATCTTCCCAGAAATCAGTGCTGGTAACATCGGATATAAGATTGCGGCACGTCTTGGTGAATACGAAGCAATCGGACCAGTTCTTCAGGGACTTAATGCACCGATCAACGATTTAAGCCGTGGATGTAACGCTCAGGAAGTTTACAAAATGGCTCTTGTAACTGCAGCATTAAGCTAATTACTATTTAATTCATTAGACAAACTACAGACGAAGCCATTGCTCCCAATAAGGCATATTTGTGATTTTAGTCGCGGCGTGTTGAATGTTCGCTTTATGCGCTCGCATCCAACACTTGCTCCGAGACCACAAATATGCCTTATTGGGAGCAATGGCTTCTGTGCTGTGGCTGGAGAAGGTGAATTAAACAGGGGGGAGGGGATTTGGGGACAGAAACTGATGTCTTCTGCTTACTCGAGAACGACTGGGAATAGGGGGATGATTTGACTTGACTATATTATATTGGAGCAAGAAGTAAGCTTCAATTTTCCTTTTCAACTTTTATAACTTCAATTTAAATGCAAAGCATCTGTTCGCAATAATTTCAGAGCAAGCAGAAAATTTCTACTCCCTCCCTCAAATTTCCACAACCACTATTTAATTCAAACAAAATCCAGCCACAGACAGCCCGAGAAGAGAACCGCTACCCTATATTGGTGGCCTCGGAGCAAGGTTTAGATGCGAGCGCATAAAGCGAGCATTTAAACCGCAGCGACTAAAGTCACAAATATAGGGTAGCGGTTCTCTTCTCGGGCGTCTGTCTCTTAATGAATTAAATAGTAAATCTCTTGCTTTTAGGGACAAGGTTTGTTATAATTGTAACAAGAAACCAGGGTTACAGACGGTTTTTTGCAGCAATTTTTTCTATTAGAAGAAAGAGAGGTATTTTTTATGGCAAACATTATTATCAGTCCAGCGAAGTATGTGCAGGGAAAAGGCGAACTTGCTAACATCGCACAGTATGCTACAAAGCTTGGAAAGAAGCCTTTTATCTTAATCAGTGAAGGTGGAAAGAAACGTGTTGGTGGAATCATTGAAGATAGTTTCAAAGATACAGGATGCGAACTTGTTTTTGAAGCATTCCATGGAGAGTGTTCTAAGAACGAGATTAACCGTTTGGTAGCTATCGTAAAAGAAAAAGGATGCGATCTGGTAATCGGTGTCGGTGGCGGAAAGATTTTTGATACAGCCAAAGCTGTTGCTTACTATGTAGAGAGTCCGGTTATCGTATGTCCTACTATCGCAGCAACAGATGCTCCTTGTTCTGCACTTACTGTAGTTTATACAGATGATGGTGTATTTGAAGAATACTTATGGTTACCTGCTAATCCAAATCTTGTATTAGTAGATACAGATATTATCGCAAAAGCTCCTGCAAGACTTTTAGTTTCCGGTATGGGCGATGCGCTTGCTACATATTTTGAAGCAAAAGCATGTCAGGCCAGTAACGCAACAAGCTGTGCAGGCGGACATATTACAATCGCAGCAATTACATTAGCAAAAGTTTGTTACCAGACGTTAATTGAAGAAGGCGTAAAGGCAAAACTTGCAGTAGAAGCAGGCGTATGCACAACAGCAGTAGAAAAAGTAATCGAAGCCAATACATTATTATCTGGTATGGGATTTGAGAGCGGCGGATTAGCTGGCGCACATGCCATCCATAACGGACTTACCTGCATCAAAGACTGTCATCATTTATATCATGGTGAAAAAGTTGCCTTTGGTACTTTAACACAGCTTGTTTTAGAGAATGCAGACGAAGACTTATTAGATGAGGTAATCACATTCTGCATGGACGTAGGACTTCCTACAACTTTCGCAGATTTAGGAATCGAACATCCAGATAAAGATGCCCTTATGGAAGCAGCAACCTTAGCAGCTTCCCCAGATGATACTTTAGGAAATGAACCATTAGAAGTTACACCAGATAAAGTATATGCGGCAATGGTTGGAGCAGATGCTTTAGGAAGATATTATAAGGGATTATAGTAATTTACTGAACCTTATTTTGACCCAGCCCTCCTGTGTTGGAGGGCTGGGTTTTTTAAATTTCTGCTTTAATCAGGTGATTTACTTCCCTTTTCAAATACGTTCTGGCTAAAATATGTTATACTAAATTATACTTTGAATGATATTTCCCAATGGATCAGGTTATTATCTTATGTTGTTAGTGACATCCTCCCCCCCCACCTCGGCAAGTTTGGTTCTCGTTCGATAACACTACTGTGCTAAGCATAAGCGAGCTATCCCCGTGTGTCCCACGGTTGTGTTATATTGTGTTAAGGTCATGCATTTACCCGCCGCATTCCTGTAATACCTTGGATAGGCAGGCCCCTTACCATTGCTGTCACGATATAATTCATTCAGGCTGAGTTATTGCAGAGCTTTAGCACAGCTTTACTCATGTTGACACTATAAATGTTAATAGTTATAATGTAGAAAAGGAGAGAGGTGGTAAAATGAGAAATATGAACATCTTTTCTGATAGTAATTTTTCTAAAGATAGCAAAAAAGTATTGAATCTAATTTCCTTACCGTTTGGTACTTCGGACTTTGAAGAGGTTAGAAAAAATGGTTTATATTATGTTGATAAGACATTACTGATAAAAGATTTGATAAGATTCAGTTCAAAGGTTACTTTATTTACACGTCCTCGACGATTCGGAAAAACATTAACAATGTCAATGTTACAAAACTTTTTTGATGTACAAAAAGATAGTAAGGAATTATTTGATGGATTAAAAATTAGTAAAGAATCTGAAATTTATGAGAAATATAGAAATCAATACCCTGCTATTTTTGTTACTTTACGCAGCGTAGAAGGGATGGATTTTTCGTTTGCATTTAATAATTTTAAAATAGCAGTGCAGGATATGTATAAAAGACATTCTATTTTATTAAATTCATCTATATTAGATGATGATGATAAAGAATTATTTACAAGTTTGATCAAGGCAAAGGCTTCTGAATTTGAAACCACAAATGCTTTAAAAACTTTAATAAATTTGTTATATAAGCATTACAATAAGCCTGTAATTGTTTTGATAGATGAGTATGATGTGCCTTTAGCCAAGTCAGCAGGAACAGACTTTTATGATCGAATGCTTTTTAATATTCGTAACTTTCTTAGTCCTTTAAAAGATAATAATTATTTAAAGTTTGCAGTGATAACAGGTTGTTTACGTATCTCTAAGGAAAGTATTTTTACAGGGACAAACAATTTTTATGTGGATTCATTTGTTTCAAGTTCATTTAATGAATACTTTGGTTTTACCAATGAAGAGGTACAGGAACTGCTGAAAGCTGCCGGAGCTTTAGCCAGGTATTCAGATGTAAAAGATTGGTATGACGGGTACAATTCTAATGGGATTGATCTTTACTGTCCATGGGATGTAATTCATTATGTAAAAGACTTTTTAAAAGGAAAAAAAGATATTCCAAAATGTTATTGGATAAATACCAGTGATATGAATGTCATTCATACTTTTATTGAAAGATACGGTAATAAAGTAAAAAATGATTTTGAAAAACTGGTTACAGGAGAAGTTATTAGAAAACCAATTAAAGAGAATCTTACCTATGATTTGTTAAATTCTTCTGAAGATAATTTTTGGAGTATTTTATTAATGACTGGTTATTTAACCAGTGTAGAGCCAGATGCTTCAGAAGATTATACATTCAGAGACAGACTTAGTCTTAGAATTCCTAATAAAGAGGTTTTACAGATTTACAAAAGTACTTTAAAAGAATTTTTTGATGATTCTGTAGAACCATTTAAAACAGATTTAGAAGCAGCTGTATGGATGGGGGATGTAGAAAAGTTTAAGGAGATTCTTGATAAGATTTTGCTCACAACAATTAGTTTTTATGATTATAAAGAAGACTTTTATCATGCGTTTTTACTTGGTATCTTTCTTGGGTTTGGGTATAATGTAGAGTCAAATAAAGAACATGGTGAGGGCAGAACGGATATTATACTAGAAAATCCATACGGTGACAAAGTTTCTATTTTTGAGTTAAAACACTCCAACACCAGAGCAGATCTTGAGAAAGATTGCGATAAAGCTTTAAAACAAATTCAAGAAAAGAAGTATGCTATAGATTACGAAGATGATTACGATGAAGTTTTGTGCTATGGGATTTCTTTCTATAAAAAACGTTGTTTGATTAAGCTTTTTAAATTGATAGATGAATAACATAAGATGAAATTATTTTAGAATTCAGAAGTATCATAGCTTCTGAATTCTTTTGATTAATGAGCTTTGCCTAGCTCACTTTAGCCAAGAATTTTAATTGCTAATAGGTTTGGCTAAGATAATCAGAACAATACAGTAACGGTAAAGTTAACTCAACCGCTACCATTACATTCGTACACGGTAAACCATAAGTACCTTGACTAAAAATGACCACTGATCGCTCAGTGGCCATTTTTATTTTTTACTTTGTATTTTACAGATATCAGGTATAGACTTAGACCATGGTAACAAGTCATCAAGGAATCCATAATCCGTATCTTCTTCATGTTCCATCATTTCTGTCAGCAGGAACTCCA
>ERZ773169.1989-NODE-1989-length-16083-cov-3.091902_pt1 | contig 16083 bp, 13 predicted proteins | sample MGYA00580536_ERZ773169 | MGnify/ENA primary metagenome ERZ773169 (study PRJEB29015, sample SAMEA2737814) | human gut metagenome | biome: human gut; feature: human-associated habitat; material: faeces | place: China | collected 2012 ...
CACCGCGTATTCCCCGTTCAGCTCCGCGCGGCTGGCCCAGACGCAGCCCTCCGGCGCCGGGCCTGCGGCTGTGCCGCAAAACCCGCTGATCTGCCAGATGCGATGGGTGAACACATGGCGGGTGCTTTGCAGCGGGGCCTGCCACTGCACACAAAGGCCAATGGCGCGCAACGCGGCGTCCAGTTCCGGTTGGGTCATGGCGGTACCCTCAAAGGCAAGGGGCTGCCACAGCCCGGCCAGCAGCCCTTTGGACGGGCGGCGCTGCAAAAGCACGCCCTGCGGCCCGGTGATCAACGCGGCCGTGACCGGCACCAGCGTTTTTTCCGGCTTAGCCGTTTTGACCGGCAGCTGTTCGGCCCGGCCTGCAGCGCGGCCCTTGCACTGAGCAGCCAGCGGGCAGACCTCGCACTTTGGCGCACCGTTGGGCAGGCAGACCAGCGCCCCCAGTTCCATCAACGCCTCGTTATAAGGGCCGGGGCGTTCCTTGGGCATTTCTTCCATCACACGGGCTGTGAACTCGCGCTTGGCGGCAGGTTTGGTAATATCGGCAGAGCTATTATCCAGCCGGGCAAATACCCGCAGCACGTTGCCGTCCACCGCCGGGGCTGGGATGCCAAATGCAATGGAGGCAATAGCCCCCGCCGTGTAATCCCCAATGCCGGGCAGAGCGCGCAGGGCGGCATAATCTGCGGGAAGCTGGCCGCCGTACTGCCGGCAGACGATCTGCGCCGCCTTTTGCATGTTGGCCACCCGGCTGTAATACCCCAGCCCCTGCCACAGCTTGCGCAGCTTGTCCGGGTCGCAGGCGGCAAGGGCGGCGGGGTCCGGCAGTTCGGCCACAAAACGCTCGTAATAGGGCAGCGCCGCCGAGACGCGGGTCTGCTGGAGCATGATCTCGCTGACCCAGATATGATATGCCGAAGGCTCCTGCCGGAAAGGCAGGAGCCTTCGATTCAGTTCAAACCATTGGATCAGCGGTTCGCTGACCGCCCCCATTAAAAACCGCCGCAGGTGCGCGGGAAGGCAATGACGTCACGGATGTTGGGGATGCCGGTGACATACATCAGCAGGCGCTCAAAGCCCAGGCCGTAACCGGCATGCTTTACGCTGCCAAAACGGCGCAGGTCCAGGTACCAGTCATAATCTTCGCGCTTCAGGCCCAGTTCATCCAGGCGGGCCAGCAGCACATCCAGGCGCTCCTCACGCTGGGAACCGCCGATCAGCTCGCCGATGCCGGGCACCAGCATATCGGCGGCGGCAACCGTCTTGCCGTCCTCGTTCATGCGCATATAGAATGCCTTGATCTCTTTGGGGTAATCGGTAACAAACACAGGCTTTTTGAACACCTGCTCGGTCAGGTAGCGCTCGTGCTCGGTCTGCAGGTCAATGCCCCAGCTTACTTTATACTGGAAGTTGTCATCGTTCTTTTTCAGCAGTTCGATGGCATCGGTGTAGCTCACGCGGGCAAAATCGCTGTTGGCAACCAGCTCCAGACGCTCGATCAGGCCCTTATCAAAGAACTGGTTGAAGAATGCCAGCTCGTCCGGGCAGTTATCCAGCAGGTAGCGGATGACATACTTGGTCATGGCCTCGGCAGTGTCCATGTAGGTATTCAGGTCAGCAAATGCCATTTCCGGCTCAATCATCCAGAACTCTGCGGCATGGCGGGTATCATAGCTCTTCTCTGCGCGGAAGGTGGGGCCAAAGGTGTAAACCTTGCCCAGGGCCATTGCCATGGCCTCGGCTTCCAGCTGGCCGGAAACCGTCAGGTTGACCGGGCGCTTGAAGAAGTCCTTGCTGTAATCCACCTTGCCGTCCTCGGTCTTGGGCACATCGTTCAGGTCCAGGGTAGTAACCTGGAACATCTCGCCTGCGCCTTCGCAGTCAGAACCGGTAAAGATGGGGGTGTGTACATAGGTAAAGCCGTTCTTGTGGAAGAACTCATGCAGGGCATAAGCGGCCTGGCCGCGCACACGGAACGCAGCGTTAAAGGTGTTGGTGCGGGGGCGCAGGTGGGTCAGGGTGCGCAGGTAATCCATGCCCATCTTGTTTTTCTGCAGCGGGTAATCGCTGCCGCAGGTGCCCAGCACCGTAACGGTATCGGCGTTGATCTCAAACGGCTGCTTCGCGTTGGGGGTCAGCACCAGGGTGCCGGTCACTTCAAAGCTGGTGTACAGGCCGGATTTTGCAACCTCGGCATAGTTTTCCAGCTTGTCCGCCTGGAAAACGATCTGCACGGGCTTATAGCAGCTGCCGTCTGCCAGAGAGATAAAACCGATCTTTTTAGAATCGCGCACGGTTTTTGCCCAGCCGCAGACAGTAACTTTGCTGCCATCCGCCGGGGTAGCCTTATAGAGCGATGCAATTTCAACTCGTTCCATGTGTTCCCACTCCTAAAATGCAAATGTAGGGGGTGTATCTGAAAACAAAGAAAATGATGACTATTTCGCAAGCACATGCCGGATTCAAGGCAAAAGGCCGCAGGAATCCTTTGTGAATTCCAAGGCTTTTTAACGCGGAATCCGGCTGCGATTGTAGAAATAGGCTAAATTTTCGACTTTTCAGCTACACCTAGATAAAATGTATTATAACGTGTGATGCTTAAAAAGTAAAGCGCTTGTTATTTGCGGCGCTTTTTGCTCTTTTTGCGCAGGGCCGGCACGGCCCAGATGGCCGCCAGCAGCACCACTCCTGCCGCACTGAGCGCTGCCCCCGCGGTAAGACCGGGCGTTTTGTAGGTAAACGCCACCGTATGGCTGCCGGGTTCCAGCGCCACGCCGAGGAAAGCCGTATCTGCCCGCAGCACTTGGGCCGGGGTACCGTCCACCGTCACGCTCCAACCAGTAGAATACGGCAGCTGCACCACCAGCACGCTGCTGCGGGTGGTGGTGATTTCTCCACCCAGGCTGTTGGTGCCAAGGGTCACATTCTGCAGGTTTTCGGCCCCAAGGTTCTCCGCACGAGCCGCAACGGTATCCAGCTTCTGGCATTCCACCGCCAGGCGGTCAAACTGGTAATAGCCCGCAAAGGGCAGTACAATCGTGATCTGCTGCAAGGGTTCATCACTGGTGCCAAAGTTATACACAAAGTCATGCCGGCCGCAGTAATACTGGCTGTTGGGGCGGTTATACTCAATGCGGCCCTCACCAATGTTGCTGAGCAGGCGCAGATAGACACTGTCCTTGCGCCAGAAATGCGCATACTGCTTTTGCAGGCTGCGGCGGTCATGGGCGCTCATGGCGCTCAGTTCTTCTTCGCTCATCGCATCCAGCGGGCTGGTGGCCGTGTACTGCATGCCCTGCACCACAAAGGCGGTCTCACAATCCGCCACCGGCTGGGCAATGGTCAGGGTAATGCGCCCGCCATCCTGCGGGGCATAGTAGGTGGTTTCATCCAGCTGCTGCACGCCGTCCAGCTCCATTTCGGCTGCGGGGCTTACCGTATCGCCGGTCAATTCCGCTTCGGGCAGCAGGCCGGTTTCTTCCAGCACTACGCCATCCAGCAGGGCATCCTGCTTTTGCAGCGGGGTCAGGGCGTCATAGGTTTCGCGGCTGATCTGGTTTTGCGCCGTATAGCCGATGGGCAGCGCCGCCGTATTGGGGTAAACCGCAACCGTGCTGCCGCCGATTTCCGCTGCTTGCACGGCCTGGCTGTCAAACAAGGCGGGCAGCGCCCCGGTGGAATCCGGTGCGCAGAGGGCGTATTTCACGCCGAACAACGTTTCCAGCGGGGTGCGGTTCTGCAGCCCGCGGTAATCATATTCCACCGGGGTGTTCTGCCCCAGTTCCCGGAACAGGCTGGAAAGGTAGCTGTTGTTCAGGCTGAAAAAGTACCCGGTGCCATACACATCCAGCAGCATGGGGCTGTTGATCGGCTCGTTCACCAGCGAGTCATACCGCCAGTAGCTTTGGTCCTCCATCAGATGCAGGGTCACGGCGGGGTTGTCCTGCACGGTGGTGCTCCAGGCGTAACCGGCGGGGCGGTACTCGTTCACGGCATCGGCTTCCTCAATGCCATAGTAGCCGCCAAGGTTCATCACCACGCCAAGGCAGCAGCCCGCCAGTAAAACAGCCTGCACACCGCGGCGGCTGACACCATCTGCCGCCAGCACAAACACGGCCAGCAGCACCAGCAGCAGCGCGCCCAGCAGGGCGGTCTCCGTGCGGCCCTGCTTGACGCAGAACGCCACCACGCAGTAAACCGCCAGCAACGCAAACAGGTTGCGCTTTTCTTTCGGCTCAAACGCCGTTATGCCGGGGCAGACCCGCGCCAGGATAAAGGCTTCCAGTATGGTGAACGCCCACACCCAGCGGTTGGAAACGTAAGAAATCCCGTTCAACACACTGCCCGCCTGCGGCACCAGCAGCAGGGCCAGCAGACCCAGCCACGCGCACTTGAGCACGGTGTTCTGCCGCGGCTTGGCAAACAGCACCAGCACACCCAAAAATGCCGCCGAGGTCACCCCCGCATAGGTAGAGTAAGCATCATACCCCATGCCGGTGGTCATGTTGGCCAGCAGCTCAAAAAAGCGGTAGAACGGGTAAGGCGCGGTTTCCCGCGTTAAGCCAAAGCGAGCGCTGCCGAACAGCTCCTGCGCGGTGGGCAGCAGGGTGACGGCTGAAATTGCAATGCCCACCAGCGCAAACCCGATGAACTTTGCCAGCAGCGGCGGCAGGGTGCGCAGGTTTTTGGCCCCGTACCGCTTGCTATACACCGCAATGGCGTACAGCACCAGTAGCACCGCAGCCATATAAAAGAACAAAAAGTTGGAGAGTGCCGTCAGCGCAATGGCGGCAATGTACAAAACCGGGCTGCGGCCCTCAAACAGATCATCCGCTCCCAGCAGCATCAGGGGGAAGCAATACATCGGCACCAGGAACACCGGTTCGATCAGCCCTGCCTGGATGGGCCACGCACTGAACACATAGGCCAGCGCACCCAGCAGGGTGCCAAAGCGGCTGTTGCCATGGCGGCGGCTGAACGCCATAAAGGCCAGCCCCGCCAGGTAGAGCCGCAGCACGATCAGGCCCTCCAGCAGCTGCTCGGTCCACCGGCCGGGCACAAAGGCTGCCAGCAGGTCCAGCGGGTCACCCAGGCCGTAATAGCTCAGCGTGGTAATGATATCCGCACCGTAACCGATGGAAAAATCCCAGGTGGGCACCGCCGCGCCGGTCAGCACACAGCGCGCGACCTGCCGCAGCCAGCGGCCATAATAGACCAGAAACGGGTAATGCTGCTTGAGGGTATCGCCATATTGGATAAAGCTCTGCCCGTTCAGCGCAAAAATAGCAGCCCAGATGCCCATCAACAGGGCAAACAGCGCCGTATAAGCCAGCACCAGCGCCCCGCGGCCCTGCCTGCGGCCCGGTGCGTGGATCAGGATGGTGTTCTGCATGGTATCCTCCTGCGGGGCGGGTGGTGTTCCACCCCGGTTTTTATGGCAGTCCCGCATCGTTCCGGATGCCGTCCGTCGGGAATAATGCGGTGCCGCCTTATCTTTGTCCAGTATATTCTATTTTGTTTTGCGTTGCAAGGGCGTTTTGCCGCGGTTACACGCTGCCGTCAAACAGGGCTGCCAGTGCCTTTGCCGCGTACTGCCCGGCCCGTACTGCCTGCTGCACCGTGTTGGCGTGGCCGCCTATTTCGATCAGCAGCGCACCGGGGCTGACATCCTGATTATAGAACCGGTACCCGCACAGGACTGGCCGGGTCAGGCCGGGGTACAGCATTTCCATGCGTTCCTCCCACTTGGCGGCAAAGCAGAGGTTCAGCCGCCAGTTGGGCAGCTGGACGGTGCCGCCGTTATTGCACCCGGCAATGATCATGACCTGTGCAGTCGGCTGGCCGTCCAGCGTTGTCAGGGGGCGCACACGGGCATCGCCGCTTTCCATCGCGTCGCGGTGTACATCCAGCACCACTTTGATGCTGGGGTATTCTTCCAGGTAGCGCCGCGCTGTCTGGGCGCTGCGGGCGTAACTTTCGGTGTAGCTGGGGGAATCATGCAGGGTGGTATCGTGCAGGGTGGTGATCCCGGCATCGTTTAGCACTTTGGTCATTGCCTCCCCCACCGCGCACATGTTCAGGGTGGTATCTTTGGTGCGGGCGGTAAAGTCGGGGTCATACACCGGGGTGTCCCAGGTCTGGTAGGTTTCCGTTGCGTGGGTGTGCAGGATCAGCACCTGCGGGTCCGGGCTGCCGGGGGTAACGGTAAAGGACAGCGCTCCCTGCGCCGCGGAGGCAATGGTTGAATCTGGTTCATCCGTTGCATTTTTGATACTGCCCGCCGCAAGGGCAATATATCCCTGCCCGCTGCCCTGGCCGAAAGTCCGGTCAAGGATGGGCGCTGTCGTCTGTACCCCCGGCGGTATGGTAATGGTTGGGGCCGGGGTGGCTTCCGCCGTGGGCTGCGGTGTGGGGCTGGGGGTTGGCTGGACGGATGGTTCCGGGGTGGGCTGCGGCGGTGATTCCGATGATTCTGCCAGGGCGGCAGCTGGCTGGGCCTGCGGAGGTTCCATCCCTGCCTGCTGCCAGAGCGTGAACGCCGCGCCGGGCGAACAAAACAGCAGGGCCAGAACCCTGCCGCCGGGCGCCACACGCAACGCCAGGGCGCTGCCCGCTAACGCCGCGGTGCACAGCAGCGCACCCAGCACACGGCCCGCATTGTGCATGGCAAACACCCCCTTGCGGAATAGATATGCCCCAACCGCCGGGCAATATGCCCCCAGCCATGCCTGCCCGCCCCGCAAACATTGCAATATTAGCGCCAAACACGAAAAAAATTTATAAAAACACTTGCAACCGGCCAAAATATATGCTAGTATAATTTGTACTGTTATGGGTAAACCAAGGAGGTGGAACGAATGCCTAATATTAAATCTCAGAAAGACCGCGTTGCTCAGTCCAAGAAACACAACAAGGCCATCAAGTCCAACCTGAAAACAGTCGTCAAGAAGGCAGACGCTGCCATCGACAGCAATGCCGAGAACAAGGACGCCGCCATCAAGGTCGCTGTTTCTGCTCTGGACGCTGCCAAGAACAAGGGTGTCATTCACAAGAACACTGCCGCCCGCAAGATCAGCCGCATGGCTAAGCGCAACAACAAGGCCGCTGCTGCAGAATAAGATTGCATGAACAATGCCCGCCGGTTTTTATCGGCGGGCATTTTCATTTGTATATTGGTTCTTGGCACATATTCGCCGGTTTAATTCTGGTCCTTGCTTTTGCCCACCAGCGCGGCCAGCAGGGCAAACACCAAACTGGCGGTAATTCCACCCGCCGCTGCGCCAATGCCGCCGGTGAACACACCGGGCAGCCCAATTTCATCCACGGCCTTCACCACACCCTGGGCCAACAGATGCCCGAACCCCAGCAGCGGCACACTGGCCCCGGCCCCGGCCAGCTTTACCAGCGGGTCATACAGGCCAACGGCGCTCAGGATAACACCGGCCACCACATAACCGGTCAGGATGCGGGCGGGGCTCAGCTTGGTGTAATCAATCAGCAACTGCCCCACCACGCAGATGGCGCCGCCCACCACAAATGCCCACAGATAATTCATGTGTTCCCCTCCTCTTCCGGGCAGCCAAGCTCCACGCAATGCGCAATGCCGGGGATGCTTTCCCCCTGCAAAAAGGTTGTCTGGCTCATCAGCGCCCCGGTGGAAAGAAAGAGCACCCGCCGCCAGCGCCGTTCCACCAGCCCCGGCAGAACATGCGCTGCCAGCACTGCAGCACTGCACCCGGCCCCGCTGCCGCCCGCCTGCACGTTCTGGGCGGCAACATCATACAGCAGGCATCCGCAGTCCTGGTGGTTCTCCACCGGACAATCAGCTTTGTGCATCAGCTCATGCAGCAGGGTGCTGCCAACTTCACCCAGATCACCGGTAAAAATGGCGTCAAAGTCCTGCTGGGTGGTGCCGGTGTCCGCAAAGTAGTGCAGCAGCGTTTGGGCCGCCGCGGGGGCCATCGCGGCCCCCATGTTGTTGATATCCTTGACCCCTGCATCACACACCCGCCCAATGGTAGCTGAAAGTACCGGCACGCCCGCGGCCCCACTGCCCCGCACCAGGCAGGCCCCGGCAGCGGTAGCAGTCCACTGGGCGGTCGGGGTGCGTTTGCCGCCATATTCCAGCGGGGTGCGGAACTGCCGCTCCGCCGCGCAAAAGTGGCTGCTGCTCATGGCGAGTATTTCATGCGCATAGCCAGCTGCCGCGCAGAGGGCCGCCAGGCACAGCGCTTCCGCCATGGTGGAGCAGGCACCATACAGCCCGGCAAAGGGCACCCCCAGCTGGCGCATGGTGTAATTACTGGCGGTGCACTGGGCCTGCAGGTCCCCCGCGAAGGCAAGCTCCACCTGCTGTTTGGCAATGCCCGCTTTGCGCAGGCAATGGCGGGCGCAGCGCTGCTGCAGCATGCTTTCGGCCTGCTCCCAGCCGGTGCAGCCCTCGGCATCAAAGCCCGCATCCTGCACCAGCTCATCAAAGCCCTGTGCCAGCGGGCCTTCGCTCTCTTTTTTGCCGCCCACGGCGGCCCAGGCCGCCAGCACCGGCGGGTGCGGGAATATTACGGTATCGCCCCTTCGTATCGGCATAACAGGCAATCCCCTTTCCGGTTTGTTTGGGCTTAGTGTGCCGCAGCGAGGCAAAAAATATGCGCAGGGCAGCCAAAGCAGCGCCCTGCGCGATGATTTTGGGGTCAAAACTTATTCATCGCCCAATACACCAGCCCCCACACCCAGGAAGCCAGTGTGCCGAATGCCAGCACCGGGCCCGCGATGGTAAAAATTTTAGCGCCAACGCCCGTTATCCAGCCTTCGGCCTTGAACTCCACCGCCGGGCTGACCACTGAGTTGGCAAACCCGGTAATAGGTACCAGCGTCCCGGCCCCGGCCTTGGCGGCCAGCTTTTGGTACCAGCCCGGCACCGTAGTGATGGCGGAAAGCATCACCAGTGTGATGCTGGTCAATGTTCCTGCAAGGTCTTTATCGTACCAGCTCAGGTAGAACTGGCGCAGGGCTTCGCCCAACAGGCAGATGGCCCCGCCCACGAAAAAGGCCCACAGGCAGTCCTTGACGACCGGGCTGGGCGGGTTGGCCCGCTTGACCATGGCGTCATAATTTTTTGGGGGCAGCTGCATACGGCACACTTCCTTTTATTTCAGTCTGCCGTTAGCTTTCCCGCCTGCCGTGCCGGTTATGCGCCAAAAAAGTTCACGTTGCCGCGGTAATAGGGTTCCGGCACCATGGTGCGGTACAATTCCTGCAAATCGCGGTGGATTTCTTCATCTTTGGCAAGCCCGCCCGCGGGCAGGCTGTAGATCTGGTACCGCACGCCAAACAGGCGGCTTTCCATAGCAGCGGCGTGAGCACCGGCCCGCAGGTAGAAGCCAATGCGCCGCCTTGCCACTGCCGGTTCTGGCGCTTCGGCGGGGTGTTCGCATTCAATGATCAGGCTCTGCTTGCGCGGGGCGTAATAGGCGGCAAGCTCTTTCAGCACCGCCGTGCCCACACCGCTGCCGCGGTACTGCGGTAAAACAGCAAAATAATCCAGCAGCACATTGCGGCACTGGGGCAGAACCGCCTGCCAGGCATATGCCATCAGGGCACCGGCCTCGTCATAAAACGCCAGCGGCTCATACAGGCCGCGCGTCATCATGCCCTGCACCGAAGCAAAGGGTTTCAGCTCCGATTCCGGGAAATCCCGCACCATCTGGCTGCGGTAAATGCTTTGTGCCTGCTCCACGTTCAGCAGCACGATCTTCATGGCAAACGCCCCTTTCCATTTGTGACAAAATTTAGTATAATAGAAAAAGACCCAACAACGCAATCAGGAGGATTTTTCCTATGGAATGGACCGATATCCAAATTACCGTACCGCAGCAGTATGCCGAAACCGCCGAAGCGATTGCTACCATGGTATCCAACGGCGGCATTTATATTGAGGACTACCGCGACCTGGAACAGCAGGCATGGGAGATCGCCCATGTGGACCTGATCGAACAGGACCTGCTGGATCAACCGCGCGATATTGTAAAGGTGCACATGTACCTGGCCCCGGACGAAAACCCGGCCGAGATCCTGCCCCTGTTCAAAGAGCGGCTGGAAGCCAGCGGCGTGGAGTACAAGCTGGAAACCAGCGGCATTGAACAGGAAGACTGGCAGAACGCCTGGAAGAAATATTACCACGCCATGGACATTGGCCAGCGCCTAGCCATTGTACCCGGCTGGGAAACCTATGATACTGACCGAATTGTGATCACGATGGACCCCGGCATGGCCTTTGGCACCGGCACCCACGAAACCACCAGCCTGTGCCTGGAAACGCTGGACAGCATGGTAAAGGGCGGCGAGCGTGTGCTGGATATCGGCACCGGCTCCGGCATTCTGGCCATTGCTGCGTTGAAGCTGGGCGCTGCCGAAGCCGAGGGCGTGGATATTGACCCCATGTGCGTGCGCACCGCCGGCGAGAATGCCGAGCGAAACGGCGTGGCCGAGCACTTTACCGTGCTGGTGGGCGATCTTTCTGACAAAGCCAGCGGCAAATACAACATCATCACCGCAAACATTGTGGCGGCGGCTATCTTGTCCCTTGCGCCGCATGTGCCGGTATTGATGGCGCCGGGTGCACGGTTCATTGCTTCCGGTATTATCGATACCCGCAAGGACGAAGTGCTGACCGGGCTGCGTGCCGCCGGGCTGAAGCCGGTTGAGATCAAAGAAAAGCGCGGCTGGGTTTGCGTGATCTGCAAAAACGCCGCGGAGGTATAAACGCTATGCCGCACCGCTATTTTACCGCCGAAGTTGGCAATGGCCGCGCCGCCCTGAACGGCACCGACGCCCACCACCTGGCTGACGTTATGCGCGCCAAAATTGGTGAGAACGTGATTTTGTGTGATGCCCACGCTGTGGAGTATGTGGGCACCATTACCTCCATCCAGCCAGGCCGGGTGGAGTTTACCGTGACCGAGGGCTACCCCAGCGCCGCAGAGCCCAGTGTTGAAGTAACACTGTTTGCCGGGTACCCCAAGCTGGGCAAGCTGGAAGATACCATCCGCCACAGCGTGGAGCTGGGCGTGACCAATGTTGTGCCTTTTTTCAGCCGCTACTGTGTAGCTGCCCCCAAAAAAGAGGAAACAAAAAACGAGCGCTACTGCCGCGTGGCTGTGGAAGCCGCCAAACAGTGCGGCCGCGGCATTCTGCCCACGGTGGAGCTTCCTCTACCGGATTTTAATGCCGTGTGCGACCGCTTCAAGGACTATGACCTCGTGCTCTTCTTTTACGAGTGCGGCGGTGTTTCGCTGCGGGAAGTTTTCAACAAAGAACCGGGAAACCGTGCAAAACGGATCGCCGTGGTGACCGGCAGTGAGGGCGGTTTTGCCGCCGAGGAAGCTGCCCGCGCTGCCGAATGCGGCGCCGTTACCGTTGGCCTCGGTCCCCGCATCCTCCGCTGTGAAACCGCTCCCCTCGCCGTCCTCTCCGCCGTCATGACATTGACGGGGAACCTGGAATAATAGTTAGAAGTTAGGAATTAGGAGTTTTTGGGTACCATACGCCGCGAAGTGATTTCCCTATTTTATACTTTCGTTCGCTTAATTTCTAATTACTAATTTCTCATTGCTAATTCAAAAAACTTCTCCCCGCACCCTTATCATATGCCGTAGGCGGCAAAGGGTGCGGGGAGACTTTTATAATTCGGTTTGCATCAGAATGCTTTTGAGGGTGTTGATGTGAACGGATTCCACGCAGAAATTGCGCACACCAATGCGCATGAAAGCGGGCATGTTTTCCAGGTCTTTCTGCATAATGCCGCACAGGTACAGCGGCACGCCGCGCGTCTGGGCTGCGTGCATCACATCCTGCACCAAACGCAGCACGGCAGGGTTATCGGCGGGGGTGGGCTTTTCCCGCCGGGAAACACCACAGGTATACTGCACCAAATCGTCCAGGTCCACGGCCAAAAAGTCAGCCCCGGCGTCAATGATCTCCCCTGCCATCAACGCAGCGGCGGGGATTTCGATCAAGCAGCCAACGGGTAGATTCCCGCAGAACGGCAAACCTTTTTCTTTCAGGCTCTCGTTGCAGCGCTTCATCTGGTCCATGCGGGTGCGCCAGGCATCCACATCGGGGATCATGGGGAACAGCACCTGCAAGGCACCTTCCGGTGCCTCCACTGCAGCCTGCATCAGGGCGGAAAGCTGGGTAAGCGCCGTGGTCTCTTCCTCCATCCGTGTCTGCTAGCCATCCATCCGCCGCAGTCGTCCGCAGCCCAATCGTAGGTGCGCACGGTAATGGGTTTGCCGCCGCTGTTCTTGATGCATGTTTTATAGGCTTCCACCTGCTGGGCTTCAGTCAGCTCCTTGATTACAACGGATTCCGTGCGCAGCAGTCCAATGCCGGAAGCCCCCGCCTGAATGGTTTTCTGGATGGCCTCCGGTGCGGCACAGGCTGCGCTGGCCAGCAGAACAAACGGCGTGCCGTCCCGCGTGCGGCAGGGGGCCGCAGCCAACGGGTCGGGCAGGGCGTTGCTGTTTTGCAGCTCCTGCCGCCGTGCTTTCACTTGCCGCAGCTGGGCGGCGGTGGGGTCAATGATCAGCTGGGCGTGTTCAGCATCCACCACTGCGCGGCAGCCCGCAGCAGCAGCGGCTACCCCCTTGCCCAGCTGGAATACCGCCGGGATGCCCATGCTGCGCGCCATAATGGCGGCGTGGCTGGTTTCACTGTCCGTTTCCGAGGCAAGCCCCAGGATCATGCCCGGTGCCTGACCAAACAGATCGCTGGGGTAAAACAGCTCTGCCGCCAGGATGCTGGGCTCCGTCAGGTGCAGACGGCGGCTGGGGCGGCCATCCAAAATATCCACCACGCGGCGGCAGGCATCGCACACATCCACGCTGCGCTCCCGGATGTAATCATCATCCACGTTTTTTAAGCGGCCTGCAAAAATCTGCTCCGCACGCTCCACGGCGGCAGCGCTGCCGGCACCGGCGGCTATGTAATCGCCAATTTCGTTGGTGAAGGATTCATCCTCCAACAGGGCAATCTGGAACATTAAAATATCGGCATCCTGCCCGCAGGCGTGCTGCTGCAGGCGGTTCAGTTCATCTTTTGCCAGCACAATGGCAGCTTCGTACAGGGCACGCTCCCGGAACGGGTCGCACACAATGCGGTGCAGGCCCGCCGCACCGCGGTCAATGCGAACAACAGGGCCGACTGTTAAGCCATCGGACACTGCCAATCCCTGAAAAGTTTGCATGTTGTCCTCCTTGTTGAACCTTCTTGTCTGTGCAGTCTTACAGGAATTTTGCCGACGGCATTTTGCTTAAAGTATGGCTGACCAGCGCGGTAACAAAGTCTTCCGGCACGGCTGTTGCCATGGCGGCTTCGCCAAGGATATTGCCCTCTTCCCGGCCAAGCAGAGTCTTATAGCGGTCCGCGGGGTCTTTATCGCACTGACCCATAAAAGTCAGGGCCAGCAGTTTGGGGGTATAGGGTACTTCACTCGGCACATCCACCATCTCCGCCGCTAGTTCCAGCGGGGCAATCGCGCCGCGGGTGGGGGCGGTCAAATTTTCGGAGAACGCCGCCGGGTAATGCTTATGCTGGCGGGCCAGTGCTTCGGTCAGCGCCAGGGTCGGCGCGCGGGAGATTGCCGCGCTCAGCTGGGCCTGGTATTCAGCGGCAAAGTCCTGCATAAAGTTGTTTTCATCGGGCAGAATGCCATACGCCGTACCGCCCAGGCGGCCAAATTCCCGCATGGTATCCATATAGCCCAGGGCAATGTTTTTGGCGGCACGCGCACCGTCAAAATCAAACAGCGGCCCCAAGTCCCAATGGCTGCGGATGATGCGGGTAGGCAGACCGGTCAGGTTGGGGCGGGTCAGCCCAACGCCATCCACATCCACGCCGATCAGCTCGGTTGCCCCCATTTTGGCGGCCAGCTCCAGCGGCATATTGTCCCGCCAGCCGCCGTCAATGTACTTTACCCCGTCAATCACATAGGGACGCAGCGCCGGGAAGCAGGCGGAAGAGGCCAGCATATAATCTTTCAGCTGCCCCTGCGGGATATCATCCAGTGTACACTGCACGCTGCGCAGGGTGTTCATTTCGGTAATCACCAAACCGTACTTGATGTGGGATGCCCGGATGGCGTTCTCGTCCATGTACTGGTCAATGGTCTGACCCAGCGGTTCGGTGTTCAGCCCGCCGCCGCGCAGAGTTTCCAACAAGAAATCACGCAGTTCCTCCGGCGTTTTGCCCTCTGGCAGTTCCAGCACGCCGTGGTTATCCAGGCTGCGCCACAGGTCTGCCGCTTCGTTCACCTTGCCCATCACAAACAGTGCTGCGTTCAGGCTGCCCACACTGGCACCAGTGATCACATCCGGCAGCCAGCCAAGTTCCATCAGTGCCTGATACACACCAACCTGATAACTTCCCTTTGCGCCGCCGCCCGCAAGCACCAGCCCGCGCACGGTATCATGTTTTTCTGCCATATCCTGCACCTCCCGGTTGTATCCCTCTATCTCAAATTGGTATCACTTATATCAAATGGGTATTACTTTTATGAATCACGCTTATTATAGCATACCCAGCCTGTAAAAGCATATATTATTTTGCCGAATTTATTTACCTCCTTGCAACCAGATTCTTAAAAGTGTATCATAAAAACAGCAGAGTTTATTTTTTGATCCCCCTCATACTGGTTTACCTGCTAGATTGGGCAGCACAGTAATCCAATCATTTTTCATCATCTTGCACACTGTGTTCGCCCATTAGGAAAAGGAGTTTATATTTTCATGAAAGATACCGCAAAAAAGCCGATCCTTGTCATCATGGCAGCCGGCATGGGCAGCCGGTTCGGTGGCCTGAAGCAGATCGAGGCCGTTGGCCCCGCCGGGGAAGCGATTCTGGATTACAGCCTGTTCGATGCCCACCGCGCCGGGTTTGAAACGGTCGTGTTCATCATCAAGCACGCAATCGAAGACGCGTTCAAATCCACTGTGGGTGCCCGCGCCGAAAAGGCCGGGCTAAATGTGCGCTATGCGTATCAGGAGCTGGATATTCTGCCGGAAGGTTTTACCGTGCCGGCGGGCCGCATCAAGCCGTGGGGCACCGCCCATGCCATTTTGTCTGCTGCCGATGCGATTGATGCGCCGTTCGCTGTCATCAATGCCGATGATTATTACGGCCGCACCTGCTTTGAGCTGATCTACAATTACCTGAGCGCCGGGCACACCGGCCCGAAATATCCTTGGGTGATGGTGGGGTATCTTTTGGGCAACACGGTCAGCACCAACGGTTCCGTCAGCCGTGGTGTCTGCGTAACAGATGCTGACGGAAATCTTGACACGGTAACGGAGCGCACCCGCATTGAAACTTATGATAGCGGTATCCATTACACGGAAGACGGCGGCGAGACCTGGGTGGACCTGCCCGCGGATACGGTCGTTTCGATGAACATGTGGGGCTTTACCCCGGATTTCATCACCGAGGCCAAAGCCGGGTTTGTAGATTTTCTGCGCAGCAGCCTGCCGGGCAACCCGCTCAAGTGCGAGTATTACCTGCCCACCGTGGTAACGGAAGCGCTGGAAACCGGCAAAGCGGAAGTAAAGGTGCTGACCACCCCGGACAAGTGGCACGGCATTACCTACCGTGAGGACAAACCGGAGCTGGTTGCCGCCCTGGCCGCCATGCACGCCAGCGGTTTTTACCCGAAAGAGCGGCTGTTTTAATTACGGGGGATTTTTCAGCCTTTCTTGAACGAAAGGCTTCGGCGTAAGGACTTTAATAATAGCAAAACATCATATGATCTTATTGTGGCGTGCAAGCGCATCTGTAGGGAACGGTCTATCTCCGGCCTGAGAGCCGGGATTTTCAATCCCGGTTGCAGGGTTGCGAACCGGAAAATCACATTTGAGTTTACGAAAATGTAATGGAGAGCAATGCAAAACCCAGTGGGTTTTGCAACTGCACGAGCGAGTTTGCATTGCAAACTGACGGGCATTGCCCGTCAAGCGTGCCTCCGAAACGCGCCTGCGGGCGCAGTAACCGTTCCGGAGCTTAAGGCAATACCGCACAATTCCCGCCTAACGG
>ERZ773169.2014-NODE-2014-length-15944-cov-3.428284_pt1 | contig 15944 bp, 8 predicted proteins | sample MGYA00580536_ERZ773169 | MGnify/ENA primary metagenome ERZ773169 (study PRJEB29015, sample SAMEA2737814) | human gut metagenome | biome: human gut; feature: human-associated habitat; material: faeces | place: China | collected 2012 ...
TGATTTTATCAAGGTGTACACGGCGGTAAACCAATATTGCGGTTGGATCGGGGAAACCTCGACAGAGATCATCCGTGCGCAGGATTTACACATCGCCCCCCCCTCCATCATCGTTCCAGATCCGGTAAGCGAGCAAATGAAATTACAATATGATCAAGCAATCCTAAAAATAAAAGGCTTATGAAAAAGACGATTACCTTATTTCTCTGTACGTTCGCCACGAGCGGCCTAATGGCCCAAGGCAACACCTCATGGATGGCCGCCGGCATAGATCCGGCCCAAATGAGGGATGTACCGTCACAATCTTCCATCCTGCGTTCTACGGATATGGATTACAGTCAGGGTACATTTATCGTAAACGAGGACTGGTACGGCCATCAGAACAGCACCGTCAATTTCCTCACCCATGATGGGGAATGGCACTATCGTGTCTTCCAGACCGAGAATCCGGGTCATGAGCTGGGATGTACCACGCAATTCGGTACCATCTATGGCGATAAATTCTACCTTGTCTCTAAGCAAGAGCGCGATCCCGGGGCAAAAATCACCGGAAGCCGATTTGCCGTATGCGATGCCAAGACCATGAAGGTGATCAAGGAGTTCAAATATATCGCCCAAAACGCCGAGGGTAAATCCATAGCCGATGGCCGCTCTTATCTTCCGGTAGACGAGCACAAAGGCTATATAGGAACCAGCAACGGTATCTGGATCTACGATAGCGATAAGATGACGATCGGCAAACAAATAGAAGGTTCCGGAAATCCGAACGCCGATGGATACGGTGAATTGTATTATGCCCAGATCGGAACCATGGTACGTGCCAACGACCTTGTCTTTGCCGTCCATCAACAATATGGTCTATTAATAATAGACCCGAAAACCGATAAAATTATCCGTACCATCGCCGCCCCGATCGAGAAAGAGACCGTAAAAGGGCAAGAGAAGGAGATTCAACGAGGCTTCGGCTCTATCGTTCAGTCCAAGGATGGTACACTTTGGATCAGCATGACCCAGAATACGGCCGGGGATGGTTCCGCCTTGGAATATATGCTAAACTTGAACCCCTATACCTTTAAGGTGGACACGGTAAAGATCCCGTTAAGCGAGACCATCGGTGTCGTTCCGAACTCTTGGTACGCATGGACCGCCGACGGTTTCTGCGCCAGTGCCAAAGAAAATAAGATTTACTGGAACGGACAACCGAAAGAAGGCAGTTGGTTCACGGGGTATCAAATCTGTGGGTATGATATTGACAAGAAGCAATTTTTCCAGCTAATCGACCTCCGAAAACAGGACTGGGATTGGCGCTTGTACGGAACCGGATTTCGCCTTAACCCAAAAACCGACGAGCTATACACCTTCTTGTATCATGAGTTCCAAGATCCTACGCACATGTTAGCTCGTATAAATAACAAAGGCGAAGTGGTACAAGAATATTCGATGATCGTCAACTATTGGTTCCCCGCTATCCCGGTTTTCCCGGATAACGCAGTACCTGTCGTTTCCTCCAGCTTCCCTTCTTCTATAAGTCTGACGGAAGACAAGCCTGTCTATAAACTTGCTCTAGGTAATATGGTTAGTGACGCAGACAATATGGATGCCGCCATCGTGAAATCAATCTCCTCCGTTACGCCCTCATCTCCTATCAGCGCAATTATTCGTAACGACTCATTAATTGTCAGTACTACTACCACGATCAATGAGGATCATAAGTCCACGATAACGATCCGCTTCAACTCCAATGGGAAGATCGTCACGAAAGACCTTCTTGTTAGCACGGGGAACCCTCCGACAAGCGTAGAAAAAGTCTCACGGCCAACACTTAATCTCTATCCCAATCCAGCGGTAAATACCATACAAATCAATATCGGCACAACCGCCACCGTAGAGATTTACACGACGAACGGTACTAGGGTCCAAAAAACGGCGATCAATCCGGGTGAATTTATTGACGTAAGCCATTTATCCCAAGGTCTCTATTTCATCCGTGTGATCACTGGAGAAAAGACAGAGACCGTAAGGATGATTAAGAAATAAAAAAATTCCTTACCTTTGTGCCCGAATTGGTTTCGTAATGCCTATTCGGGCATACGGATTAAAAGGGAATCCGGTGAGAATCCGGAACAGTCCCGCTGCTGTGAAACTCCTTTAACATTCTAATACTACTTTCGCCACTGGCTCAAGGTAGTCGGGAAGGCATTAGGATGGGAGCTAGTCAGAAGACCTGCCATTCATTTAAGATTCATATCCTCGTGGGCTAGGATATAGAGTACAACATAAGAATTAAAAGAAATGATGACAGACAAGGAAGTATTGTTGTTACGGCGCAAATTGGATCTTTTGCTCCGTACGGGAAAATTATTGATGGAAAGTGCCGCTGACACGAATCGTATCGAGCGAAACATGAAACGAGTTGCCGCCTTTATGGGTATCCCCGAGGAGAAGTTGCATATCGATATCCGATGGACCATGATCATGGTGAACGTAAGCGATGAGCGAAACTCCTTCTCTAAATTCCAGAAATGCGAGAAGCACGGTATTAACATGACGACAATCTCACAGGTAAGCAAGCTTTCTTGGCGGGCGATCGAACAAGATTATTCCTTGGATAAATATGAGGAAGAACTGGAGAAGATCGTTCACCAACCCCGGAATTATACCCCTTATATCGTAGCCATTGGAGCAGGATTTGCTTGCGGAGGATTCTGTAAATTATTCGGATGCGACTGGATGGCATTCCTATTCGCTTCCATTTGCGCTTTCGTCGGGTTTAGGGTACGAGCCCGCTGTGTCGAGGCCGGACTTAACGTATATATGAGTATCGCGGCGGCGGCTTTCGTATCCACCTGTTTGGCATACGCATCCTCTTTCTCAGGACTATCCGATACGCCTTATCATCCATTATTAGCCTGTGCCCTGTTTATCGTACCGGGTGTTCCCTTGATCAACTTCGTGGATGATATGCTGGACAATCATTTGCTGGTCGGTATTACCCGAGCCTCTAATACAGTCATGATGGTAGCCGCCATGACTTTCGGTATCGCATTCGCCATGCGGGTACTTGTCATGAACGATGTCGAGATCGATCATAAGTTCAGTGAATTGAGTATGGTTCCACATGATCCGTACTACATATACGCGATAGCGGCGGCAATTTCAGCCATGGGTTTCTCCATGATATTCAACATCCAACGTCGACTATTATGGGTAGTGGCCGTAGGAGGTATCATTGCGGTATGTACCCGTAACTTTGTGAACTTCGAATTAGGTTATGGTCCTGTGATCGGCTCGTTTATGGGAAGTTTCGTAGTCAGTGTATTGGCTGTGAAAGCGGTTCATTGGTGCCATGTTCCCAATCACGTATTGACGATTCCATCTGTCATTCCTATGATTCCGGGAGTACTCATGTATCGCTCATTACTGGCATTTATAAACCTGCATGGAGTAGTCGGTGAGGTCACAAACGCATTCTTCAACGGGATCAATTCCGCACTCATCATTCTTTGTATCTCACTCGGTGTAGCTGTCCCGAACATCTTCGCCCGTCGTTACATCGCCAAAGATCGCCAACGACATTTACAAGAGGAACTGGAAAAGCGCCGAGAAAGAGGGAAGTTCATTGAATGGTGAAAAAACTTTTCCATAAAGATTAGTCCGGGAAAAACTGTCGCATAAGGATATGCCAAATTGTTTAATACGTTCAATATATTTAACATATTTCATTAAAAAAAGTCCTATCAATACTATATTTTTGTGACGTTTTGGTGATAGATGTTGCATTCCGCAAGTCTATAAAAGGGAATTTCGGTTAGATTCCGGAACAGAGCCCGCTACTGTAAAACCCATAAGGAGGAAAGCTTCTTCATACCACTGTCTTTTTTAAAGATGGGAAGGTCGCTTTCTAGGTTAGTCAGGAAACCTGCCAGACAAAAATAAGGAATAGATTCTTCCGGGATTTTGGGGAATCATTGGATCGATTGCACTGGAGATGTAAACTGCGTAATTAATTTTTATACATTATGAGACATTTTTATTTGTTCCTGCTAATTGTTAGCGGGATTGTTTTGTCTGGCACCCGAATGATCGCTCAAAGTAGGCCATCGGTGGGAAGTATCAGAGTCGTATCCGGTACGATCGTAGATGAGAATAACAAGGCGATGGCGAACATTGTCATTTACATCAAGGGTACTGATATACGAGTTATTTCAGATACGGACGGGTATTTCTCCTTACCACTCAAGGACACGAAGGACCACGTACTGATCACCAACAGTTACAACACCGTCTCGGCAATCCGAGATATTCCCGCGGGAGAAGGGAATTACGAGATGGATATCCAGTTATCTTACAAGCTACTAGGACTACCCGAGGTAGATATCGTCGGGGCGAAACCACAGAGTTATAACTCCGACATCGCTAATTCGGCTACCCGTATGGATATCCCCGTAATGGAAATACCCGGAACTGTAGGCGTAGCGACCCGGAAATTATTGGAAGACCAACAGGCTACCACCATGACCGAGGCCATAAGGAACCTAGGCGGCGTGAAAGGCGGACCTTCCGGTGAGGCTTCCAACATCAACGAGGTCTTCTCTTCCCGTGGTTTCTCCATGACGAACTCCCGTAACTATTTCAGGAACGGGGTACGATACCTAAAGTTCTCGAACGACGCTCTATCCAGTATCGAGCGCATAGAGATCCTCAAAGGCCCAGCATCTGTCCTTTATGGAGCGGTAGAGCCCGGAGGTATCATCAACTTTATCACCAAGCCGACCTTATATACGCCCCGGTATGGCGCAACGATCAGATACGGCAGTTACGACTATAAGCAAGCCTCTATCGACATTTCCGGCCCACTGAACGCCAAAAAGACCATCCGTTATCGCTTGAACGGAATGTATGAGGATGCCGATAAATTCAGGAAACCGCAAAACAGCAAACGATACGACATCACCCCAGTCATCGACATTGACTTAGGACGCAAGACCACCCTTAATATCGATGCCGATATCTTCCGGGATAAAAGGACACAGGATCCGGGCGTTTTGCATATCAACAATGAGGTGATAGATAACGGATTCAAGACATTCCTCGGCGAACCGTGGGCCTATGGCAAATTTACCAATAATAGCGTTGGTTTCCAGTTGACCCACCGTTTCAACCAGAACTGGTCATTCAGAAGTTCCGCCCGCCAATATTTCACGCATGAGGATCGTCTGTATTTCCAGATGAAAACCCCTCAGAAGGACAGCACGATTACCCGCCGTTTGGCACATTGGGACGCAAAAATCAATTATACCAATGTATTGGAGGAATTGAACGGCAGCTTCAAGACGGGCTTCATCCAGCATAAAGTAATAGCGGGCTTGGAATACGGATGGCTTACCAACCGAAGGAAAGTAAAAGGGAATATGTACACCCCGATTAGTTATGTTCATCCGGAATATTCCGAAAAACCAGTTGATTTCGAGATGGAACAGAGTACAGACTTACGTATCACCCAACGTACCTACGCGATCTATCTACAAGACCAAGTAAGCTTTTCCGCTCAATGGAAGTTATTGCTTGGCGCCCGTGCAGACTGGGTGAACGATAAACAAGATAATTATATTAAGGATAAAAAAACGGATGAAAACAATTTTGCCATCTCGCCTCGTGTGGGTCTTGTTTATCTGCCCATGCCCGACTTGAGCCTATATGCTACCTACAGTCAGTCTTTTGTCCCTCAATCCGGGCAAACGAAGGATGGCGAGGCATTCGACCCGATTACCTCTAAACAATGGGAAGCGGGAGTCAAGAAATCATTCTTCAACGATCGCTTGAGCACCAGTCTGGCTTTCTATACCTTGTCGAAGACCAACTTGCCGACGATAGACCCGGAAGACGAGGAATATAAGATACTGATCGGCAAGCAGACCAGCAAAGGTATAGAGCTTTCGGTAAACGGAGAGATCACCCCCAGTTGGAGCGTAGCCTTCAATTACGCATATACGCATGCCGAGGTAACGAAAACGAACGACGAGACCTATCCCGTAGGTACGCAACTGGCCAATATCTCACCAAGCCAGTTCAACCTATGGACCTCCTACCTAATCCGTAAAGGCCCGGTTAAAGGCTTATCTTTCGGCGGTGGTTGGTACTTCCAAGGTAAATCCTACGGAAACATGGCACATACGATCGATCTGGACGCCTATCATCTGGTTGACTGTTTCGTGGCTTACAAGCGCAGTTTCTACAAGATCTCGGCGAACTTGAAAAACGTATTCAACCAAGAATATTATACCGGATCCCAAGGGAACTATCTTTTATTCCCCGGCTCGGCCAGGATGCTGATGGTTATGCTAGCGGTCAACTTCTAAAAAAGGCACAAGACATGTCGCATAATTCGATCATTAGAAAGATCATAGTAAAGTTACATTTATACACCGGACTCATATTAGGGCTAATAATAACCCTAATATGCCTCTCCGGCACAGCGATCGTGTACAAGCCGGAACTTGAAAAACTATCTGTCAAGGATATCGCTTTTGTCAAGCCAGCCTCCCGAACCGTGTCGCCGCAAACTTTGCTAGAGAACGTAAGGCACGAATATCCACAAGCTAAGATCAATAATATGGTCTTATACGGAGGCGAGGATTGCGCCTACAGTTTCCGTACTACATTCCCGGATGAGAAAGGCCGTATCCAGATCTATGTCAATCCCTATACAGGGGAAGTTACGGGAGTGGACAGATACCGGCATAAGGTTTTTCAATGGTTATACGACTTTCACGTGAACCTGCTATTGAAAAAGCAAGGAGCTACCATCGTCGCCTTATCGGGATTCCTGTTGATTTTCCTAACTCTATCCGGCTTTCTATTATTACCCAAGCGTCGTATCTTCTCCGTGAACCGAAAGATGGGCTTGAGAGCCAAGCTTTTCAAGTCACATTCCATCATAGGTATCCCTCTTTTTGCTGGTCATCGCTTTTACCGGCTCCTACTTCGGGTTCAAGAAAGAATATCAATCTTTCTTTGAATCCATATCCGCAGGAAAAGCAGTCGCACCGGCACCAAAAACTGATAAATACACAGGTGATTGGGTATCATTGGATTCCGTTTTAACGACCGCCCAAGAAGAGTTCAAAGAGGGAACCCCGACAATGATATTCTTCCCGAAAGACAACACGTCTGTTTTCTCCGTACGGATGTATCGGGAAGGGGACTTCGAAAGAACTGGAAGCAACCATATCTACATCCATCCTATTACCGGCAAGGTCGTCGCCATAAACCTCTGGAAAGACAAACCGGCCGCCGAGAAGCTTGTCCGCTCCATGTACTTTGTCCACTTCGGCACTTTCCTCGGGCACTTCTCCAGAATCCTATGGATCCTCATAAGCCTAGCCGTACCGTTCCTCTATTTCACGGGAGTTTACCTTTGGGTTATTCGCAATCGGCAGAAACATTTCCCTTTCCGGTAAACATAAGTCCAGTAAATCGCATCGCATAAGGAAATTTCGTATATTCGTAATATTGTGTAATTAGGAAAAAAGAAATGTCATGGCACAAATAACGATTCCTTATGCGGTAGCGGATTTTATATTTACGGGAGCGTAAATTCTATTATGTGGATAAAACGAACTTTATCCCCAGATTGGAGAATTATAATGCCCCGGTCTTCCTGCGTCCCCGTCGTTTCGGGAAAAGCCTACTCGTATCCACTCTTGCCTGTTACTACGATCGCACCAAGGCCGATCGCTTCGAAGAATTGTTCGGCGGCACTTGGATCGGGGAATACCCAACGGAGGAACATAGCCGCTACATGGTCGTGCGTTATGGCTTCTCCGCTATGGTCATGGCCAATGACATGGAAGGGTTGGAGCGGAATTTCAACCTCTTGAACTGTTCTCCAGTAGAAATCATGGTAACACACAACCGGGACTTATTCCAAGACTTCCAGTTTACCACCAAAGGCAATGCCTCCCAAATGCTGGAGGAGGCTTTGGGGTACGCCCGCGAGCATGGCCTTCCAAAAGTATATATCTTGATCGATGAGTACGATAATTTCACCAACCAATTATTGACCGCCTACAAGGACCCACTGTATGAGCAAATAACCACGAAGGATAGTTTCCTGCGTACCTTCTTCAAGGTTATAAAGAAACGACGAGTTGCCGTATAACGTTCCCGACCTATCCAGTAAGCTCAATAAGAAGAAGTTCTTCGATAAGACCTTTTATCCTGTCAGCCTCTTCTATCTGGGTATGACTACGCTACGTAACAATTATCGCATGGTAGCCCAACCTCACGATGCGCAGTATCTACATGGACTATTATAACGAGACGAACCATATAGAAGGTGGTGCCCCCCGTTATGTACCCACCTACGAACGCTTCACGGAAGACCGCTGTTTCGAGCCGTTGGTGCAAAACTATTTCGAGCAGTATCTCGGGCAGTTCCCGGCGTAGGTGTTCGACAAGATCAACGAGAACTTTATCCGTTGCTCCTTCTTCGAGCTTTGCTCCCGCTACCTAAGCAGCTATTATACGTTCGCCATCGAGCAGAACAACTCCGTAGGCTGTTCCAATTTCGAAATGACCGGCATACCCGGCACAAACTATTATAAAGATGACCGATTGGTGGAATTCAAGTATTTCAAGGCGAAAGAGGCCGAACACATGCTGGCGCTAAACGATCCCCGCCCCGAGGACGTGGCGCAAGTACGTGCTTACGCCAAGGATACCAAACAGAAATTCCCTGTATATAATGTACGCTCGTACATTGTATATATCTGCGCTAATAAAGGATGGAAATGCTGGGAGGTTACCGAATAAAGCCTAGCCGTGCCACTCCTCCATTTCACGGAGTTAACTTCATCGGTAAAGTAAGTTAACTCCATCGACAAAGTAAGTTAACTTAAATGGCAAAGTAAGTTAACTTACCAAATCGGGGTTTCCCAATCATATAAGAATCCACTAACCAAAAGTAAATATTCCGGCAAATTCCGATTCTCGGACCACTTCATCTCTATACCGAACAACTCCGAGGTAGTACGTCCCAGATCGAACCCACAGGCCTCAAGGGAACGACGAATCCGCAAGGGGTAGCGGCAAGCCTTACCAGATCTACGTGTACACTCTTCCCAAGGGCAAAGTATACAACTACCGGCATAAAACGCCCGCCCATTATATTCCTCCTCCAACGCAAGAAGACGTTTATCCAATCGGCTCCTTTCCCTATGCATCAACTCTTGCCCCGCTTCCACCGCATCCGGCACATCCAATACGACAGGAGTAATCCGCGTACAAACAATCAATAGATTCCGAAAACCGGATAAATAGTCCTCCGAATCATTAAAAGGCGGACAACTCCAACAGTTTCCATACCTACGGCACTCCCGGCAATAGGCCATGAAACGCCGCTCATCCCGATAACGTAAGATATAATCATCCACAGGGATGGTTCTTGTATAATCGTAACTTTTATATTCGATCATATGAAAAGAAAATTTTCTTGTAAAGAAATAAAAAAATCAGCAACTACATACATTATAATACAGGGAACACAGTACAGCTACACGTGAAGCTTTCAATGAAAAAACAATGGCATGGTATTATGGTGGTATACTCCGGGATCGTCGCAAAGAACGCAAATTAATCCAAAAGCTAGCTTGTAGTTCGATAAAAGATATATGATCTTACCATTATAAGATGTATGATCTTACCGTTGTAAGATGTATAATCTTATCGCCGTAAGATCATACATCTTTCACGGAATCTGTAACGCTAGAGTACTCTCAAGAGCAAGAGAGAGCACTCTAGCGAAATCAAGAGATGATTTACTTCACAACAAACTTAACAGAGACTTTCTCTGTACCTTTTACCGCTGTAAAGCCATAAACACCTTTATTCAAGTTTACTGTTTTCACGTCATCAGAAGAGGTGATCACATAAGTAGATACTACAGAACCTGCGGTGTTCGTGATGTAACCGGTATAACCGGCTAGATCTTTTACACGCAAGGTATTGTCGGAATAAGAGATGTTTGCGGTTGCGGCCGCTGATTTCGTGGCTGTACCGGTTACGGTTACTTTACAGTACGTGTTATATTTACCATTAGCTGTAATTAATTTGATTTCAGTTGTACCCGGAGCTACAGCCGTAACTTTACCCGTTTGGTCAACTGTCGCAACAGCAGTATTCTTAGAAGACCATACCGCACCAGTCAAAGAAGCATAAGTAGATTGTACAGATGCTGTTAATTGTTCCGTTACGTTTCCACTTAAGGATATGGCTTTCTTATTAAGCCAAATGATAGGAGTTGCCGCTACTAAATTATCACCCGGTTCTGTTCCCGATGTCGTTCCCATAAAACTATTCCAGCTCCAAGCATCCCAAGTACCATTCTGGACTTTTCGGCTTGATGCCCCGTATCCGGAATAAGAGAAATCTTGAGTATAGGAATCACGAACGAAATAACTCCAATAACCGGAATACCAACCAGCGAACCAATGAACATTTGATGCTGTTGAAGCTGTCCAATAGTCATAATCATAATATGGACCACCTGAAATATTTGCATCAAAAGGATGATAAATCACGCCATCATCTTCACCCTCCGAAATTGCGGTAGCAGCCATTTCCTCTGTAGTCTCTTTATCATAAGGATATTTGAATTTAGCACTTGCTCCCTCATAATCAAAGGTCACCTCTACATCACTCCTAAATTCGCTATATCCAATACCATTAATCGTTGATCCCATCCAACCGGTGTATTGCACTAAACCGATCAAACGAGGATCCGCTTTCATTACTGCCTCAAATAGGCTCAATCCAGAAATAGTATCTACATCAGCAGACCACCGATATCCCCAAACCATATTATCTGGTACAGTTTTATTCGTGTCATGCCAAGTCAAAACTATAGCCGCACGGTTTTCACCATCACCTACCCAGAAATCAATACTGTCAAAAGAAAAAGTACGGTTACTCCTTGCGGACATCAAAGCCGCTTTCTGTTTTTCCGCCGGTAAATCCGAACGTAACACACCTTGTACCATACGCTGTGCGCTGATACTTCCCGCCATTAAGATTAATGCGAGAAAAAGATAAAGCTTTTTCATGCTCATCAATGTTTAATTTGTTAATACATTATTATTTAACAACGATCGTCTTGCTCATCCGATCATTATCTTTTACCACTACTATAATATAAGCACCTCTTGAATATTGGATTGGATGAGACTCGTTAATTCCCGATATCTTAAAAAGATCCAATATAGCGCCATTCATATTTACAATATAGCAAGAATAACCTTCCAGATTATTCAAATGCAATCGACCTTCATAGTAATAAATCATCGCTTCACCAACACCGATAGCCTCATTAGCCACCGGACCGGATGTGGAGAATGGCTCACTATAGAATGTTCCTAATATCTCTTGCCTACCATCACCTTCCTTGATAGCTGTAACTTTTACGATATATTCTGAACTTCCATCTAATTCAGGAATAGAGACCTTGATCTTTTCTTGTTCCCCAGAACGAAGCTCACTCATCAAGCCAGTAAGGATATTACCCTCTGCATCAACCGTGTAAACACCAAATAATACAGGTATCTCATTTACGTACTTATAAACAGACACCTCGTAGAAAGTAGCCTCCGGAACTTTCGGGAATGTTAATATAGCCGTAGAGTCTTTTACTTCAACCACAGGTTTTTCCAAATCCGGATCTATTACCGTTACTTCACAAGTAGCGGTATAACCACCTTCATCTGTTGTCACCGTAATTGTAGCTACACCGGCGATACCAGCCTTAACCGTACCGTCGTTAGTTACTGTGGCTACCGTGGCATCCGAAGAACTCCAAGTTACTGATTTATTAATCGCACTGGATGGAGATACCACCGCTGCTAATACAGCCTCCTCACCTTTATTCAAAGACAAAGAAGACGCATTTAGGCTAACACCCGTAACATTTGCCCCCGGTTTTTCCGGTTCCGCAGAAACAATCACTTTACAAGTAGCTGTATAGCCTCCATCAAGCGTAGTCGCCGTGATCGTAGCCGTACCCTCACTACTTGCCAACACATTGCCATCTTTATCTACATCCGCAACAAATCGATTATCACTTGACCAATTCACCGTTTTTGTTTTTGCGTCACTTGGTGTTACAGCAGCCACCAATTGTACCGCATGGCCGACTGTTAACTCTAAGCGATCCTGATTCAAAGAGACTCCCGTTACTTTCACGATCCCTTTACCTACAGAAAGTGTACAAGCCGCAACAAAACCACCTGTATCAGAGCTTACACGAATAACGGTTTCTCCATCTCCTAATGCCAGAATCTCACCCGTCTTCGGATCAACCGAAGCACAAGCCTCATTACTACTAGACCAAGTAACGGATTCATCTATCTCTCCTTTAAAATCGGGATCTTTTAGAAGGGTATAAGCTAGTTTAAACGACTCTCCTATAGCGGCAACTCTCTGAGAAGCCTCTAATACAATACCCAAAACCCCTTTACTTTTGTCCGTTACATGAACGAACATCTCGTCTTCATATCCATAAGTCGTATAGGTTAGTGTCAATTTAGAAGTTCCCACTTTTTTCACATTATATTTAGTACGAGATTCTTGTTCTAATACCTCAGGATTGCTTGATTCGAATTCTATGCTACGAATCGCAGGTACAGACCCAAACAGCACAGATGCATTAGTAGGATTAAAATTAATTTTCAACATATTAAGTAAAGCATCTCGGTCAAATGTCGACACAGAAATATCTATTGACAAATCTTTAGGTTCAACAGAAAAGCCCTTTAACGGAACATCTCCATCCACATGGACTGTACATTTATCAGAAGCTTGACCATCTTCACTTTGCGCAGTTATTTCATATACACCGATAAAATTACTACTACCAATTCCATCTTTTATATTAAAACCAGAAGACGAAACCTTCCATGTTATAGATTTAAAATCCGCATTTTCAGGGAGAACAGAAACTTGATCTAAAAGATTCAAAGATTCATTCACTTTAATGGTAAATTCCTTTTGCTTAAACTTCACCTCTGTAACAGGCTGACTACCTACACATACGACACATTCTCCCTTAAAAGCAGACCCATTACTTCCATCAGAGAGATAAGCCTTTACGATTGTTTTTCCAGAGCCAACAGCAGTAACCAAACCAGATTTATCAACTGTTGCTATAGATTCGTCCGCAGAAGAATAAAGTATGTCCTTTTCTGCCTGCTCTACCTCTGTAAGTGACCCATAATCAACAGTCGGTTTAATCTGATATTTTTCACCCTGCTTTAAGAAACAAGTATTTTCCTCAAGCACCAAAGATGTAGCCCACTTAGATACAAGAACTTCACACTGAATTGGATCTCCAAAAGCCTGACCTGTTTCAACACCTGTTATAGTTGCGGAAAGAATAGCCTTTCCGTAAGCGTTGGAAGGAGTTGCTCGTAATACTATTTCTGTATTACTTACAGATTTGACAGTCCAACTCAATGTACCTTCTTGACTTTCAATTTTTACATTTTCTTTTTTTATTTCAAGAGTATTTGAGATAGCCGGATAAAATGAGATGGGTATTTTTAAACTACTACCAGCTTTTTTAAAACCATTAACCCTATTCGTGAATGCCACCTTCTCTACCTTAAAAGAACAAGAGACTTCACATGAGGCAGAAACTTTTCCATCTTCTGATTGTGCAGTAATAGTAGCAGTACCAGCTCCACAGACAGTAATAACCCCATCTTCCACCGTAAATAAAGATTTATCAGAACTACTCCATTTAATTGTTTTATCCGTAGCATTTTCCGGATAAGATTTTGCAATTAATGTGGTACGTTTATTCACCTCCAATTGAATAGGAGTACCCTCTTGAAGTTCTTCACCTGATTCACCAAACAATTTTATCTCAGTCATAGCCACAAATGGCCTCACGGTTACAAGACATTTTGTGACAGATAATTCCTGCCCTGTTACTGTCGATTTTATTTTGCCACTAAGCTCTGTGGTTCCTTCCGTATATGCAAAAATCATTGGATGAGGAGATCCAGGAATCGTACTCGCTCCTACTTTAGCAACCTTTTCGTTAGAAGATATCCATTCTATTTCTTCCGTAGCACTCTCTACGCCATTACTCAAAGCGATCAAACTTTTAGATTCATTCTCATACATTTCAACCGTAGGAGTCTGTAATATCATTGCAGGACGTTTAACTGTTACAATACAAACATCGGACATTTCCGGACGAGTCTTACTTGTCGCACGAATCTCTGCCGTTCCATAAGCAACACTTGTTACTATTCCATCATTTGACACGTTAATTATTTCAGGGTGAGAAGAACTCCAGCTAGCCTGTTCCCCTGCTAACCCACTAATAGTCAAAGCCAAGGATTTACCTTTACCATCCAGCGTGATCTCCTTTTCTTTAAACTCAAAAGGAGCTGTTGATGAAGTTGTTAATTTCACCAGTACATCTTTATTTACCAGTTTTCCATTTGAATTAAAACTCAATTTAAGTTGTATTTCCTTGGCTTCTTGAACTTCCTCCACAATCGGAGCAATTGTCAATGTGTTATTTATCACCTCCGCACTAATTAGTTCCGGATTCGGATTCACAATCGTAGTAACAACCGCTGAAATCATATTATCACCATCTTCTATAATCTCATCCATTGATTTACTATACTTCGTATTTTCAGCGGAAAACGTAATTTCGCTAGGTAAACCGTCTGTGATTGTCGGAGCCATGTTATCCGGGAACACAGGCAAAGCAGGGAACCAATAATTCACTTTCTCATAATGATAGCGACCTACCATTGTTCCGTTCGTATCCCCTCTTCCGTCTGTTTTAATTACCGCTAATTCATGTTCCGGGTTTAAGAATTCATGATAAAGGAAACAATACATATTATCATCCACCGGATCAATACGGAATCCCGTACCATAAAGACGCCAATCTCCTTTATCTAGCTTTGTAAAGTCGAATACTTGATAAAAAGAATCCTTATCTATGTCATAACAGAAAATCTTATATCCCGTGAACCAACTACCGGAGCCTTGTCCTTTCCAATAGATCTTATTCTCTTTCGTACTGGCACAGAAACCATCGGCGGTCCATGCATACCAAGAGTTGGGAATCTCCTCAATACCATCCGTTGTTGGTATATCTACCTTTTGCGTTGTTAACGTATATGGATTCACTTTCCACATATAAGGCATTGTCGCTCCGGTACCAGTTAACTCGAATGTCACGCTAGCCCATAAATTACCATCTTTAGAAAGCACGATAGAGCCCAAGCCATGATTACTATCCTCCTCGGGCTTCAATATCGTATTGATAACTTTATCTTCTTTCGGATCGATCACCAACAATCCTTTCGTTTGATGTACCGCAAATACATATTTTCCAACACGGATCATGGTTCCAATCTGTGAATGATACAAATCGCTGGAAGAAATTCCCGTCGTTCCTTCGATTGCGCTGGCCTCTATAGACATCTGGTTTTCATCATATTTTCCGGTCTTTTCATCGTATCCTGTATGAAAAACATAAATACCATTACTCGTTCCGATATAACCTTTCGTCAGATCCACTCCTAAAAAAGAACGTCCATCAGCTCCTGCGCTGTTGATCGTCTGGAATTCCTTCTTCACTTGCATCGTTTTCGCGTCAATTACCGCTAAGCGACTTCCCTCTACAGATGCCGCACCATCTTTTGATTGCTTGGACACGATATACAACAAATCCCCATAAATCGTACCGAACTGGCTCGTACATCCCAATTCATGTCCCGGATTCTCTTTTTGGAACGCATTATACGTCCAAGTCCCATCCTCCGAGAGGAAGTTCACCGAGCTATTCTGGTGCCCGTACCAATCCTCGTTTACGATAAAGGTACCTTTCGTGTAATCCACGCTTCCATTGGATCGAAGCATCG
>ERZ773169.2018-NODE-2018-length-15929-cov-6.921444_pt1 | contig 15929 bp, 16 predicted proteins | sample MGYA00580536_ERZ773169 | MGnify/ENA primary metagenome ERZ773169 (study PRJEB29015, sample SAMEA2737814) | human gut metagenome | biome: human gut; feature: human-associated habitat; material: faeces | place: China | collected 2012 ...
CTGGTTATCAGCTCCATCAAAGCATCATCTTCGGATGATGCTTTTTTGTTTGCCGAAAACGGGGAAGGGGCAGCCGGAAGGCTGCCCCTGAGCGCTTATTCTGGGTTTTGCTTATCCGAGCGCAACGTCCAGTATCATCATCACGAGAAAGCCGACCATGACGCCGAGCGTACCCGAGTGAGAATGCTCGCCTAAATGCGCTTCCGGGATCAGCTCCTCGACGACGACATACAGCATTGCACCGGCGGCGGCGGAGAGCAGCCACGGCATGAACGGCGTCAGCTGCGCGGAGACGAGGACGACCGCAACACCGAAAAGCGGCTCTACGATGCCGCTCAGTGCGCCATAGACAAAGGATTTCATCCGGCTCAGGCCTTCCTGATGCAGCGGCAGTGCAACGGCGGCCCCTTCGGGGAAGTTCTGTATGCCGATGCCGAGCGCGAGCGCACCGGCCGCCGCGACCAGTCCCCTGCTGCCGCCATGCTGTGCGGCGCGTGCAAACGACAGGCCGACGGCCATTCCTTCGGGAATATTGTGCAGGGTTACCGCGAGTACAAGCAGCGTCGTGCGTCGGAACGAGGACGGCAGTCCTTCTGCGCGCGCCGCACCGTTGTGCAGATGCGGCAGCAGGCCGTCCAGCAGCAGCATAAGCAGGATGCCGAGAACAAAGCCGCCTGACGCCGGAAGCCACCCGACGCCCCCGGCCTGTTCGGTCTCCTCGATCGCCGGGATGAGCAGGCTCCAGACCGATGCCGCGATCATTACTCCGGCGGCAAAGCCGAGAAAAATGCGCTGCATCAGCGCGGTCGACTGTTTTTTCATGAAAAATACCATCGCCGCACCGAGGGCTGTCATAGAAAACGTGAAGCCCGTACCGGCTGCGGCCCATAAAAGCGCCTGCTGCATCGTGTGTTTCCTCCTGCGGTTAGTTTAGGCTAACCAAAGGATAACACGAAGAAACCATACTTGTCAAGCGTTCTTGACAAAACTATATAATAATAGTATACTATATGCGAGAAGAGAGATGGAAATTCCATCTCTATGAAAATCGAGGTGAACTGCATGGCAAAATCGCGTGAAACCGCGCTGTATTACGATCCGGAGGGCGGAGAGCGTGCGCAGCAGGTGAAGACCGTTCTGGTCTGCATGGGTGCGCGCATCAGAAACATAGCGGCGGCGGACTTTGCGCAGACGGTCGGCTTCGCGCTCGGCCGCGCAGGTTTCGCGCAGTGCGCGGACATTGTGGAGGCGCCGGAGCAGCCGATGCTCGTGCTCGACGGTTTTACCTCCAAACGTCTGGATGTTCTGCTGCGTGAGCTGCGGCAGCAAGGCGTGTCCGTGCCGTACAAGGCGATCGTGACGGAGCACAATCTCCCGTGGACGCTGCGTGCGCTGTATGACGAGCTGGTGCGCGAGCATGAGGCGATGCACGGATGATCGAATATGTCATTCCGGATTTCAATATCGACCAGATCGCGCGTTCCGGCCAGTGCTTTCGCTTTCGGCGCGAGGGAGAAGGGCGTTATTCGCTGATCGCCGGCGGAAAATGGCTGGATATCGAGCAGAACGGCGAAACCGTTCGGTTTTCCTGCGCAGAGAACGAATTTGAGGGATTCTGGCGCGATTACTTTGATCTGAATGCCGATTACGGGCGCTATAAATCCAAGGTCGCAAAGCGGGATGCCTATCTGCGTGCGGCGGTCGAAACGGGGAGCGGCCTGCGTATCCTGCGGCAGGAGCTGTGGGAAACGATCATCTGCTTCATCATTTCGCAGCAGAACAACATTCCCCGCATCACGAAGTGCGTGGATGGACTGTGTACGCTGTTCGGAGAGGCAAGGCAGCGCGCAAACGGCGAGGTCTATCATGCCTTTCCGACGGCGGAGCGCCTCGCGCAGTGCACGCCCGAGGAGCTTGCGCCGATCCGGCTCGGCTACCGCGCGAAATACATCTGTGCGACGGCGCGGCAGGTCGCATCGGGCGCGGTCGATCTGGAAAAGGTCGCTCGCATGAAGTACGCAGACGCGAAAAATGAGCTGCTGCGGCTGACCGGCGTGGGGATCAAGGTCGCGGAGTGCATTTGTCTGTTTGGCCTGCACCATATCGACGCCTTTCCCATCGACACGCATATCCGGCAGATGCTCGACGCACACTATCCGAAAGGCTTTCCGCTGACGCGGTACAGAGGCTTTGCGGGCGTCATGCAGCAGTATGCGTTCTTTTACGAGCTGGAAATGCAAAATAATAGATAAAAAATCAAAGGAGTTGTTTCTTATGGCAGTCATTACGATCACAAAGGATAATTTCAAGAGCGAAGTTCTCGAGTCTGACAAGCCGGTCCTGCTCGATTTCTGGGCAACCTGGTGCGGTCCGTGCCGCATGGTCTCTCCGATCGTGGACGAGATCTCGGAGGAGCGCAGCGACATCAAGGTCGGCAAGATTAACGTGGACGAGCAGATGGAGCTGGCGCAGCAGTTCCGCATCGTCTCCATCCCGACGCTTGTCGTGATGAAGGACGGTCAGATCGCGAACAAGGCGGTCGGCGCGATGCCGAAGGAAGACATTCTGGCGCTTCTGTAAAAAATTCGAAGCTCTCGGGCAGGGATACCAACGGGTTCCCTGCCCCTTTTGTCTTTTCGGCAGAGACTTTCGCCGGACCGGTCGATTTTTCACGATTTATATGCTATAATAGATTTATCTGACCGAAAGAGAGGGATGACCTTGTCCTCCAAAAATACCATGACACGGGATGCGATGATGTTCCTGCCGGCGAAGGTCGTCGAGGGTCTGCTCGTCATAGCCTGCTCGTCGCTCTATACGCATATCTTCGTCGAGGGTGCTGTCACCGGCTTCAACCTGACCAACACGACCGTGCAGCTGATCTACCTCATCCTTGCCGGCTGGATGGCGAATTCCGCGACGCGCTATGTCGGCGAGGAATACCGCGCGGACAGCGGGCGCGGCCTGTTTTCGACCGTTTCGACCATTTATCTCGGTCTGTGCGTGATCGTCGCGGCAGGCTGCGGCATCACGGCAGCTGTAACGGGCAATACGCTTTACTGGGGCGGCGCGCTGATGTTCTGCTCGTATACCGCGTTTCAGGTGCTGAACGCCGCGCTCATTCAGCTCGGCCGCGTCAAGGCGTCGATTTTCTGGTCGCTGACCTCGGCCTCGCTCAAGCTCGCGGTCGCGTTCGCGCTCGTCGGCGGCAAGTCGAATTATCCTTCCGCGTTCCCGGCGATCTTCGCGAACACGATCGCGGACGGCGTAGCGGCCGTCGGCGCAGTATTCGCGCTCGGCCTTCCGGCCATTGTCCGCCTGCGCTGTTTCTCCAGACCGCTGCTCAGCCGCTTCCTCAAGTACGGCGTTCCGCTGATGGGTGTTTCGATCTCGGTCGCGCTGCTCAACCAGATCGACAAATATCTCGTGGTCGGCTTTTACGGAGACGTGCTGTACGCCTACTATTCGACCAACAACTCGATCGCGAGCGGCCTGTTCACCATGATCTCGGTCGGCATCATGCGCGGCGTTTATCCGGCGGTGCTCCGCGCGTGGCGCGACGGCGGAAAGGCTGCCGCCAAGCCGTTGCTCGATCAGGGCGTTCGCCTGTACCTGCTCATCGCCGTCCCGGCGGTCGCCGGTCTGACCGCAGTCTCGCTCCCGATGTCGCGTTTCCTGTTCGCAAAGGGCTATGAGGCCGGCGCGCCTGTCATCGCCTACACGGCGCTCGCTATGCTGTTCATGGGCCTGACCGAGTACGCGAACAAGGCCTACGAGCTTGAGCAGGCGACCGTGCACGTATTGCAGAACAGCGCCATCGCGGCCTGCATCAAGGTCGTCAGCAGCATCGTGCTGCTCAAGGCGCTCGGCTTTACGGGCGGCGCGCTCGGCTCGATCGTGGCCTTCGCGTCCTATTTCTTCATCACCTGTGTGCGCGTCCGTTCGCGCTTCCTGTTCCGCGTGCCGACGCTCTCGGTCGTGCGCATCATCGTCTCCGCAGCGCTTTGCGGCGCGGCGGCCTATGGGTGCACGCTGCTGCCGCTCGGCAATCTTCTGCGGCTCGCGCTCGCCTGCGTGGTCGGCGCGGCGGTCTACGCCGTCTGCATCATCGCCTCCGGCGAGGGCAGGGAAGAGGTGCAGGCTGTCCTGCGCCGCATCAGAAAATAAAAGCAGCACCGCACAATGAAAGCCGCGGCGCTTTATCGCTCTTGTTCGATTATGCGGCATTGCCTAAAGAAAAAACACCTTCCGAAACGGCTGAGACCATCGCGGAAGGTGTTTGTTTTACTTGTTTCTCTGCCAGGTGCCAGGCGTGAACAGCAGGAGCATGGGGAACAGCTCCAGACGGCCGGCGAGCATATCGAAGATGAGCACGCACTTGCTCAGCGGAGGGAAAAAGTCGAAGTTGCAGGTCGGGCCGCACAGCGAAAGACCCGGGCCGACGTTGTTGAGCGTGGTCGCGACCGAGGTGAAGCAGGTCACGAGATCCTCACAGTTCAGTGATATAATGAGCAGCGAGAGGATGAAGATGAACGCATAGGCAACGACGAACACGTTGATCGAGCGCATGACCTCATGCGGGACGCGCTGGCCGTCCATCTTGTTGACGCGCACGAGACGCGGATGGATGAGGCACATCATCTCTTTCTTGACGCTCTTTCCGAGCAGCAGGATGCGCGAGCATTTTATGCCGCCGCCGGTCGAACCGGCGCACGCGCCGATGAACATCAGCAGCACGAGCAGGGCGCGGCTGAACGTCGGCCACCGGTCGAAATCCACGGTCGAAAAACCGGTCGTTGTGATGATGGACGCGACCTGGAACAGGGCGTGATGGAAGCTCTCGCGCAGCGAGCCAAACATCGGCCGCACGTTAAAGGCGATGAGCCCGGCGAATACGAAAATGACGCCGAGATAGACGCGGATCTCCTCGATGCGGAACGCCTGACGGAATTTGCGCGTGAGGATGAGAAAATAGGCGCTGAAATTGATGCCAAACAGGATCATAAAGACCGTGATGACGTTCTGGAGGTACGCGCTGTTGTAGTGCGCGATGGAATCGTTCCAGTTGCCGAAGCCGCCCGTACCGGCCGTGCCGAGCGAGACGCAGATCGCGTCGAAGAGCGGCATGCCGCCGATGAGCAGCAGGATCATCTGGAGCACGGTCAGACCGAAGTAGATCGCGTACAGGATGGTCGCGGTGTCGCGCATATGCGGCGACATCTTGGAGACCGCGGGGCCGGGGCTTTCCGCACGCATGAGGAAGATGGTCTGTCCGCCCGCGAGCGGGAGCACGATCAGCATGAACACGAGCACGCCCATGCCGCCGACCCAGTGCGTCAGGCAGCGCCAGAGCATGGAGGCGTGGCTGAGCGCCTCGACGTCGCCGAGAATGGTCGCGCCGGTCGTGGTGAAGCCGGAAACCGTCTCGAAGAGCGCGTCGATGAAAAACGGGATCTCACGGCTCAGGACAAACGGCAGCGCGCCGATGACCGCGAGGACGAGCCAGCACAGCGCGACCGTAACATAACCCTCACGGGCGTAGAAGCGGGTGTTCTTCGGCTTTCTGTGGCACAGGAGCGCCGCGCCGGCGAGACTGATGGCGGCCGCGGTCAGATAAGCCGGAAGCTCTGCTTCGCCGTAGATGACGGCGGTCAGCGCCGGGAGGAGCAGAAAAATCGACTCGATACCGAGCATCCAGCCGATCAGGTAGCGAACAATGGCAAAATTCATTTACTGTGACTCCTGCGGCAAGAAAATATCCTGCAGATCGTTCATGCCCTGACGGGTAGAGACGACGATAACGGTGTCGCTCTTCTGAAGCTCGTCGTGGCCGCGCGGGATGATGCGGCGGCCCTTGCGGTTGATGCAGCACAGCAGCACATCCGGGCGGATGGGCATATCCTGAAGCGGAACGCCGGTCAGATGGTGCGCCGCGACACGGAATTCGAGCGCCTCCGCGCCGCCGAGCTGATGGAGCGTCTCGACGTTCGAGCCCATGGAGTTCTGCATGGCGCGGGTGTACTGGCCGATAAGCTCGGCGGTGGTCTGCTTGGGGCGGACGATGGTGCCGATGGGCAGGTGCGAAATGACCTCCTCGAAGTTCACGCGGTTGACCTTGGTGAACAGACGAGCCTTAGAGTGACGTCCGGCGTGCAGGGAGAGCAGGATGTTCTCCTCGTCCATGCCGGTGAGGGACGCGAACGCGCCGCAGGAGGACAGACCCTCCTCGTCGAGCAGCTCGCGGTCGGTGCCGTCGCCGTGGATAACGGTTGCCGCAGGCAGCTTTTCCGACAGAAACTCACAGCGCTCCAGACGTTTTTCGATGATCTTGACCGAAATGCCGGAATCGAGCAGGATCCTCGCGAGGAAAAAGGCGATCTTGCCGCCGCCGACGAGCATGGCGGTCTTGATCGGCGTACTCGGCACGCCGATCTGGTCGAAGAAGAACTTCTGCTCCTTCGGGGGGATAATGACCGTGATGTCGTCGCCCGCGTGCAGAATGAAGTCGCCCTTGGGGATATAGGTCTTGTCGCCGCGGCGGACCATGCACAGCAGCACATTGGTGCGCAGAAGGGGATTGACCTCGCATACCGCCATGCCCTCCAGACGGGACTCAGCCGGAATGCGGACGTCGAGCAGCTCGATGCGGCCGCGTGCGAACGTGCTGACGCCGATCGCAGACGGAAAACGTATCAGACGGGAAACGACGCGGGCGGTCGAAAGCTCGGGATTGATCGCCATGGAAATACCGAGCTCGTCGCGGATAAAGCCGAGATCGGCCACATACTGCGGATCACGCACGCGCGCGATCGCATGGCAGTCGGAAGCCTTTCGGGCGATCAGACAGGAGAGAAGGTTGATCTCGTCGTGTGTCGTGACCGCGATGACGAGGTCGGTGTCCTGCACGCCCGCCTCGAGCAGAACCTGATAGCTTGTGCCGCTGCCGGCAACAGCCGTGAGGTCGAGACGGTTGGTCAGCTCCTCCAGACGCCGTTCGGACAGGTCGATGAGCGTCAGATCATGCCCCTCTGCGGAGAGCTGCTCCGCCAGTGCGGAGCCTACCTTGCCGCAGCCTACAATTATGATGCGCATACTGCGCCTCCGATCTTTTATACTGAGTGGCGGAGAGCTCCGATGAAGCGTCCGCCGCCTGCCGGGCGAATACCTCGCCCATGTTACTATTGGATTATAGCCTTTCGGCGCAGAAAAAGCAATATGCAGAGCACAGTTCTGAAAACATTTTAACGAAATACAGATATTTTTCCCGATTTATCCGAATAAATACAGAAAAAGAAAGAAAAGGCTCACCGAAGTGAGCCTTTGAGACTGGCGAAACCGTGCAGATTTCGGGTGGAATTTTATTCGCAGCCGCCGCAGCTGTCGCAGCCGCCGGTGCAGCCCTGCGCCTCGGCGGCCTCGCGCTCGGCCTTGACGCGCGCTTCATAGGCATGGAGCGAGCCCTCGGTGATGTGGCTGAGAGCGGCGATGCGCTCGTTTACCATGTCCCACAGGCACATGGGCAGGTGGTCGCGGTGGCCGCGGTGGATGGTCACGCATTCGAAGCAGTTGCCGTGATGGCGGCAGGCCTCCTTGCAGGGGCAGTGGTCGCCGGACTCACGCACCTGACGCAGGAATTCCAGCTTGATCTTAAGCGCCTCGTCCTTAAAGCCCTGCTGGTCGAGCTCATTTTGCAGGATGGCAAGTTCATTTCCGTCGATTTTCATAGTGATACGCCTCATTTTCTTTCTGGCGCCGCCAGAAAGCGGAACGGCGGCGCGGTACTCTGTATTTCAAGAATAGCAGAAAAGGCTGTACCAGTCAAGAGGAGGCTGCACTCACGGTGGGGGAGAATTGCCGCCGTCCGGCGGCGGGGAAGGCCGTGCCCACGGCGGGGGCAAAAGGGGGCAAGGGCACCGTATGGTTCCCTTGCCCCCTCTTGACTCCCCCAAACCTTCCTTTGCGCCGCGACTCCCTTCGGTCGCGCGGCGAAACGAGAGAAACGGGGGCTCGGTTCCGTGCGTCGGGCAGATTTTGGGACGCTGTTAGGCCCTGAATTTTCCTTGCGTAAGGCGCCGCGCATGACAGTGCGCGGCCATCCGGTGCAGGGCGTTTGCTTTCTGCTGCGAAAAGCTCCGCTTCGATCAATGGTGTACTCTTGGAGCACCAAACGCATCTGTGGGCCCCTCGCATTTAGACGCGCGACCGAAGGGAGCCGCGTCCTAAGGAAAGGCTGGGGAGTCAAGAGGGGCAGGGAAACCTTGGTGTCCCTGTCCCTCTTGCCCCCGCCGCCGGGCGGCGGCAATGCCCGGCCTGCCCATCGGCAGCCAATTTCGCCTGCGGCGGCAAGCCGCCGGAACGGCGGAACCGTTTCCCGTCGCTGACGGGAAAGAAAGAGGCCGCGCTTGCCGCTATAGCAAGAATTTGAAAGTTTCTCCGTCTGCTCTCGGTTTTTCTGCGGAAAATCCCTCGCTCTTTTCGCAAGATTGCTCTGGTTTTTCCCCGCCGGAAGCGCTAAAATAGAGCCATAGTCAACAGAGAGAACAGGCGGCTCAAACAGCCGCGCGAAGAGAGTTTTTTGATTGAAAAGGAGAGTTTCTGCTATGAAAACTGTAAAGATTGGTTCGGTTGGCCTGGGCCGTCTGGGCTACGAGCACGCAAAAAACCTCGCAACGCAGGTTCCGGGCTGCGAGCTGGCAGCGATCTGCGACGTAGACGCAGGCCGTGTCAAGGAGGTCGCCGAAGAGCTCGGCGTTCAGTACACCTACACTGACTTCGAGGAGATGTGCAAGAACCCGGAGCTCGACGCGATCGTCATCGTTTCTCCGTCCTTCCTGCACTGCCAGCAGATCGAGATCGCCATGAACAACGGCAAGCACGTTTTCTGCGAGAAGCCGCTCGGCACCGACGTAGAGCAGTGCAAGGCCGCGGAAAAGGTCATCGAGGCACACCCCGATCTGATCTTCCAGCTGGGCTTTATGCGCCGCTTCGACAAGTCCTATGCTGAGGCAAAGCGCAAGATCGACAACGGCGACATCGGCAAGGTCGTTCTGGTTCGTTCCTACACGCAGGACCCGCGTTCCACCATCGAGTCCACTCTGAAGTTCGCACCGCACTCCGGTGGTCAGTACCTCGATATGTGCGTACATGACATCGACCTCATCCGCTGGTTCACCGGCTCCAACGTCAAGAACGTCTGGGCGATTGGCGGCGTATTCGAGTTCGACCTGTATAAGGAGCTGAACGATGCCGACAACGCAGCCGCTACTATCCAGATGGAGAACGGCGCTATGGGCTTCATGTTCACCAACCGCACCCATGCGGCAGGCTCGAACGTCGAGACCGAGATCATCGGCACGCATGGCACGCTGCGCATCGCGAACGTCGGCGCAAAGAACCTGCTGAACATCGTCGACGAGCACGGCTCCCGCGAGGAATACTATCCGGACTTCATGAGCCGCTGGCACGAGGCCTTCGTGGCTGAGATGGTTGCCTTCACCGGCCATGTCCGCGACAACACCAAGCCGGCTGACCTCACCGTTTATGACGGCACCGCAGTCTCCGAGGCTGCTTACCGCTGCAAGGAGTCCTTTGAGACCGGCAAGATGCTGCCGATCCGCTAATAAGTGAAGCAGAAGCGCCCGCTCTATCCGGTTTACGGAACGAGCGGGCGCTTTTTGGGGTCGATGATGAAAAAGAAAAAACCCCGAAACCTCACGGTTTCGGGGCAATGTGGCAGCCGAAGAAGGATTCGAACCCTCACAAACAGAGTCAGAGTCTGTCGTGCTACCTTTACACAATTCGGCTTTGTCCTGTGCGACTTTAACAGTATATAATATTCAGAGAGAATTGTCAAGCGAAAAATGCAAAAAAATATGGAAAGATTTTTTTGCTGTAAATCTATTGACAAGTCCTGCGCTTTCGCGATATAATATGTAAGCTGATTGTGATAAAATTCATGTCGGCAATGTACCAGCATTTTTAACATTCCTCAATAGCTCAGTTGGTAGAGCATGCGGCTGTTAACCGCAGGGTCGTTGGTTCGAGTCCAACTTGAGGAGCCACACAGGGGTATAGCTCAGCTGGTAGAGCATCGGTCTCCAAAACCGAGTGCCGTGGGTTCGATCCCTACTGCCCCTGCCAATGCTGATATAGCTCAGTAGGTAGAGTGCATCCTTGGTAAGGATGAGGTCACCAGTTCGAATCTGGTTATCAGCTCCAAAGAGAACCGCTTTGAAAAGAGCGGTTCTTTTTTTGTAAAAAATCCTGTCTCGGGGGAGAGATACGAATGAAACTGCGAAATTCCCTGCTTCTGCTGATCACAGCGACCATCTGGGGCACGGCATTCGTGGCGCAGAGCGTCGGCATGGATTATGTCGGCCCGATGACCTACGTCTGCGCGCGAAGCGTCATCGGAATGATCGTGCTGCTGCCTGTGATCGCGGTGCTGAACCGGGTCGGGCCGCCGCGCGCGGCTGAAACGCCGGAGGAACGCCGGAAGGGACGGAAAACGCTTGTCATCGGCGGTGTCTGCTGCGGCGCCGTCCTGTGTATCGCAAGCTGTACACAGCAGCTCACGCTGCTGCACACCACGGTCGGCAAGGCAGGTTTTATGACCGCGTGCTATATTCTGGTCGTGCCGCTGATCGGCCTGCTGTTCGGCCGCCGCTGCGGCCTCAAGCACTGGTGCAGCGTCGCGATCGCACTGGCCGGTCTGTACTTCCTGTGCATGACGGGCGGCGGCTTCAGCCTCGATCTGGGCACGCTACTCGGTCTCTGCTGCGCGTTCCTGTTCTCCTGCCACATTCTCGTCATCGACCATTTTTCGACCAGAGTGGACGGCGTAAGAATGTCCTGCATCCAGTTTTTCACCTGCGCGGTCCTCGCGGGCATCGGCATGCTGCTCTTTGAACAGCCGACCTGGGCGAATATTTTCGCCGCGTGGAAGCCGATCCTGTATGCGGGCGCGATGTCCTCGGGCGTGGCGTACACGCTCCAGATCATCGGCCAGAAGGGGCTGCGCCCGACAGTCGCAAGCCTTATCATGAGCCTGGAATCGGTTATCTCGGCTATCTCCGGCTGGCTGCTGCTCGATCAGGCGCTGTCGGCGCGCGAGATCTTCGGCTGCGTGCTGATGTTCGGCGCGATCGTGCTCGCGCAGCTGCCGGAAAAGCGCAGGGCGCAGGCGTGATGGTATAATATATATAGTGCAAAGGATGCCTTCGGGCATCCTTTTTGCATTGCGTACAATTCGAAAAATTTCTGCAAATTCTTCTTGACTTTCGCGGCCTCATCATGTAGAATAAATATGTTCGATGTAAAGGTGAAGAACTTTACACTCTCAAGGAGGCCCGCCGATGAAAGGCAAACCGCTCGAAATGAGCCTGCTGTTCGACTTTTACGGCGAGACGCTCACAGAAAAGCAGCGCGAGCTGTTCGACCTGTACTATAACGAAGATCTGTCTCTCGCGGAGATCGCGGAGCACGCGGGCATCACCCGTCAGGGTGTGCGCGACAGCATCAAGCGCGCGGAACACGCGCTCGGCGAGATGGAGAGCAAGCTCGGACTGGTCGCCCGTTACGGCGACACCGAACGCTGCGCCGGAGAGCTTCGGGAAGAGGTCAGCCGCCTGCGAGCCCTTAACACCGACACACTGCACAGCCCGGAGGCGGAGGCCATCGCCGACCGCATGACCGCGCTGCTCGACCAGCTCAGGCAGGAGGCTTAATATGGCATTTGAAGGTCTTACCGAAAAAATTTCATCTGCGTTTAAGCATCTGCGAAGCAAGGGCCGTCTGACCGAGTCCGACATCAAGGAGGCTATGCGTGAGATCCGCATGGCGCTGCTCGAGGCGGACGTCAACTTCAAGGTCGCGAAGGATTTCATCAAGGCCGTCACCGAAAAGGCGACCGATGCCGAGATTCTGGAAAGCCTTTCGCCCTCTCAGCAGGTCATTAAAATCGTAAACGAGGAACTGGTTGCCCTGCTCGGCGGCCAGACCACCCGTCTTACCATATCCCCGAACCCGCCGACCATTGTCATGATGGCAGGTCTGCAGGGTGCGGGCAAAACGACAAACTGCGCAAAGCTTGCCGCTCTGCTCCGGAAACAGCAGCAGAGACGTCCGCTGCTCGTCGCCTGCGACGTTTACCGTCCGGCCGCGATCGAACAGCTGAAGGTAGTCGGCAGGCAGCTGAATATCCCCGTTTTTGACGAGGGACAGGGCGACCCGGTCGAGATCGCGAAGCACGGCATCGACTACGCCCGCCGAAACGGCTACGACCTTGTCTTTCTCGATACCGCAGGCCGCCTGCATATCGACGAAAAGCTGATGGACGAGCTGAAAAACATCAAGGCCACGGTCAAGCCGACCGAGATCATCCTCGTCGTTGACGCGATGACCGGTCAGGACGCCGTAACGGTCGCACAGACCTTTGACGAAGCCCTCGGCATCGACGGCGTGCTCATGAGCAAGATGGACGGCGACGCACGCGGCGGCGCGGCGCTTTCGGTCAAGGCCGTTACCGGCAAGCCGATCAAGTTCATCGGTACGGGCGAGAAGCTCGGCGACATCGAGCCGTTCCACCCCGACCGCATGGCAAGCCGCATCCTCGGCATGGGCGACGTACTGACGCTGATCGAAAAGGCACAGGAGTCCTTCGACCAGAAGCAGGCCGCCGAGACCGCCAAAAAGATGATGGCCGGCAAGCTGACGCTGACCGATTTTTACGACCAGCTTCAGAAAATGAAGAACATGGGCTCGATGGAAGAGATGCTCGGCATGCTGCCGGGTGTGGATGCAAAAGCCCTCGCCGGCGCGAAGATCGACGAAAAGCAGATGGCGCACACCGAAGCCATCATCCAGTCTATGACCCCGAAGGAGAGGGATAACCCCTCCATCATCAACTTTTCCCGCAAGAAGCGCATCGCAGCCGGCTGCGGCCTTTCGGTCGAGCAGGTCAACAAGCTGCTCAAGCAGTTCGAGGCTATGCAGAAGATGACCAAGCAGCTGACGAGCCTGGCCAAGAGCAAGGGCAAAAAGCGCCGCGGCTTCCCGGGACTCGGCAACCTCAAGCTGCCGTTCTGATTTGCTATTGTTTGTAAATTTCAATTTACAATAGATAAGTTTTAATACAGGAGGTGAAAATTTCATGGTAAAGATCAGACTGCGCCGCATGGGCGCTAAGAAGGCTCCGTTCTACCGCATCGTTGTCGCTGATTCCCGTTACCCGCGTGACGGCCGTTTCATCGAGGAGATCGGTACCTACAACCCGCTGACCAACCCGTCCACCGTTAACGTTGACGCTGACCGCGCTCAGGAGTGGATCAAGAAGGGTGCACAGCCGACCGATACCGTTCGCGGCATTCTGAAGAAGGCTGGCGTGCTGAATTGAGTGAGGTTGTCGAAATGAAAGAGTTATTGACTTATATCGTCAAAAATCTGGTTTCCGAGCCGGATGCGATTGCCATCACTGAGGAGATCGACGGCGACAATGTCACGTTTTCCCTGCGCGTAGCGCCCGGTGACATGGGCCGAGTGATCGGTCGTCACGGCCGCATCGCCAAGGAAATCCGCACACTCATGAAAGCGGCAGGCAATCGCGAAAACAAGCGCGTGACAGTCGATATTCTCGACTGAGCCTGCGCTCCTCGCGCCGAAGCGTCCTCTGCGACACTTCAACCTGAAATGAGATGCCGGTGCGCTGCATCGGCCCCTTGAAATCGCCGCTCAGCGGCGATTTATTTTTTTAGACTGTCGCGAAACTGACGTTTCGCCGACAATCTGTGTTCTGACTACGCAGAACACGAGTCGTCCGAAAGTTCCCATACGGAAACTTTCTACCTCTAGGAGTAAAAAAACCGAGGCGCATGTCCCCGGTTTTTGCTCTCATTAAATATTTTAAGGATAGAGGCCTACGGGCTGCGTTTGCGTGGCAAACGCTTTTTCATGCGCGTTGCCGCGCGGCTGCTGTTTCTGCGTGGGAAATGGACTTTATCGACAGAATAAAACGAGAGTACACAGCATCTGTACTCTCGTTTGTTGTTCTGTTATTTCCGGAGGAATTTCACCGCGCTCATAGCGGCCTGTGCGCCGTCCGAGACCGCTTTTGCGATCTGGAGCAGGCCGCCGGTGCAGTCTCCTGCGGCGAACAGCCCGGGCACGGCGGTCGAGCCGTCAGCGTTCGCCCTGATATGCGTGCCGTCGAGCGGCGCGCCGAGCTTTCGCGCGAAATCCGTGCTGCCTGCGGTGCCGAGCGCGACGAACACACCGTCGAGCGGCAGCGTCTCGCCGTCCGCGAAAACCACGCGCTCGACCGTCTCGTCGCCCTCGACGGCGGAGACCGGCCGGGTATCGACCGCAAGGCCGTCCGGAAGGTTCTCAGGCGCGCTCTGGCCGTTCGTCAGGAGTGTGACCGAGCCTGCGACCGGAAGCAGCACACGCGCCTCCTCAAGGGCGTATTCGCCCTGCCCGAGTACGGCGGCCGCTCTGCCGCGATAGAAAAACGCATCGCAGACCGCGCAGTAGCTTACGCCGCGTCCTTCGAACGTGCGGATGCCCGTAATAGCGGGGACGGCGCGCGGAGAGCCGGTCGCGAGCAGCACCGCGTCTGCGTGGCGCTCGCCGTCCGTCGTCTTGACCGCAAAGCCGGTGTCGGCGTACTCGATGCCCGTGACCTCGGTGCGGTGAAGCTGTGCGCCGAGGCGTTCCGCCTGCGCCCGCCCGCGCGACAGCAGCTCCGCGCCCGAAATCACATCGGGGAAGCCGAAATAGTTTTCGATTTTGTCGGTCTTTCCGAGTGCGCCGTCGTCCTTGTACAGCACATGAACGTCAAGACCTGCGCGCACCGCATAGATCGCGGCGCTGAGTCCGGCGGGACCGCCGCCGATGATAACCAGTGTGGGCATGGTGCCTCCTTTACTTTTCGGTACCCTCGAGGAATTCCTGCTGGTAGGCCTGCTGCATACGGCTGAGCAGCGCGGGAGCCTTGCCGCCGACCGGCCTGCCGTCCACCTCGCAGACCGCGATGCAGTGCGAGCCGGTGGACAGGATCATGATCTCGTCTGCGGTCAGCAGCTCGTCGACCGTGAACGGCGCGATGCGGGACGGGATGCCCAGCCTGCTGCACAGCTCGAGGAAATGCTTGCGCGTGATGCTCGGGAGGATAAGCTCGTCCGCCGGGGGCGTACAGAATACGCCGTCGCGGATGATGGCGAGGCTGGAATGCGCGCCCTCGGTGACGCGGTCGCCGCGGTGGAACACGACCTCGTCGCAGTCGGCTTCGACCGCGCGCTGCATTGCCATGCAGTTGGGGATGAGGTTGAGCGTCTTGATGTTGCAGTGCAGGAAACGGGTGTCCTCGACCGTGATGAGCTTGTACGGATGGTCGTGGCGGTCGAGAGGGCAGGCCTCCGCGAACGCCATCAGCGTCGCCTTTGCGCCCGCCGGGAAAGCGTGCTTGCGGTGCGCGGCGGCGCGGGTGGACTGCCAGTAGAGCATATGCGGCGCGTCGCTGTCCAGACGGCTGACCAGATCGTTCAGCGTTGCGGCGAGCTCGCTGCGCTCCATCGGCGGCTCGATGCGCAGCAGACTGAGGCTGTTGTAGAAGCGGTCGAGATGATCGTCGAGCGCAAAGATCTTCTTGTTGCGGACCATGGCGGCGTCGTAAACGCCGTCGCCGAAGTAAAAACCGCGGTCGGTGATCGGCGCCTGAACCTCGTCGATGCGGCCGATTTTTCCGTTATAGTATGCAATATCCTTCATTGGAATATGCCTCCTTTAATAAAAATTCCGATTTTTATTCAGTTCCAGTATAGCGTTTTTCGACGGGATTTGCAAGTGAGGCGAGAATGAAGTATAATAATAAGCAGTTTACAAATCTTGCTAATGTGTTTGTCAAGAGTTTTTTATAGATTTTTCGATTTTCTTTT
>ERZ773169.2030-NODE-2030-length-15854-cov-14.694348_pt1 | contig 15854 bp, 17 predicted proteins | sample MGYA00580536_ERZ773169 | MGnify/ENA primary metagenome ERZ773169 (study PRJEB29015, sample SAMEA2737814) | human gut metagenome | biome: human gut; feature: human-associated habitat; material: faeces | place: China | collected 2012 ...
GTTGACTTCGACAAGAAGCGCATCAGCCTGTCCATGAAGGCTCTGCTGAACGACGACGCTGAGTGATCAGCCGCCTGTTTGAAGCATAGCTTCTGACACATGCGATCAACAGCCCCGTTGCCGGGAAAACGGCGGCGGGGCTGTTTTTGTTAACAAAGCCATGAGTAAATTTTTCAAAAAGCACTGGGAAGTGCTCAGTTACCTGATCTTTGGCGTGCTGACCACCCTGCTCAACATCGTGCTGTATGCCCTGTTCAACAAGCTGTTCGGCTACACCGCCGCCAACAGCTGGGGCAACGTGCTGGACAACATCCTGTGCATCCTGTTTGCCTACGCCACCAACCGGGCGTTCGTGTTCCGCAGCAGGACCCAGGGCCGGGAGATGGCGAAGGAGTTCGGTGCATTCGTCACCTGCCGCCTGGGCACACTGGTGCTGGATGCCGTCATTATGATGGTGGGCGGCAACCTGCTGGCCGCGCAGGGCACAGCTCTGATGGAAGGCCTGATGCAGGGCGTGCTGGGGGTTGTGGCGGGCTGGATCAATCCGGCCACAGCTGTAAGCACGATCAACACCTACGCAGGAGGCGCTGATCGTTCTGCTGCCATCGCCATCATCGGTGGTGCCGATGGCCCGACGGCGATCTTCGTCAGCGGTTACAGCGCACAGACTTTGTGGGGCTTATGCGTCAAGGTCTTTTCCAACGTGATCGTGGTGGTGCTGAACTATGTGTTCAGCAAACTCATCATCTTTAAAAAGAAAAAATAATTTTTTAGGAGGTACGGTCTTATGAAACGTGGTCTGAAAGGTTTTGCATTCCTGGTCTCCGGTCTGGTGCTGGGCATCATCGGTGCAACGGTGTCGGCAACGGCCATTGCCCTGAGCGCTGTCGGCATGGCAAAGGTGCGCCGTGCCAACAAGAATTAAGGAGGACGACAACATGACCCGCGAAGAAATTCTCTCCCATGTCGATCACACCCTGCTGAAGCCGGAGGCCACCTGGCCCCAGATCCAGACCCTGTGTGACGAAGCCATTGCCAACCACACCGCATCCGTCTGCATCAACACCTGCTACGTCAAGCAGGCTGTGGAGTACATGGCAGGCCGCATCCCGGTGTGCTGCGTGGTGGGCTTCCCTCTGGGTGCCATGGACACCGCCAGCAAGGCCTTTGAGGCAAAGACTGCCATTGAAAACGGCGCTTCCGAGGTGGACATGGTCATCAACATCGGCCGCCTGAAGAATAAGGAGTACGATGCCGTCCGCGAGGACATCCGTGCCGTGAAGCAGGCTGTGGGCGACAAGATCCTGAAGGTCATCATCGAGACCTGCCTGCTGACCGATGAGGAAAAGGAAACGATGTGCGACATCGTTTGCGAGGCAGGCGCGGACTACATCAAGACCAGCACCGGCTTCTCCACCGCAGGTGCCAACTTCCACGATGTGGAACTGATGGTCAAGGGCGTGCACGGCCGCTGCAAGGTCAAGGCTGCCGGCGGCATCTCCACCGTGGAGGACATGGAGACCTTCCTGGCTCTGGGGGCTGACCGCCTGGGCACCTCCCGCGCCGTCAAGATCCTGAACGGCGAGCAGGCAAAGGGCTATTGATCCGATCCTGCAAGAAAGGCGCAGCTGAGGCTGTGCCTTTCTTTTTTGCAGCAGAAAACCGACAAAACCTCCATCAATTTCAGAGAGTTGTATAAAAAGAGTGATACTCTTCTTGACAATCTGACGAAGCAATGATAGAATACTGAACGTACCAACTGAATACCGACTTATCAAGAGCGGCTGAGGGGACAGGCCCTGTGAAGCCCGACAACCTGCGCGTGAGCGTAAGGTGCCAAATCCTGCGGGAAACCGGAAGATAAGAGTGCAACGCTCAGAGCTTTCGGCTCTGGGCGCTTTTATTTTTTCATGGTACATGGCTTGATGAATGGTAGAAGCTGCAAGATACACACCCTGTTGTAAAAACTGTTTAGGAGGCAAAACCAATGGCAAGACACCTGTTTACTTCTGAGTCCGTCACCGAAGGACATCCCGACAAGATCTGCGACCAGATCTCGGATGCGATCCTGGACGAGATCCTGACCCACGACCCCAATGCCCGTGTGGCCTGCGAGACCTGTGCATCCACCGGTCTGGTGCACATCATGGGCGAGATCACCACCAGCTGCTATGTGGACTTCCAGAAGGTGGTCCGTGAGGTGGTGGCAGATATTGGCTACACCCGTGCAAAGTTCGGCTTTGACGCCGACACCTGCGCCGTCATCTCCAACATCGACGGCCAGAGCCCCGACATCGCCCTGGGCACCAACGACCAGGTGGGCGGCGCCGGCGACCAGGGCATGATGTTCGGTTATGCCTGCGACGAGACCCCGGAGCTGATGCCCATGCCCATCAGCCTGGCCCACAAGCTGGCCAAGCGCCTGACCGAGGTGCGCAAGAGCGGCGAGATGAGCTATCTGCGCCCGGACGGCAAGAGCCAGGTCACCGTGGAGTACGACGAGAACAACAAGCCCGTGCGTGTGGACGCCGTGGTCATCTCCAGCCAGCACAGCGAGAGCGTGAGCATGGACCAGCTGCGTGCCGACGTGATGGAAAAGGTCATCAAGGCCACCATCCCCGCCGAGCTGCTGGACGAGAACACCAAGTACTATATCAACCCCACCGGCCGCTTCGTCGTGGGCGGCCCGCAGGGTGACACCGGCCTGACCGGCCGCAAGATCATCGTGGACACCTACGGCGGCTATGCCCGTCACGGCGGCGGTGCCTTCTCCGGCAAGGACCCCAGCAAGGTGGACCGCAGCGCTGCCTATGCGACCCGCTGGGTGGCCAAGAACATCGTGGCTGCCGGCCTGGCCAAGCAGTGCGAGGTGCAGGTGGCTTACGCCATCGGCGTGGCAAAGCCCGTGTCCATCATGGTGGACACCTTCGGCACCGGCACGGTCTCCGATGAGAAGATCGAGCAGGCTGTGGAGAAGGTCTTTGACCTGACCCCCGCTGCCATCATCCGTGACCTCGACCTGCGCAAGCCCATCTACCGCAAGCTGGCTGCCTACGGTCATATGGGCCGCGAGGACCTGGGCGTGAAGTGGGAGAACACCGACCGCGTGGATGCCCTGAAGGCTGCCGTGGCTGCTCTGTAAAGAAGAACCGGTAAATGAAGAAAAAGGCTCCTCTGCCGACCGGCAGAGGGGCCTTTTTGCATGGTGCGGCCGGAAGCGGCAGTGGGATGTGTCCACATGGAAAAGTAATACTTTTCTCGAAAAATCGGTGGATTTTTGCGACTGCGAAGGGAAATGGCCGTCTTTTTGTCGAAAACACACAGTCTCTTTTTGAAAAAAGCAAAACAGATGTGCAAGGCGCAGAAAATCGGTTTGTGTAACAAATGGATATGGCACAAAACGCAAAATGTGATAAAATAAAGATAGATATGCGCTTTTGTACGCAGATCGTTCGGATTGGAAAGCAGCAATAAGGAGTTGTGATTATGTCCATTGAAATTTCCCCCAAGTCGTTTTTCCAGCAGCCCAGTGTGGCAGACATGCGGCTGATCGCCTGCCCCGGTGCCGAGGAGCTTACCGGCCTGATCGACAAGCACCTGGTCCGTTGGGCCAAGGACGCCGGCATTGACAAGGAGACCTTCATCATCCCCTGCGACTGCCCCCGCTTCCAGAGCGGTGATGCCAAGGGTCTGGTCAAGGAGTCCGTGCGCGGCGACGATATCTTTATTGTGGTGGATCCCGGCAACTACAGCGTGACCTACAAGCTGTTTGACAACGTGAACCACATGTCCCCGGACGATCACTTTGCAAACCTGAAGCGCCTGATCCAGGCGGTGGCCGGCAAGGCACACCGGGTGTCGGTGATCATGCCCAGCCTGTACGGCGGCCGTCAGCATCGCCGCGTGGTGCGTGAGAGCCTGGACTGCGCCGTGGCCCTGCAGGAGCTGCAGACCATGGGTGTGCAGAACATCATCACCTTCGACGCACACGACCCCCGCGTGCAGAATGCTGTGCCGCTGATGAGCTTCGACAACGCCATGCCTACCTATCAGGTGCTGAAAAGCCTGCTGAAGAAGGACCCGGAGATCTCCTTCGATAAGAGTAAGTTCACCGTGGTCAGCCCGGACGAAGGCGCCATGAACCGCAACATGTACTTCTCCAGCGTGCTGGGCTGCAACCTGGGCATGTTCTACAAGCGCCGTGACTACACCCGCGTGGTCAACGGCCGCAACCCCATCGTGGCTCACGAGTACCTGGGCGAGAGCGTGGAAGGCAAGACCGTCTTTATCGCCGATGACATCATCGCTTCCGGCGAGAGCATGCTGGAAGTGGCCAGCAACCTGAAGGAGCGCGGCGCTGCCCGCATCATCGCCAACGCTACCTTCCCGCTGTTCACCAGCGGCCTGGCCAAGTTTGACCAGGCTGTGGCCGAGGGCAAGCTGACCTATGTGGTGGGCACCAACCTGACCTACCGCACGCCGGAGCTGCTGACCCGCGACTGGTATGTGGACGTGGATGTGTCCAAGTACGCTGCTTACTTCGTGGTGGCCCTGAACCACGACATGTCCGTTTCCAGCATCATTGATCCGCTGAAGAAGATCGAGGCTCTGCTGGCAAAGCGCGCATAAGCCTGCGGAAGTCTGTACTAGAAAAGCCGCTGTATCGAAGGATACAGCGGCTTTTCTTATGCGACCGAGAGGGTTACATTTTATTCTTGCGCAGATAGCGCAGCATGGCGGGCAGCTCGTAGGCCAGCATCAGTACCCAGCCGAAGGCGTAGCTGTAGGGCAGGGCTTCGATCTCCATCTTCCACAGCAGCACCAGCACGGACGCGGCGGCCACACGGCCTGCCATGTTCAGGATGCTGCTGATCAGTGTGATCCTCAGGTCGCCGATGCCGCGGAAGAAGCCCTGGATGCCGTTGGTGGCGGCGGGCATCAGGTAGAACAGCGAGATCGTGCGCAGGAACCGCACGCCCAGGTCCACCACCTCCGGGTCGGTGACGAACAGCCGGATGATGGGCTCTGCAAAGATCAGACAGACCGCCATCAGGCCCAGTGCATACACCACCTCGATGCGCATGCCGCAGCGGTAGCCATCCTTCACGCGGTCTTTCTTCCCGGCACCTTCGTTCTGGGCCATGAAAGTGGTCATGGCGTGGGCGATGTTCTGCTGCGGAGTGTAGGCAAAGTCGTCGATGCGAGATGCCGCGGTAAAGGCCGCCATGGCACTGACCCCCATGGTGTTCACGATGGCCTGCACCGCGATCTTGCCCAGCTGCACGGTGGCCTGCTGCATGGCGCTGACCCAGCCGTAGCTTACAGTCTTGCGCAGCAGCTTGCCGTCAAACACGAACCAGCGTCTGCCCAGCTGCAGCACCGGAACTTTCCAGCGGATGTACAGGGCGCAGAGCAGGCAGCACATGCCCTCGCTCAGCACGGTGGAAAGGGCGCAGCCCTCGCTGCCCCAGTCCAGGGCCTCCACAAAAAACAGGTCGCCGCCGATGTTCAGCACGGCGCTGATCATCAGAAAGTACAGGGCACTCTTGCTGTCGCCCAGGGCACGCAGCGTGGCGGCTAGAAAGTTATAGATAAAGGTGAACAGCAGCCCCGCAAACACGATGCGCAGGTAGTTCACGGCAATGGGCAGGATCTCCGCCGGCACCTGCAGCAGCCGCAGCAGGGGATTTGCCAGCAGGATGCACAACAGCGAGAAGGCCAGCGAGAACACCGTACCGGCAATGGCGGTGGTGGACACCTGCCGTTCCACCAGCTCCGTGTCTCCGGCACCAAAGGCGGTGCTGACCAGAATGCCGGCACCCAGACATATGCCGTTGATGAACAGGATGGCCAGAGTCATCAGCGGGTTGGCGGTGCCCACGGCAGCCAGCGCATCCTCCCCCACGAACTTGCCCACGATGATGCTGTCGGCGGCATTGTAGGTGAGCTGGAACAGATTGCCCAGCACCAGCGGGATGGTAAAGTTGATCAGCAGCGGCGTGATCTTGCCGCTGGTCATATCTTTGGTCATGGTGGATGCGAAGTCCTTTCCGATTTATAAGAGATTCTGTCGGCCGCTGAACACGGCCAGGGCCGAGCGGCTGATGCCGTTGGCCACCAGCTTGGCCGCCGCGTGCAGGGCCGCCCCGGCGCTGGCACTGGCCGGGATGGCATCGGTGCGCAGCACCTGCTGGGCAGCGCGCTGGGCGTCCTTGCTGGAAACTGCCGCCACATTGTCCACTACATAGGAGTTGAAGTTCTTGGGCACGAGGCCGAAGCCGATGTCCGGGATGTTGTGGGGGCCGGTGACGCCGCCGGTGAGGGCCTGACACTCAAAAGGCTCCACGGCCACGATGCGCACATCGTTGGTCCAGGCCTTGATGGTCTCGCCCACGCCGGTCACGGTGCCGGCGCTGCCCACCCCCACGGTGATGGCGTCCACCAGGCTGGCACCCTCCCGGGCGATGTTCTGCAGGATGGCCGGGCCGGTGACCCGGCGGTGATACTCCGGGTTGTTGTCGTTGGCCAGCCAGTCGGTGTAGTACCAGCCGTTGGCGGCGGCGGTCTGTGCGGCCATGGCACGGGCCCCGGCCAGCCCGCTGCGGGCGGGGCTGTGCTGGATCTGTGCTCCCAGACGCAGCAGGTTTTCCTGCCGCAGAGCGGGGGCATCCTCCGGCATCACCAGCACCACCGGGTGCCCGGCGGTCAGGCCCGCCAGCGTGAGGGCAGTGGCAAAGGGGCCGGACACCGCCTCAATGATGGGCTGCCCGGGGGCCAGCTTTTTCTGCTCGATGGCCAGCGCCAGCATGCCCTCGGCCAGGCCGTCGCGGGCGGTGCCAGTGGGGCCGTTGAAGTCCAGATACGCAAATAGGCGGCCCTTGAGCCCGTTGGCGGCCGCGTAGCCCCGCAGCTCCACAACGGGGCAGGGGGTCAGCGTCTGGTAAAAATTCGGGTAGATCGGCACAGAAGGCCTCCTTTCGGGTGGGATACAACAACCTTATCGTAACGCAAACCACGCACCGCGTCAAGAAGTGTTTTGGCAAAAACAGCGAATTTTTGCCGGATTTTTTGGAAAAACTGCGCCGGAAGCCTTGACAAGCTCCATGTGTTCTGGTATACTCCATCCGTAAAGCAAATGAACTTTACATCACGAACGCGAAACGCGAGCAGGATACCGGGGGTCACGCGCAATGGCAAAAGATCTGGAAATGGGGTATCTGCTCGATTTTTATGGCGAAGTGCTGACCGAAAAACAGCGGGAGATGCTGCGCCAGTATTACAACGATGACCTCTCCCTGAGCGAGATCGGTGAGAACTTCGGCATTACCCGGCAGGGCGCACGGGACGCCATCAAGCATGGCGAGACCACCCTGAAGGAGCTGGAGGAAAAGGTCGGCTTTGCGGCTCGGTACCGCCGGGTGCAGCAGAAGCTGGAAGAGCTGGAACAGCTGGTGATCGACGCACGGTTCGAGTGCACGGGCCCCAGCGCCTGCCTGACCACCACCGAGTATGCCGACACCCTGACAAAGATGCTGGGCATCATCCGCTCGATCGACGAGGCAAACGAGGACTGAACCGAAAGGAGCACCGCACAATGGCATTTGAATCCCTGACCGACCGCCTTGCCGGTGTGTTCAAAAAGCTGCGCGGCCACGGCAAACTGACCGAGGCCGACATCAAGACCGCCATGCGGGAAGTGCGCATGGCCCTGCTGGAAGCCGACGTCAACTACAAGGTGGCCAAGGACTTCTGTGCAAAGGTGTCGGAGCGCGCCATGGGCCAGGAGGTCATGGAGAGCCTGACCCCGGCCCAGCAGGTGGTCAAGATCGTCAACGAAGAGCTGGTGGCTCTGATGGGCGGCAGCGAGGCCGCCCGCCTGAACCTCAAGAACAAGGGTCAGAACGTGATCATGCTCTGCGGCCTGCAGGGCAACGGTAAGACCACCCACGCTGCCAAGCTGGCCAAATACTTCATCAAACAGGGCCGCCGCCCCATGCTGGTGGCCTGCGACATTTACCGCCCTGCGGCTATCGACCAGCTGCAAGTGGTGGGCAAACAGGCCGGTGCGCCGGTGTTCACCCTGCCGGGTGCCAAGCCCCCGGAGATCGCCCGCAAGGCGCTGGCCCACGCCAAGGACTACGGCAACGACATCGTGATCCTGGACACTGCCGGCCGTCTGCAGATCGACGAAGTGCTGATGCAGGAGCTGGTGGACATCAAGGAAGCCGTTCCGGTGGACGAGACGCTGCTGGTGGTGGATGCCATGGCCGGCCAGGACGCCGTGAACGTGGCCAAGACCTTCAACGAGACGGTGGGCGTGGATGGCATCATCCTCACCAAGACCGACGGCGACACCCGCGGCGGTGCAGCCCTGTCGGTGCTGGCCGTCACCGGCAAGCCCATCAAATTCCAGGGTACCGGCGAGAAGCTGGACGATCTGGATGTGTTCCATCCGGACCGCATGGCCAGCCGCATTCTGGGCATGGGCGATGTGCTGAGCCTGATCGAACGGGCACAGGATGCCGCCGATGAGAAACTGGCCGCCGAGACCGCCAAGCGGATGATGGAAAACAAGTTCGACATGAACGACATGCTGGACCAGTTTGCACAGATCCGCAAGATGGGCGGTGTGGGCGCGATGCTGAACATGCTGCCGGGCGGCGCGGGCATCGACCCCAGCCAGATGGACGAAAAGGCCTTTGACCGCATCGAGGCCATGATCCATTCTATGACCAAGGAAGAGCGCGAAAAGCCCTCCATCATCAATCCCAAGCGCAAGCGCCGCATTGCCGCCGGCAGCGGCACCACCGTGGCGGACGTCAACAAGCTGCTCAAGCAGTTTGAAATGATGCAGAAGATGATGAAGCAGCTCAAGAAGAGCCCCAAGGGCTTTGCCCGTAAGCTGGGCGGCATGATGGGCAACCCCAATGCCTTCCGCGGTCTGAAATAATCAAGGTACACAACCCGCACCGGGTTTGTAACATAAATCAAAAAACACTATTTTCTGGAGGATATCTATTATGGCAGTTAAGATTCGTCTGCGCCGCGTTGGCGCCAAGAAGGCTCCCTTCTATCGTGTGGTTGTTGCTGACAGCCGCTTCCCCCGCGACGGCCGCTTCATCGAGGAGATCGGCACTTACGATCCCAACAAGGAGCCCTCTGAGATCAAGATCGACGCCGAGAAGGCAAAGCAGTGGATCGCTAACGGCGCACAGCCCACCGATACCGTTCGTGTCCTGCTGAAGAAGTCCAACGTTCTGTAAGTAGGGAGGGCTGACTCATGCAGGAGCTGTTGCTGGCAGTTGCCCGCGGTCTCGTGGAGGACAAAGACGCCGTCAAAGTCACGGTGGACGAGCCCCGCGAGGACGGCACCATCGTCTACCACCTGAGCGTGGCAGAGGGAGATATGGGCCGTGTCATCGGCAAGCAGGGCCGGATCGCAAAAGCCATTCGTGTGGTGATGCGCGCGGCTGCTGTGCGGGTCGATGAAAAGGTCCTTGTTGAGATCGACTGAGCACCCTACAGGCCCTTTGCCCTTGCGGCAAGGGGCCTTTTTTGTTGGAGGAGAAAACAATGCAGCAATATCTGGAAGCCGGAAAAGTTGTTACCACCCACGGCGTGCGCGGCGAAATGAAGCTGGAACTCTGGTGTGACGGTGTGGATTTTCTGAAAAAAGCCGGCCGGCTGTTCCCCTCGGCGCAGGGCGGCCGGGCCTATAAGATCACCTCCATCCGCCCGCAGGGGCAGATGGCGCTGCTCCAGCTGGAGGGCGTGAACGACATGGATGCCGCCCGCGCACTGCGGGGACAGGTGTTCTATTTTGACCGCAATGACGCCACACTGCCCGCAGGCCGGTGGTATGTGGCCGACCTCATCGGGTGCGAAGTGCGGGATGCCGACACCGGCAAGGTATACGGCGTGGTGACCAGCGTGGACCACCCCGGTGCACAGGATATCTACACCGTCAAATCCCCCAGCGGCAAGGAATATATGTTCCCCGGGGTGGACGCGTTCCTGAAAGAGCGCAACCCGCCGGAGGGGTATATCCTGGTCACCCCCATCCCGGGTCTGCTGGACGATGACTTTGACAGCGAGCGCGACGGGGAGGAATGAGCCATGGGCATGCGTGTGGACATCGTGACCCTGTTCCCGGAGATGTGCCAGCAGGTGCTGGACGCCAGCATCCTTGGCCGGGCGGCAAAGCGCGGCTACATTGAGACGCACTGCCACCAGATCCGGGATTACACCCTGAATAAACAGAAACAGACCGACGACTACCCCTACGGCGGCGGCTGCGGCATGGTGCTGTATGCCCAGCCCATCGCCGACTGCCTGCGGGCCGTGCAGCAGGAGGTGGCCGCGCAGGGCCGCCCGGCCCCGCACATCGTGTTCCTGACGGCGGGCGGCCAGCGCTACACCGAGGAGCACGCCCGGCGGCTGGCCCAGTACGACAACCTCACCCTGGTCTGCGGCCACTATGAGGGCATCGACGAGCGGGTCATCGACGCCTTTGCGGATGAGGAGATCTCCATCGGGGACTATATCCTCACCGGCGGCGAACTGGCCAGCCTTGTGGTGGCGGACAGCGTGCTGCGCCTGAAGCCCGGCGTTCTGGCTGAGCAGAAGGGCTACGAGGAAGAGAGCTACTGGGACGGTCTGCTGGAATACCCCCAGTACACCCGCCCCGAAGTGTGGGAGGGCCGTGCCGTGCCCCAGGTGCTGCTGGGCGGCGACCACCAGAAGATCGACACCTGGCGCGGGCAGCAGAGCCGGGAGCGTACTCGTCTGCGCCGGCCGGAGCTGTACGAGCAATGGTGCGAGACCCACCCCATCACCCAGCTGCCCAAGTGGAAGCGGGGCGAGAACATGCGGCTGGTGAAAACCGAGGAGCAGTTTGCTGCCGCTGCCCGGCTGTTTGCCGAGGGGCGGCGCACCGTCTGCGAGGGCTGCTGGACGGAAGAAGCTCTGGCGGAGTGGACCCCGGAGTTCTTCTATGCGCAGCTCAAAGAAGAAAAACAGCAGGGTTGGGCGGTCTACCTGCACTGCACCAAGGACGTGCCGGACGGCATGGTGGCCGTGAGCCACAAGACCGGGCAGGTCGAGCACCTGTTCATCACGGCAGACGCCCGGGGCAAAGGGCTGGGGCAGAAACTGCTGGATTTTGCCCGCAAAAAGCTGCCGGAGCACGCGCACCCGGTGCTGACGGTACTGGACAAAAACACCCGGGCCATTGCCCTCTACCGCCGCATGGGCTGGAAGGTGTGCGGCGTGGCCGAGGTGTTCGACCCTGCAAAGGACGGCTCTGTCACCGCCCGCGCCGAGCTGCTGGAAATGCGCTACGAGGGTCCGGCAGAAGCCTGAACCCGACGGCGAAGCAGGCCGGAAACCGTTCCTGCCGAAGGGGGCCGCAGGGTGTCACAAACGCACAAAACCGGGCGAGAATGCGCGCCGCGGTCGAAAAAATGTTGAAAACTTTTGTGTTACCCCTATAACCTTTCGGGAATAATTTTATTATCTTTGTATAAATAATGAAAAATGGCCCCCTTCTGATTGGAGAAACCGCCAAAAATGCGCCGGGGGTCTGTACAACGGTTTCGACTTGCGCTAAAATGGGTGTAACGCAACAGGCACTATAGCTTTGAGCTACCAAAACGATATTAGATAGGAGCGCTTTACTATGTACGTGAAAGAAGTTACGGTTGAAAATCAGGTCGGTCTGCACGCTCGTCCGGCAACCTTCTTCATCCAGAAGGCTAACGAGTTCAAGTCTTCCATCTGGGTCGAGAAGGAAGAGCGCCGCGTGAACGCAAAGAGCCTGCTGGGCGTTCTGTCTCTGGGTATCGTGGGTGGCACCACCATCCGCATCATCGCAGACGGTGCTGACGAGCAGGCTGCCGTGGACGGCCTGATCAAGCTGGTGGAGTCCGGCTTCGCAGAGTAAGTCTGAAAGATCATGTAACCAAAGAGCGGCGGGGGTTCCCTGCCGCTTTTTTCGTGTTGGGAGGGATCGCAGCAAATGACCAAGGCAGAGCTGTACCAGAAGGCCTGTATGCTGCCGCTGCTGCCCGGGGTGTATATCATCCGGGACAAAAGCGACACCATCATTTATATCGGCAAGGCCAAGCGCCTGCGCATCCGGGTGAGCCAGTATTTCCGCGAGGGCGTGCCCCACGACAACAAGGTCAGCCAGATGATCGCCCACGCCTACGCCTTTGACGTCATCGTCTGCCAGAGCGAATTCGAGGCGCTGGTGCTGGAAGCCAGCCAGATCAAGGCCCATACCCCCAAGTACAACATCCTGCTCAAGGATGACAAGGGCTACAGCTATATCCGCGTCACCCGGGAGGACTGGCCGCGCCTTTCCTTCACCCTGCAAAAGGAGGAGGACGGGGCAGAGTATATCGGCCCCTACACCTCCAGCTTTGCGGCACGGCAGATGGCAGAAACGGCCATGGATGCCTTTTTGCTGCCCCGGTGCAGCAAAAGGTTCCCCCAGGACATCGGAAAGGGGCGGCCCTGCCTGAACGCCCACATCGGCAAGTGCATGGCGGTGTGCGGCGGCAAAATCAGCTGCGAGAACTACAATCAGGCCGTGAAAAGCGCAGTACACCTGATCCGTTACGGCAAAAAGGACATCCTCCGGACCCTGAACGAACGGATGCTGGAGGCCTCCGACCGGCTGGAGTTCGAGACGGCGGCCCTCATCCGGGACCAGATCAACGCCATCACCAAGGTGAGCGCCGGGCAGAAGGTGGTGGTAGACCCGGACGTGGAGATGGATGTGGTGGCCCTGGCTGGCACCCCCGGCAGCGTATGCGCGGCGGTGCTGCGCTTCCGCGAAGGGCGGCTCACCGACAAGCGGGAGTTCCTGTTCCATGACACCTCCGACATCGACGCGGTGCGGGAGGAATTTCTGCCCCGGTACTATCTGGACGATGAGCAGATCCCCAAGATCATCGCGGTGGATGCGCTGCCGCCGGACGTGGATGCCTTGCAGCAGGCGCTGAACCAGAAGCGCGGCAGCGAGGTGCAGCTGTATGTGCCCCAGCGGGGCGACAAGGCGCATCTGGTGGAGATGGCGCACACCAACGCGGTGGAGCGTCTGGCCCGGGAGAGCGGCCGCTATGCCCGGGAAGAAAAGCTGCTGGATGAGCTGGCCCAGGTGCTGGGCCTGCCCAAACCGCCCCGCGCCATCGAGAGCTACGATATCTCCAACTGGGGCGATGGCACCAGCGTCTGCGGCATGGTCACCTTCAAGGACGGCAAGCCCTTCAAGGCCGGCTACCGGAAGTTCAAAATGAAGACCGTGGCGGGCACGGACGACTACGCGTCTCTGGCCGAGACCGTGAGCCGTCGCGCCGCCGAATATGAAAAATATGTCCAGCTGGCCCAAAACGGTGAGCCCAGCTCCAACTGGTTCGGCCAGAAGCCCGACCTGCTGCTGATGGACGGCGGCAGGGGCCAGGTCAGTGCCGCCAAAGAGGCACTGGCAGGCACCGCCCTTGCCGATGTGCCGTTGTACGGCATGGTGAAGGATGACCACCACCGCACCCGCGCCATCGTGGACAGCGACGGGCGGGAAATTGCCATCAACATGAACCGGGGCACTTTTACCTTCATCACTGCCATCCAGGACGAGACCCACCGGTTCGCCAACGCCTACCGCAAGCAGCAGATGAAGCAGAAAAGCTATTCCTCCACCCTGACCGAGGTGCCGGGCGTAGGCCCAAAAACCGCCAAAGCCCTGCTGACGCAGTTCAAGAGCGTGGGGGCCGTGAAGGAAGCCACCCCCGACCAGCTGGAAAACACCCCCGGTGTGGGCAGACAGCTGGCGCAGACCATCTACGAGTATTTTCATCAGGAATAAGTAAACGCCCTTCTCCGCTGGCTCAAGGCCGTGGGAGAAGGGCGTTTTGCTGTCAGGCAGGGGAGTGCTGAGGGGTCAGATCAATGAGGCCCGTGGCAGACAGGTCCAGATCCCCCTTGGGACCGGTAGAGGTATAGCGTTTGTCGTATTTTTTGCTGCCGATGCGGACAACATTGTCGGTCCGGGCATCAATGGTGTAGTCGGCAGGGTCTCCGTCCAGACACAGCTGGATGGAGCGGTAGGCACTGATATTAGCCTGCTTTGTGCCGGAAAGCTGGCGGATGAGGCATCCGCCGATGGAAATGTCCGCTTCCAGGTCCCGGGTCACGGTCAGGTCGTCGGCATACAGACTGCCGTTATCCAGCTCTACCTTCAGGCTCTGCAGCTGCAGGTCGTCCAGATGGACGTCCCCCACCTCCAGATCTAAGGTCAACCGGGTGAGGGCGTCTGCCGGGAGGGTGACGGTAAGCAGGGCTTCCGGGGCATCGGGGGACACCTGCCAGTTATCTGGCATCTCAAAATCCAGGGTGGTGTGCCCATATTCATCAGAGGTGCGCTGGAGAGGGGTATGGGGGAAGTTGTCGAACTGGAAGGTGGCGTATACGTCCGAGGTAAGGGTCGGGTCGGTGACAAAGACCACGGAACCGTAGTCTAGCTCCAACTCCAGCTCTGTACGCAGCTTTTCCAGGGGGATCTGCAGGGTGCTTTCCCCAAGGTCATCGGCGGGAATGGGAAGGGGTACGGTATCGGCCGGGACAGCGAGGTGGGTGCCGTTGCTCTCTTCCGGGACAGAGCTGCTGTCTGCTGCCGGAGACGCAGGCTCCACCGGCGGCACCGGGGCAGCCTTGGAATACTGGAACAGAAAGATGCAGATAGCCAGCACCGCCAGCCCACCGCCCAGCACCATGCGCCAGGTGGACCGGGGCTTGTTGGCAGGGGATGCCGGGGCGGCAGAGGAGTCAGCCGGGGCCTGCTCCTCCAGAATCTTGTGGGCTACCTCCTCCGGAGTGCCCAGCTCTGCAATGGCGCGGGCTTCATTTTCCGGCCCGGCAGCGTCCAGATAATCTTCGTAGTAGCTCAAAGCGTCCTTGCGCTCAGTCTCCGGCAAGGGAGCCAGAAGCTGCTCCAGCGCAGCAAGAAATGCAGTACGGGTCATAAATCATTCCACCTCTCTGAAAAATGTGTCAATGGAAGAACGGTAGCGGCTCCACTCCTGGGCATAGGCGGCAAGCTGCTGCCGCCCGGCCGGGGTGATCTGGTAATAGCGGCGGTTGCGGCCGTTGACCGGTGCGTCGTACACTGTCAGCAGCTGGTCCTTCTGGAGCCGCCGCAGCACCGGGTACAGGGTGGATTCGCTGAGCTCCAGGGGATGGGTGACCTGCTGGGTAATGCGGTAGCCATAGGTGCCCTCCGGCTCCTGAGCCACCACAGACAGCACAATGGCATCCAGCAGTGCGGCGCTGATGGGAAAACTCATGTGGGGACAACCTCCTTTCGATGTGACCTGTTTCTATAATATTATATAGCATATAATATTGTACAAGTCAATAGAGGAGCACAAAAAAATATGGCAGGCAACAAAAAAGCTCCCCCTTTCGGGGGAGCTGGATGGGAACGAAGGGAGCAGACGGAGAGGGCTGAGCTTCTTAGTCCTCCGAAGAAATATCCTGCCCAAAGTATTTTTCGCCCAGAGCTTTCAGGGTGCCGTCGGCGCGCAGCTCCTCAATGGCAGTGTTGATGGCTTCCAGCAGGGAAGCGCTGTCGTCGCCCTTGCGCACCGGGATGGCTACATGAGAAGCGTCCTCGGTCTGGGCCACCAGCTTGAAGTCGGCGTCCGGATGCACATTCAGGTAGTCGTAGAAGGACACATCGGCGTTCAGGGTGGCGTCGATGCGGCCGGCGGTCAGCAGCTGGATGGTCTCTTCCAGCGTATCGATGCCCTGCACGGTGGCACCATAGCTCTCGGCCAGCTCCATGTAGGTGGAAG
>ERZ773169.2065-NODE-2065-length-15621-cov-4.038546_pt1 | contig 15621 bp, 8 predicted proteins | sample MGYA00580536_ERZ773169 | MGnify/ENA primary metagenome ERZ773169 (study PRJEB29015, sample SAMEA2737814) | human gut metagenome | biome: human gut; feature: human-associated habitat; material: faeces | place: China | collected 2012 ...
CGCGCACCAGGCCGTCCACGACCTGCTCCAGCGGCTCGATCTTGCCGGCGGCGTAACAGTCGTTCTTCTGGAACGCATCCACGGTGCGGTTCACGATATCCTGAACGGCGGCCTCCAGAACGGAAAGATCATCGATCGCTTCGTGGCTGAAGTGGATGGATTTTTCCTGAATTTCCTGCCCGGCCTTGAGCAGGTTGACCGAGTGGTCAGAGATGCGCTCCAGGTCATTGATGGTGTGCAGCAGGGTGTTGATGGTGCGGTTGTCCTCGCGGGAAAGTGCCTTGGCACTCAGCTTGACCAGATAGGTACCCAGAACGTCCTCGTAATGGTCCACAGCGTCTTCCTTGCGGTTCACCTCGTCGGCAATGGCTTCATCCCATTTGTGGGTCAGGGACATGGCCTGCAGCAGGGAGGTGCGGCAGATCTCGGCCATATCGCCGCCGGTCAGCATAGCGCGGCCAACGGCAACAGACGGGGTGGAAAGCAGGCGTTCGTCCAGCAGGGAATGCTGCTCGCCCGCCTGATCCTTGCTGTCCGGCACGGTCAGGATGGCCAGCTTTTCCAGCACGCGGTTGAACGGCAGCAGGATGGCGGTGGTCACAATGTTGAATATCGTGTGCACAATGGCAATGCCAAAGGTGTTGGCGGTTTCGTTGTAGAACGAGAATCCCAACAGCGCATGCAGCCCGTAAAAACCGCACAGGAACACCAGCGTGCCGATGAGATTAAAGTACAGATGAACAAATGCGGTGCGCTTAGCATTTTTGTTGGCACCGGCAGAGGAGATCAGCGCGGTAACGGTGGTGCCGATGTTCTGGCCCATGATGATGGGAACCGCCGCCGCATAGGTGACGGCACCGGTGGAGGTGAGGGCCTGCAAAATACCCACCGAAGCGGAGGAAGACTGCAGCACAGCCGTCAGCACGGCACCGGCCAGCACGCCCAGAACCGGGTTTTTGAAGCTAAGAAACAGGTCCATGAACCAGGGCTCATCGGCCAGAGGACTCATGGCGGTGGACATGGTGTTCATACCGGCCATCAGGACGGAAAAGCCCACCATGATCTTGCCCACGCCGCTGCGGCGGTCCTTATCCTTGCCCAACATATAAAGGAAGATGCCGATAAAGCCAAGGATGGGGGCCCACGCGTTGGGGTTCAGCATCTGGATGGCGAAGGAATCACCCTCCAGGCCTGAAAGCGAGAGCAGCCAGCCGGTAACGGTGGTACCGATGTTGGCACCCATGATGACGCCGATGGCCTGGTGCAGCTCCATCAGGCCGGAGTTGACAAAGCCGACCGCCATAACGGTGGTGGCACCGCTGGACTGGATCACTGCAGTGATGACCATGCCCAGCAGCAGCCCGCGCACCGGGCTGGCCGTCATTTTGGAAAGGATGCCTTGCAGTTTGCTGCCAGCGGTCTGCTCAAGGGCTTTGCCCATGAGGTCCATGCCGTAAAGGAACATGGCAATACCGCCCATCAGCGTGAACACATTAAAAATGCTCATACAGGGGGTTACACTTCCATTTCTCTTTTGTTATGTTTTCATTGTTGGGTGCAGCCGCACCCGGAGCAAAACCGAATCAAATCGTTTTGCACATGCCCACAATGGCACGATACCGTTACCTATTATAATAGAAAACAGGGCTTTATGAACACCAAAAGCCAGTAAAAGAATTGTAAAGATCGTGTAAAATGTCGAATCAACGCAAGAAAACTGCTAAAATTGGCACATTGTAAAAATTTGGCGTATTGATTTTGGGCAACTTTACACAAACTTTGCAAAAGGGAAGTTTCCATTACCAAAGCTTTACCCGGATTGTACTGCACTATGGTCGATACTGGGGAAACAGCGCGGTACAATAAATACGCACTCAGGAAGAACGAATAGGAAAACACGAACCCCTGAGCGAATGTGTGAGATAGAATAACAGATACAATTAAGGGAGAAGAAAGTTTATGTTAAAGCGTAATGTTTCCGTTGCAGTTGCTGCTGCTCTGGCTCTCAGCCTGGCCGCCTGTGGTTCCAGCCCGGCATCCTCCGCTGCTTCCAGCGAAGCAGTTTCCAGCGAGGCCGTCTCCAGTGAGGCTGCTTCCAGTGAAGCCACTGCTGCACCGGCTGCCGGCGATTTCGATGGCGATCAGGACATCACCGTGATTTCCCGTGAGGATGGCTCCGGCACCCGCGGCGCTTTCATCGAGCTGACCGGTGTGGAAGCCAAGAACGATGCAGGCGAAAAGGTTGACAACACCACCGAGGCGGCTGCCATCCAGAGCTCCACCAACGGCGTTCTGACCGCTGTTTCCAACGATGAGACCGCAATCGGCTACATCAGCCTGGGTTCTCTGAACAATGATGTCAAGGCTGTCACCGTGGAAGGCGTTGCCCCCAGCGCTGACACCGTGAAGGATGGTACTTACACCCTGGCTCGTCCGTTCAACATCGTTACGAACGGCGAAGCGACCGACCCCGTTGCCGTGGACTTCATTGCTTACTGCATGAGCACCGACGGTCAGGCCCTGGCCACCGAGGAAGGTTACATCGGCGATGTTGGCGCTGATTACACCAGCACCCAGCCCGCAGGCAAGATCGTGGTTGGCGGTTCCTCCTCTGTTTCCCCGCTGATGGAAAAACTGATCGAAGCGTATAAGACCGTGAACCCCAACGCAACCCTGGAACTCCAGACCACCGACTCCACCACAGGCGTTTCCGGCGCACTGGATGGCACCTACACCATCGGTATGGCCAGCCGTGAGCTGAAAGATTCTGAGGTTGAGAGCGGCGCAAAGGCGACTGTCTTGGCAAAGGATGGCATTGCTGTTATCGTCAGCAACGACAACCCCACTGATAACCTGACCGTTGACCAGATCAAAGGCATCTACACCGGCGAGCTGACCACCTGGGCAGACGTTCAGTAATCTCCCTTTCTAAAAAAGACGGCTGTTGCGGCGGCAAAAGGCGGCAACGGCCGTTTTTTGAAAGCCATCGGTATATAGTTCCTGAGCAAAGACAGGAGAGTATGGGAAAATGAAAACAACAACTTCGCACCTGAAAGAGATCGTCATGCAGGGTGTATTTACCGCCTGCGCGTGCATCTCCATTCTGGCCGTGGCGCTGATCTGCATCTTCTTATTTGCAAACGGCCTGCCCACCATTTTTGAGATCGGCCCCCTCAAGTTCCTGCTTGGCACCACCTGGAAACCCGGCAACAACCTGTACGGCATCCTGCCCATGATCCTGGGGAGCATCTATGTCACCGCAGGCGCGATCATTGTGGGGGTGCCCATTGGGCTGCTGACGGCCATCTATATGTCCCGCTTTGCATCGCCCCGTATCAACAAGGTGCTGTTGCCGGCGGTACAGCTGCTGGCCGGTATCCCCTCGGTCGTGTACGGCTTCTTCGGCATGATCGTTATGGTCCCGGCGGTGCAGGCTATGGTCAAATCGGACTTTTTCAAAACTGTGCTGCACGTGAAAAGCGGCAAGGGCATGAGCCTGTTTACCGCCAGCCTGCTGCTGGGCATCATGATTTTGCCCACCATCATCACGGTCAGCAAAACCAGCCTGGACGCTGTGCCCCAAAGCTATTACGAGGGCAGCCTGGCTCTGGGTGCTACCCATGAGCGCAGCGTGTTTTGCGCGGTGCTGCCCGCCGCCAAAAGCGGCGTAATGTCCGCTGTAATCCTGGGTGTTGGCCGCGCCATCGGCGAAACGATGGCCGTTGTGATGGTTGCCGGCAACCAGACCTGGATGCCCAAGGGCTTGTTCCAGGGGCTGCGCACGATGACCTCCAACATCGTCATCGAGATGGGTTACGCTGCAGACCTGCACCGCGAAGCGCTGATCGCAACCGGCGTTGTGTTGTTCGTTTTCATTCTGCTGATCAATCTCTGCTTTAGTTTGGTAAAGGGGGGCGAAAAGAATGGCTGATTTTGCTGCAACCGCCGGTAAAACCGATGATATGACCCACGCAAATGCGAAAATCGTTTCCCCCGCCCGCCACGAAAACCGCATGGCGGCCCGCGCGTATGCCCTTGTCATGCGCTGGCTGGTGCGGCTGGCGGCCCTGATTACCGTGGCGATCCTTGTGTTCCTGATCGGCTATATCCTGGTCAACGGTATTCCCAACCTCAAGCCGTCCCTGTTTGAGTGGACCTATAATTCCGACAACGTATCCCTGATGCCCGCGCTTATCAATACCATTCTGATGACGGCGTTCTCGCTGGCCATTGCCACACCGCTGGGCATTTTTGCTGCGGTCTGGCTGGTGGAATACGCCAAACGCGGCAGCAAGCTGGTCAAGGTGGCGCGCATCACCACCGAAACGCTGCAGGGCATCCCCTCCATCGTATACGGTCTGTTCGGTATGCTGTTCTTTGTCATGCAGCTCAAATGGGGCTACAGCCTGATCGCCGGTGCCTTCACGCTGGCCATCATGGTGCTGCCGGTCATCATGCGCACCACCGAGGAAGCGCTACTTGCAGTGCCGGATTCTTACCGCGAGGGCAGCTTTGGCCTGGGGGCCGGCAAGCTGCGCACCGTATTCACCATTGTGCTGCCCAGCGCCATGCCGGGCATCCTGTCCGGCGTGATTTTGGCAACGGGCCGCATTGTAGGCGAAACCGCGGCCCTGATCTACACGGCCAGCACCGTTGCCGCCGTGCCCGCCAGCGTGTTCAGCTCTACCCGTACCCTTGCCACCCATATGTATCTGCTTTCCAACGAGGGCCTGCATATCAATGAAACCTACGGCACTGCCGTGGTGCTGTTGATCCTGGTGCTGCTCATCAACAGCCTGTCCAGCTTTATTGCCGGCCGCCTTGCCAAAAAGTAATGCCGAAAGGAACTGCATGATGAATAAATTCGAAGTTAAAAACATGGACCTGTATTACGGCAGCTTCCATGCACTGAAAAATATCAATATTGCCATCCCCGAAAAAGAGATCACGGCGTTCATTGGTCCTTCCGGCTGCGGCAAGTCTACTTTCCTGAAGAGCCTGAACCGCATGAACGACCTGGTGGAAGGCTGCCGTATTTCCGGCGATATCCTGCTGGACGGTGTGGATATCTATAAGGATAAGATGGATGTCAATGTGCTGCGCAAGCGGGTTGGCATGGTGTTCCAGAAGCCCAACCCCTTCCCGATGAGCATTTACGATAACATCGCCTACGGTCCCCGCACCCACGGTGTGCGCAGTAAGGCGCAGCTGGATGAAATTGTGGAAAAAAGCCTGCGCGGCGCTGCCATCTGGGACGAAGTGAAGGACCGCCTGAACAAAAGCGCGCTGGGCATGTCCGGCGGCCAGCAGCAGCGTTTGTGCATTGCCCGCGCCCTGGCGGTGGAGCCGGAAGTTCTGCTGATGGACGAACCGACCTCTGCCCTGGACCCCATCTCCACCTCCAAGGTGGAAGAGCTGGCTCTGGAATTAAAGGACCGCTACACCATCGTAATCGTGACCCATAACATGCAGCAGGCCGCCCGTATTTCAGATAAGACGGCGTTCTTCCTGCTGGGTGAGCTGGTGGAAATGGGCGATACGGAACGCCTGTTCTCCACCCCTGTGGACAAGCGCACGGAAGATTATATTTCCGGCCGTTTTGGTTAATCGGAGGAGCAATACCATGCCTAGTGTGCGTAAATCTTATGATGAAGAGCTTTTGCAGCTGGATACCTTGTTGGCCCGCATGGGTCACGAAGCCGGTGCCGCCATTGAAAGCGCACTGACTGCCCTGCGCAATGATGATATTGAACTGGCCCGCAGCGTGGTTGCGCGGGACAGCCAGATCGACGCAAGCGAACACGAGATCGAACACCGCTGCCTGCAGCTGCTGCTGCGCCAGCAGCCGGTGGCTTCGGATCTGCGCAAGGTCAGTACAGCCCTGAAAATGGTAACGGATGTGGAGCGCATCGGCGACCAGGCCAGCGATATTGCGGAGCTGGTGCTGCACCTGCACGCCAAATCCACCGATGCCGTGGGCGTGCTGGAAGATATCCTGAAAATGGGCGATGATGTGCTGAAGATGGTCAAACGCTCCATTGCCGCCTATGTGCAGGTGGACCTTGCCGCCGGCGCGGAAGTGATCGCCCATGATGATGTCATCGACGCCGCGTTCAGGCGCATCGGCAGCGAAATTGCCCAGTACATTGCCGCCCACCCCACCGAAGCAGAGACCGCGCTGGATCTGTTTATGGTGACCAAATATATGGAACGCCTTGGTGACCACGCCGTGAACGTGGCCGAATGGGTCGAATTCTTAAAGACCGGCGTTCACAAATCCCGCAAGATCGTGTGATCTTGCCCGGCGGCGTGTGAGACGGCTCCAAGGTGAACCTGAAGCCAACTGCTTGGATTTTGAATTTTCAGGTACACCCAATAACATTGCCATTCTCTTTTTTATGTTTTCCTATACCGCACCAAAGGGCCAGCACTGCACGCTGGCCCTTTGGTGTTTTTATGTGTAGACTGCTGGGAATGAAACCTGGCAGAAAAGTGGAAGAAGCAATGCAGAGTGTGTTATACTGGAAAGGACAAATCGAAAACGGCTGCACAATATCAAAAGTGAGGAACATCTCTATGGACGAATTTTCACATCTGAAAAGTAAGCTGTTAGCTGAACAGGTGGAAGAACAAATCTATCATTATATTCTGGACACTCCGCTGGACCCTGGCAGCAAGCTGCCCAATGAGTTTGAACTGGGGGAAAAGTTCGGCGTGGGACGCAGTACCATCCGCGAAGCGGTCAAGCTGTTGTCCAGCAAAGGCATTGTGGAAGTGCGCCGCGGCTCCGGCACCTATGTGCTGGCCACGGCGCTGGGTGTCGGCGACCCGCTGGGGCTGAGCTCCGTGCAGGATAAAACCGCATTGGCATTAGACCTTGTGAATGTGCGCCTGCTGCTGGAGCCCGGTATCGCCGAGATGGCTGCTAACAACGCAACGGATGAGGATATTGCCCGGCTGCGCCGCCTTTGCGAACGTGTAGAAGCCAAAATTCATGATGGAGACCGATACATTGAGGATGATATTGCGTTTCATACCTGTGTGGCTGAAAGCAGCAAAAATATGGTTGTGGAACAGCTGATCCCCATTATTGATACAGCCGTTATGATGTTTGTGAACGTAACCCACAAAAAGCTGATCGATGAAACGATTATGACCCACCGTATGATCGTGGAAGCGATTGAAGCCCATGATCCCATCGGCGCACGGAACGCGATGACAATGCATTTAGCATTTAACCGCCGTATGATCAAAGAATTGTACGATAAAGACCGACAAAAGACAGAATAAGCTGCCGGTAAAACGCCCGCACTGGTTATCAGACCAATGCGGGCGCTGCTTTTCTTTTGAAGTCATCAGATGTATTTTTTGGCATTTGACAATGTCAACCCAAAAAAATGAGTCAAAAGAAGCTCAGATGTATAAAAAAAGACTTTTAATTGTACAAAATGTGCAAATGCCAAGTGACGTTTTTGGCATAAAGTAGGAATGCACCCGTACAACTTGCAAATATTGAGCAGACAAATTACAATAGAGACATCAGATAAGCAGTACACCCGCACAAGAAACGGAGGCAATTCTTATGAAACTTCATTCTCAGGAAGTCCGTACACTGGCGCCCGAAAACGATCCGTTGAAAATTGGTATGGGGTGGTCGGTTTCCGACCTGAGCAAGCCCCAGATTTTCGTGGAAAGCACCTTTGGCGACAGCCATCCCGGCAGCGCCCATCTGGATCAGTTCGTCCAGCAGGCTGTACAGGCCGTTAATGAACACGGCGGCAAAGCAGCCCGTTACTTTGCCACCGATATGTGTGATGGTATTGCACAGGGGCATGACGGCATCAACTACTCGCTACCCCACCGCGATGCTATCGTCAATTTGGTCGAGGCACAGGCGAACGCCAGCGTTTATGACGGCGGTGTTTTTATCGCCAGCTGTGACAAGTCTGTTCCCGCCATGCTGATGAGCATTGGCCGCTTGAAAGAGATGAGCGCCATTATGGTGACGGGCGGCGTTATGGAAGCCCACACGCTGCCGAAAAAGTACGTTGTCAACGACCCCGCCTGCGCCATCAATGACCTGCTGACGCTGGAGCAGATCGGCAAGTTTGATGCGTGGGAAAAAACCGGTGTTATTCCCAATGAACAGCTGGACTATTACAAGCACAATGCCTGCCCGTCCTGCGGTGCCTGTTCCTTTATGGGAACGGCCTCTACCATGCAGGTTATGGCAGAAGCTCTCGGTCTGATGCTGCCCGGCACAGCGCTGATGCCTGCCACTGCCCCGGAACTGAAACAGGCCGCTTACGATGCAGGTGTTCAGATGATGAAGCTGGTTGAACAGGGCATCACTGCCAAGGACATCGTTACCAAAAAGAGCTTTGAAAACGCTATTATGGTTCACGCTGCCATTTCCGGCTCCACCAACGCCACCATGCACCTGCCTGCCATCGCCCACGAGTTTGGCATTGAAATTGATGCCGATACCTTTGACCGCATGCACCGGGGTGCGCATTATCTGCTGAACATCCGGCCTTCCGGCGATTGGCCTGCGCAGTATTTCTACTATGCGGGTGGTGTGCCGCGCGTCATGGAAGAAATTAAGTCTATGCTCCACCTGGATGTGCTAACCGTCACGGGCAAGACGCTGGGTGAAAATCTGGAAGAGCTGAAACACAACGGGTTCTATGAGCACTGCGATGAGATTTTGAAAGAAAAGACCGCACACCTCGGCATCCATGTTACCCGCGAAGACATCATCCACAGCTTTGACAATGCTAAGGGCACGAATGGCAGCATTGCCATCCTGAAAGGCAACCTTGCCCCCGAAGGCAGCGTGATCAAACATACTGCCTGCCCGAAGAATATGTTCACCGCTACCCTGCACGCCAAGCCTTATGACAGTGAGGAAGCCTGCATTGCCGCCGTTCTGCACGGTGAGGTAAAACCCGGCGATGCGATCTTTATCCGTTACGAAGGCCCGCGCGGCAGCGGTATGCCGGAGATGTTCTACACCGGCGAGGCCATCTGCGCCGACCCGAAGCTGGCCTCCAGTGTAGCACTGATCACGGACGGCCGTTTCTCCGGCGCGAGCCGCGGCCCGGTCATTGGTCACGTCAGCCCCGAAGCTGCCGTGGGTGGTCCGATTGCACTGGTGGAGAAAGACGACCTGATTCAGATCGATGTGCCCAACCGTCTGCTGGCCATCGTTGGTGTTAAGGGCGAGCCCAAAACACCTGCCGAAATGGATGCCATTCTGGCCGAACGCCGCGCCAAGTGGCAGCCGAGGGAGCCCAAGTATAAATCCGGTTTGCTGAAACTCTACTCTCAGCACGCCGTCAGCCCGATGAAGGGCGCTTATATGGAGTAATACAGTTCTCCCCTACACTGTATTAACCGCATACAAACAAAAAAAGGAGAAATAGAAATGGAAGCTGTCGCCACTCTTGACCCCACACGGCTTGTATTAGCCGCAATAATTGGTCTCGTTATCCTTCTTGTTCTTATTATCAAATGCAAGGTTCAGGCTATGATTTCCATTCTGGTCGGTGCCATTTCCATTGGTTTGATCGCCGGCATGCCGTTGACAGAAATTGTCAGCTCTGTCAACGAGGGCATCGGCAATACCCTGAAAGGCATTGCGCTGCTGGTCGGTTTAGGCTCTATGTTCGGTGCGATCCTTGAAGTTTCTGGTGGTGCACAGACACTGGCGGTCACGATGGTGCGCAAATTCGGCGATGAAAAAGCCGCGTGGGCACTGGGTATTACCGGTCTTGTCATTGCCATGCCGGTGTTCTTCGATGCAGGTCTTATCATTTTGATCCCTCTGGCCTTCTCGCTGGCAAAGCGCACAAAGCGTTCCGCTCTGTTCTACACCATCCCGCTCCTGGCTGGTCTGGCCGTCGGTCATGCGTTCATTCCGCCGACACCCGGCCCCGTGCTGGTAGCTACTATGCTGGGCGTTGACCTTGGCTGGGTCATCCTCATCGGTATCTTCTGCGGTATTTTTGCCATGATCGTGGCCGGCCCTATCTGGGGTAAGATCTGCGGCAACAAATATTTTATCCCTGTTCCGGAATCCGTTGCCAATCAGGAAGATATTGATGAAAGCAAGCTGCCCAAGTTCTGGACGATCGTTGGCATTATCCTGATTCCGCTGGTTCTCATCATTGCCAATTCCGTGGCAAAGGTTGTTCCCGCACTGTCCGGTATTCAGCCGGTTCTGGCTTTCCTTGGCGAACCCTTTGTAGCACTGACGATCGCTGTCATTTCCGCCATGTTCCTGCTGGGCTACAAACACGGCTATTCCAACGAAGAGTTGGAAAAGATCATGACAAAGTCCCTGGAACCCACCGGCATGATCCTGCTGGTCACTGCTTGCGGCGGTGTGCTGCGTTACATGCTGCAAAACTCCGGTTTGGGTGATGTCATCGGCAATGCAGTTTCTTCCGCCAGCCTGCCGCTGGTCGTGGTTGCGTTCATTGTGGCGGCACTGGTTCGCATCTCGGTTGGTTCTTCTACCGTGGCCATGACGATGGCCGCTGGCATTATTACCGCCATGCCCGGCATCAGCGAGTTGTCTCCTCTGTATCTTGCCTGCGTTACCGCTGCCATCGCAGGTGGTTCCACGGTCTGCTCTCACTTTAACGATTCCGGCTTCTGGCTTGTTAAGAGCCTTGTCGGCATGGATGAAAAAACCACCCTCAAGACCTGGACCATTATGGAAACCTTGGTTGGCGGCGTTGGATTCCTGGTTGCGCTAGTCATTTCGTTCTTTGCCTGATTGGTGCATTTATTGAAAAATTCTATTTTATAACCCAAAAGCCCAAAGCGGCACGGTTCACTTAACCGGCAGCTTTGGGCTTTTGCTGTTTTATCAGAGAAAAAATTACGCGCTTACATCTTCAAACTGGCTGTTGTACAAATCGGCATAGAACCCGCCAGCGGCCAACAGGTCGTCGTGGGTGCCCTGCTCCACAATGTCACCATCCCGCATGACTAAAATCAGGTCGGCGTCCTTGATGGTGGAAAGCCGGTGGGCAATCACAAAGCTGGTGCGGCCGCGCATCAGGTTGTCCATGGCGGTCTGGATGCGCTGTTCGGTGCGGGTGTCCACACTGCTGGTGGCTTCGTCCAAAATCAAAATTTTGTTGTCCGCCAGAATGGCGCGGGCAATCGTCAGCAGCTGTTTCTGGCCCTGGCTCACGTTGGAAGCATCCTCGTTCAACTCCATCTGGTAGCCGCCGGGCAGCGTGCGGATAAAGTGGTCGGCACAGGCGGCCTTGGCGGCGGCGATGACTTCCTCATCGGTGGCATCCAGGCGGCCATAGCGGATGTTTTCCATAATGGTGCCCTGGAACAGCCAGGTATCCTGCAATACCATGCCAAAGCCTTCGCGCAGGGCGCTGCGGTCAAAGTCCCGCACATTGTGGCCGTTCAGGGTGATAGAACCGGCATCCACATCGTAAAAGCGCATCAGCAGCTTGACCATGGTGGTTTTGCCTGCGCCGGTGGGGCCGACAATGGCAACTTTCTGGCCGGGTTTTACATCGCAGCTGAAATCCCGGATAACAGTCTTTTCCGGCGTGTAGCCAAACTTGACATGGTCAAAGGTGACCTGGCCGTCAATGCAGGCGGGGTCTGCCCGGCGGGCGGGGTCAGCGTTCTGTTCTTCTTCCGGCTCACCCAAAAATTCAAACACGCGCTCCGAAGCCGCCGCCATACTTTGCAGCATGTTGCTGACCTGGGCCAGCTGCTGGATGGGCTGGGTGAAGTTGCGCACATACTGGATGAACGCCTGGATGTCACCAATGGTGATGATGCCGCGCGCGGCAAAAATGCTGCCGGAAACGGCCACTGCTACATAGCCCAGGTTGCCCACAAAGGTCATGATGGGCTGCATCAGGCCGGAAAGGAACTGGCTTTTCCAGGCGGATTCAAACAGGCGGTTGTTGGCTTCGTCAAAATCATTCAGAACGGCATCTTCGCGGTTGAACGCTTTGACCACATTGTGGCCGGAATATACTTCCTCCACCTGGCCGTTCACGGAGCCCAGAACTTTTTGCTGGGCGCGGAAATATTTCTGGCTGAACCTGACCACCAACAGCACCAGCGCCATCGAGACCGGCAGGATCAAAATGGCAATCAGCGTCATCGTGGGGCTGATGGTCAGCATCATGATGAGCACGCCGATCATGGTGGTAATGCTGGTGATCAGCTGGGTAATGCTCTGGTTCAGGCTCTGGCCCAGGGTGTCCACATCGTTGGTAATGCGGGAAAGTACCTCGCCCACGGTGCGCTTTTCAAAATAGGCAAGGGGCAGGCGGTTGATCTTTTCGCTGATCTGGCGGCGGAAATCATAACACATCTTCTGCGAAAGCCCGCTCATGATCCAGCTCTGGCAGAAACTGAACGCAGCGGAAACCAGATACATGACCAGCAGGATCAGCAGGATTTTGCCGATATAGCCAAAGTCAATGCTGCCGGTGCCCCGCAGCTTGGCCACCCAGCCGGTGGCCAGGGCAGTGGTGGCTTTGGCCAGTACCTTGGGGCCTGCAATATTAAAAATCGTGGAAAGAACGGCAAAAACAATCACGGCAATCAGGCGGAACTTGTAGTGCCCCAGCTCTGCCAGCAGGCTGCGCATGGTGCCCTTAAAGTCTTTTGCCTTTTGGGGCGTCATTCGTCCGGGATGCGGCATCAGGCTTCCCCTCCTTTCAGGTCCAGCTCTTTGTTGCTCAGCTGGCTGCGGGCAATTTCCTGGTAAGCCGGGCAGCTTTCCATCAGCTGGGCGTGGGTGCCCTTGCCCACAATGCGGCCATCTTCCAGAACCAAAATCTGGTTGGCGTGCAGCACAGTGGAAATGCGCTGTGCCACAATAATCACGGTGGCGTCGCCGGTTTCGGCTTTCAGCGCGCGACGCAGGGCAACATCAGTCTTGTAGTCCAGCGCGGAGAAGCTATCATCAAACAGGTAGATCTTCGGGTGTTTGGCAATGGCGCGGGCGATGGAAAGCCGCTGCTTCTGCCCGCCGGAAACGTTGGTGCCGCCCTGGGCAATGGGGCTTTCGTACCCCTCCGGCTTGGCGGAGATGAACTCTTCCGCCTGGGCAATGCGGGCGGCGGTGCGCACATCGGCATCGGTGATATTCTCGCCGCCGAATTTCAGGTTGGAATCAATCGTGCCGCTGAACAGTACGCCCTTTTGCGGCACATAACCCAAAAGGCCGCGCAGGGTGCTCTGTGGCATCTGGCGCACATCCACGCCGTCTACCGTCACGCTGCCGCCGGTCACATCATAAAAACGGGTGATCAAATGCAGCAAACTGGTTTTGCCGCAGCCGGTGGAGCCGATAATGGCCGTGGTCTGGCCGGGTTTGGCGACAAAATCAATATCGTGCAGGGCGTCCTCGCTGGAGCCGGGGTAGGTAAAGTTGACATGATGGAATGCGACTTCGCCGTTCCAGTGGTGCTGATTGAGGTCAGCGGGGATGGCTTCCGGCACCGGGTCATGGATGGCCGGCTCGGTGGTCAGCACTTCGTCAATGCGGTCCGCGGCAACGCCGGCACGGGGCAGCATCACGGCAACCATCGTCAGCATCAGGAAGGACATCACGATCTGCATCGTGTAGGTGATAAAGGCGATCATGCTGCCCACCTGCATGGTGCCGGCATCAATCTGTTTGCCGCCGAACCAGACGATCAGCAGGGAAGTGCCGTTCATAATCAGGGTCATAAAAGGCATCATGGCGGCCATTACCCGGTTGGTGAACAGCTGGGTGCGCATCAGGTCGGTGTTGGCGGCGTCAAAGCGTGCTTCCTCGTGCTGTTCGCGGCTGAATGCGCGGATGGGCATAATGCCGGTCAAAATCTCGCGGGATACCAGGTTCAGCCGGTCCACCAGCTTTTGCATGATCCTGAACTTGGGCATGGCAAACTGCATCAATACCGTAATCAGCGCCAGCAGCAAAGCGACGGCCAGCACAATGATCCAGGTCAGGCTGGAACCCGCCTGCGCCACATGGATGATGCCGCCAATGCCAAGGATGGGGGCATACGCCACCATGCGCAGCAAAATTACGCAGGTCATTTGGATCTGCTGTACATCGTTGGTGCGGGTGATGAGGGATGCGGTGGAAAACTTGTCCGTTTCAGAGGCAGAAAAGCTGACCACCCGGCGGAACACACCGCGGCGCAGATCCCGCGCAATGGCAGCCGCCACGCGGGAAGCAAGCAGCCCCACCAGAACCGCGGCGGCAACCATCAACAGGGTCAGCCCCAGCATCCGGCCGCCGGTCTGCATCAGGTAGTTCATCTGTACCGCATCGCTGATGCCAAGGGCCTGATATTCCAGCCCCACCAGCAGCACTGCCTGGGCTGAAAGCCCGCTCAGCTCACTTTCGCCGGCCTGACCCATGGCTGCGGCCAGCTGGGCCTGTACGGCATCCCGGCTGAAACCGGGCATCTGGGTCATGGCCGCAAACTGGGCGGTAACGGTATCCAGCGCGGCGGCATCCGGGGCGTTGCCCTCCCCGGCTGCCTGAGCGGAAGCCAGATAGAGCACAATATCCGGGGTGGAAAATACCTCCGCCAGCGTATCCCGGTCCACATCGGCCCGCAGCAGGCGGACCGTACAGGGGGATGCGAGCTTTTTCTGTAAGCTGGTAGCGGAGGAGAGTGCGTTGTCGGTGCCGCCCGGCTGGGTGTAAGCGGCTTCCACCGCGGCGGCGTCCGCGTCCGTCATCAGCAGCTCCAGCACCTGCAGGGTGGAATCCCGCACTACTTCTGGCACAGCGTCCGCAATGCCGGACTGTTGGATGCCGGTATCCACAATTTTGCTGGTGTAGTCCGGCAGGGTCAAATCGCCGTATGCCTGCACCAACAGCAGGGCAATAATAACAAGGCAGGCCGCCCAGTGTTTGGCCAGATGTTTGAAAATTTTTGTCATGGCATCTTCTCCTTTTCGGCCAGCAGCTTTTCGTTCTGGCGCTCAATGGCCTGCAGCAGGGTTTCGGCATCCTTTGCAAACTGCTGGCAAAATTCTTCGCCCAGGTCATCCATAATGCCGGTGATGTAATCATTCAGACGGCTTTCGCAGATCAGGCGGGATTCCTCCCCTTTTGGGGTGATGCGCACCAGAGTGCGGCGGCGGTCATTGGGATCGGTCTGGCGCTGGGCCAGGCCGTCCTGCTCCAGTGTGCGCAGTCCGCGGGAAATCGCCGGCAGCGGCTGCTTGAAAATCTCCGCCAGGTCCGAAACATACACGGTACCATCCTGGCCGCGCACCTCAATGGCGTGGTTCAGCCCTTCCAGAATGCCAAGATGCAGCTTGGGGGCGTTGGCAAGGCTTAAAGACGCCCCGCGGTGCACAGACTTTTTCAGCCGGTCAAGATAGCGCATCACGGCTTTGCTGCGCGGGTCACCAATATGTCCCTCCATAAAGGTTCTCCTTTCTATTACCATATGTAAATAGTTGGCATATGTTAAGCATATGAGAACAGTATAGCCCCGCAGCCGAAAAAATGCAACGGCTGCGGGGCTGTGTTTTAAATTTGTTTACAAACTACTTATGGCAACACCGCACAATTCCCGCCTTGCGGCTTAAGCACCGCTCCGGCAGCTG
>ERZ773169.2066-NODE-2066-length-15611-cov-19.248007_pt1 | contig 15611 bp, 8 predicted proteins | sample MGYA00580536_ERZ773169 | MGnify/ENA primary metagenome ERZ773169 (study PRJEB29015, sample SAMEA2737814) | human gut metagenome | biome: human gut; feature: human-associated habitat; material: faeces | place: China | collected 2012 ...
CCGCGGTCAAACAGCATGGGAGCGGCTTCCTTGTCCAGATTGGCACCGGCCCACACAGCAGCGCGGATGCCGTAGCCCTTGTCGGCGGGGGAGTAGGAGCAGGCGGTGGTTACGCTGGTGCCAAGCGGGTCCAGCTGCTCCATCATGTAGGGGTTGCCGGGGAAACCGCCGCAGGCCAGCAGCACGCCCTTGTTGGCGTTGTAGCGGATAAAGTGGTCATCCTCGGTGCTCTGGGCGATGATGCCGGTAATGCGGCCATCGCTGTTCTTTTCCAGCTTGGCCAGACTGGTCTTGAAGTCCACATCGTAGCCCAGCTCCTGAATGTACTGCAGCAGCAGCTCGTTGCGTGCCAGACCGGACTCGCGCTCGCTGGCCATGTAGTTGTGCTCCTGCACAGGATAGAGGTAGTCGGTGTTGTGCTCGGCATTTTCTGCAGGCCATGCAGCCTCGCTGCCGGAGGTGAAATCGCATACCCAGCCGTACTTATCTTCCAGAATGCTGCGCATGAAGTCGTGCATGGCGGCAGACTCGTTGATCCAGGTCTTGACAACGCGCTGGTCGCACTTGCCGGAGGCATAGCGGGAGATCTCGCTCAGCAGCTTTGCCTTATCGGTGGCGGGTTCGCCAGCCTCCTTAGCGGCAGCAGAATCAACAGCGCCGTACCAGTGACGGGTGTCCTGCACGTTGGCGTTCTGCTCGATAACACGGAAGTTCAGGCCGTTGGCAGCAGCATAGGCGGCGGCAAACATACCGCCGTTGCCTGCACCCACAATGAGGATGTCGGTGTCCACGGTCTCGGTGATGGCAGTCTCATCGATGTCGGGCTCTTTGCCCAGCCAGTCGTTTGCGTCGCCTGTGGGCAGCTGCACGCTGGACACCACGGCCTCACCCTTTGCCTGTGCGTAGCAGCTCTTGGCAGCTTTCATCACGGCGTCGGAGGTGATGGTAGAGCCGGAAACGCCGTCGATCTCGGCAGAACCGGCAGCCATCAGCTGCTCACGCAGCTCATCGGCAGCGGCAGCGCCGAAAGAGGCGGTCTCGCCGGAGGTGTCCACCACCACGTCGGTGACAGCGCTGTCAGAGAAGGTCATGGTGACCTTGACGGTGGAGGAGATGCCCTCGGCGGTGCCCTCGTAGGTGCCGGGAATGTACTGACCGGCAGCACCGGAGGCAGTGGAGCCGGAGGCGGAATTGCATGCAGCCAGTGCGCCGGCAGTGACACCGCTCATGGCGGCGGCAGCGGCGATCTTCAGAAAGCCCTTGCGGGAGATCTTGTTCATAGGTACGCTCTCTTTCTCTTTTCTCTTCTTGCTTTTCTTCTCATCGCGCAGCAAGTTAAAAACCACTTTGCTGAATCTTTAACAATTGTAGCGTAGAGCGGCGCACTTTACAATTCAATTATGTTATATTATAATTTAGGAAATCCTAATGTAAGAAGGCGAGGTTGCGCAGATGAACCAGAGTGCACTGGAAGGATTTGTGAAGATCGTAGAGATGGACAGCTTTTCGGCAGCAGCAGAGGCACTGTATCTTTCGCAGTCGGCGCTTTCGCAGCAGATCCGCACGCTGGAGGGACAGCTGCAGTTTGAACTGTTTCAGCATGTACCGCGCCGGGTGATCCTGACCCCGGCAGGCCGGGACTTTTACCCCAAGGCAAAGCAGCTGACAGCTCTGTATCAGGAGGCGGTGCGCCATGCCCGCGCGGTGCAGCAGCAGGAAAAACCGCCGGAAAGACATCTGATCATCGCAGGGTGTCATGAGGCAATGCGGATGTTCGTGTACGACCTGTTTTCCCTGACAAGTGACCTGTGCCTGCAATATACCCCTATTCTGGGGTGGTGTGCCAACCGCAGCGAGGTCTGGCGCAGCCTGAAAAAAGGGGAGATGGATCTTTCCTTCCAGCTGGAAAGTGCAGAGTTCTACGCGCAGGGGCTTACCTTTGTGCCGCTGTTCTATATGCCGGAATTTTGCATCCCCATCCACCCGCCCGCTGATATGCCGGTGGGCAGACTGACCTTGGAACAGGCATTGCAATACCGCTGGCTGCCCATCAAGGAGATGTACCAGACTGTCTACGAAACAAGACTGTTGCAGGAGGGAATGGACCGAGGGGTGGAGTTTACGCCGGTGGGCGGTATCCGCAGTGCAGCCTACGGCGACCCGGCACTCAAGATGATCCCGCCTTTCTACTACCGCAGACCGGACCTCAGTTTTGTGCGGGTACTGGACTGGGGCAGGGGACACCGGTTTGGCATCGTGCTGGGGCAAAAGCGCGAGGACCCGTTGGTGATGGCCTATGTCCGCGCGTTGCAGCAGCTGCTGCCGTCCCTCTCGGAAAAGCTGTTCGGCCTGAAGCTGGAACCGGTGGAGGAATAAAGAAAAAACAGAAACCCTCTCAGGCGCATTCGCGCCAGCTCTCCCAAAGGGAGAGCTATATTGCAGCTGACCGACTCCCCCTCTCGGGGAAGCTGGCATCGCGCAGCGATGACGGAGAGGGTTCGGCAAACAAAAAAGTAATAGCACCTGCTGCCCTCGGAAAGGAAGGCGGCAGGTGCTATTTTTGTGCTTATACTGCGATGACGGGCAGCTTACTCCACCACGTCCTCAAACTGGCTGTTGTACAGATCGGCATAGAAGCCGCCAACTTCGATCAGCTGGTCGTGGGTGCCCTGCTCCACGATGTCGCCATCTCGCATCACAAGGATGAGGTCGGCGTCCCGGATGGTGGAAAGACGGTGGGCGATGACAAAGCTGGTGCGGCCCTCCATCAGGCGGTCCATGGCGGTCTGGATGCGCTGCTCGGTGCGGGTATCCACGCTGCTGGTGGCCTCGTCCAAAATCAGGATGCGGTTGTCGGCCAGAATGGTGCGGGCAATGGTGAGCAGCTGCTTCTGGCCCTGACTCACGTTGGAAGCGTCCTCGTTCAGCTCCATCTGGTAGCCGCCGGGCAGGGTGCGGATAAAGTGGTCGGCGTTGGCAGCCTTGGCGGCGGCGATCACTTCTTCATCGGTGGCATCCAGTCGGCCATAGCGGATGTTCTCCATGATGGTGCCCTTGAACAGCCATGTGTCCTGCAGCACCATGCCGAAGCCTTCACGCAGGGCGCTGCGGTCAAAGTCCCGCACATTGTGGCCATTCAGGGTGATGGAACCGGAATCTACATCATAGAAGCGCATGAGCAGCTTGACCATGGTGGTCTTGCCCGCGCCGGTGGGGCCGACGATGGCCACCTTCTGGCCGGGCTTGACCTCACAGCTGAAATCGTGGATGACGGTCTTGTCCGGGGTGTAGCCGAAGCGGACATGGCTGAATGTCACCTGCCCGTCGATGCAGGCGGGGTCCGCGCGGCGGGCCGGGTCTGCCTGCTGGTCCTCTTCCGGCTCGTTCAAAAACTCGAACACCCGCTCAGCGGCAGCGGCCATGCTCTGCAGCATGTTTGACACCTGAGAAAGCTGCTGGATGGGCTGGGTGAAGTTCTTGACGTACTGGATGAAGGCCTGAATGTCGCCGATGGTAATGATGCCGTTTGCGGCAAAAATGCTGCCCACGATGGCCACTGCCACGTAGCCCAGATTGCCCACAAAGTTCATAATGGGCATCATCAGGCCGGAGAGAAACTGGCTTTTCCACGCAGATTCATACAGCTTGTCGTTGGCGGCGTTGAAGTCATTCAGCACCACGGCCTCGCGGTTGAAGGCTTTGACCACGTTGTGGCCGGAGTAGACTTCTTCCACCTGACCGTTTACGACGCCCAGAATGGCCTGCTGGGACTTGAAGTATTTCTGGCTGAACCGAACTACGATGAGCACAAGCACCAGCGAGACGGGCAGGATCAGCAGGGCAATCAGGGTCATCTTCGGGCTGATGGACAGCATCATGACCAGCACGCCGATCATGGTGGTCACACTGGTGATGAGTTGGGTGATGCTCTGGTTCAGGCTCTGGCCCAGCGTGTCCACATCGTTGGTGATGCGGGAGAGCACCTCGCCCACGGTGCGCTTTTCAAAATAGGCAAGGGGCAGGCGGTTGATCTTTTCGCTGATCTGACGGCGGAAGTCGTAGCACACCTTCTGCGAAAGACCGGTCATCAGCCAGCCCTGAATAAAGCTGAATGCGCTGCTCAGCAGGTACATGCCCAGCAAGAACAGCAGGATGCGGCCGATATACACAAAGTCGATGCTGCCGGTGCCGCGCAGCTTGGCGATCCAGCCGGTGGCAAGGGCCGTGGTGGCTTTTGCCAGCACCTTGGGGCCTGCAATGTTGAAGATGGTAGAAAGAATGGCAAATACAATGGCGGTAACGAGCGAAAGGCGGTAGCGGCCAAGGGTGCGCACAAGCTGCAGCAGGGTGCCCTTGAAGTCCTTGGCACGTTCGGTCGTCATGCGTCCGGGTCTTGGCATATCACTCACCCTCCTTTTCCGTATTCAAAGTATCCAGAGCCAGCTCCTTCTGGCTCAGCTGGCTGCGTGCGATCTCCTGATACTCCGGGCAGGTGACCATCAGCTGGGCATGGGTGCCCTTGCCCACCAGACGGCCCTCGTCCAGCACCAGGATCTGATTTGCGTGCAGCACGGTAGAAATGCGCTGTGCTACGATGATCACAGTGGAGTCGCCGGTCTCAGCTTTCAGCGCACGGCGCAGGGCCACATCGGTCTTGAAGTCGAGGGCAGAAAAACTGTCGTCGAACAGGTAGATCTTTGGCTTTTTCGCAATGGCACGGGCGATGGAAAGGCGCTGCTTCTGGCCGCCGGACACATTGGAGCCGCCCTGTGCGATAGGGCTTTCGTAGCCCTGCGGTTTTGCATCGATGAACTCGGTGGCCTGCGCAATGGCAGCGGCCTTTTTCACGTCGGCATCGGTGATGTGCTCCCCGCCGAACTTCAGGTTCGAGCCGATGGTGCCGCTGAACAGCACACCCTTCTGGGGCACATAGCCCAGCAGGTCGTGCAGCTGTGCCTGCGGCATATTGCGCACATCGATGCCATCCACAGTCACACTGCCGCCTGTCACATCATAGAAGCGGGGGATGAGGTTGAGCAGGGTGGATTTGCCACAGCCTGTGGAGCCGATGATAGCGGTGGTCTCGCCGGGCTTTGCAGTAAAGCTGATGTGCTCCAGCGCATCGCTGTCCGCACCCGGGAAGCGGAAGCTCACATCGTGGAACTCTACCTCACCCTGCCAGTTTTCGTGCTCCTGCGCGGGCTTTGCAGCAGCTTCGTCCGGGTCGTTGATGGTGGCCCTGGTGCAGATCACCTCATCGATACGCTCCGCAGCCACACCGGCGCGGGGCAGCATGACGGCCACCATGGCCAGCATCAGGAAGGACATGACGATCTGCATGGTGTAGGTGATGAACGCGATCATCTCGCCCACCTGCATGGTGCCGGTGTCCATGGCCTTGCCGCCGAACCAGACGATGAGCAGGCTGGTGCCGTTCATAATGAGGGTCATAAAGGGCATCATGGCCACCATGGCACGGTTGGTGAACAGCTGGGTGCTCATCAGGTCTTTGTTGGCCTTGTCGAAGCGCTCCTCCTCAAACCGTTCGCGGCTGAACGCGCGCACCGGCATGATGCCGGTCAAGATCTCGCGGCTGACAAGGTTCAGCCGGTCCACCAGCTTCTGCATGATCTTGAATTTCGGCATGGCAATGTTCATCAGGAAGAGGATGAGCAGCAGCAGAACGGCCACGTCCAGCACAATGACCCAGGAAAGGCCGGTGCTGCTGTTCAGCACATGCAGCACACCGCCAATGCCCAGAATGGGCGCATAGGCCACCATGCGCAGCAGCATGACGCAGACGAACTGCACCTGCTGGATGTCGTTGGTGGTGCGGGTGATGAGGGATGCGGTGGAGAAATTCTCGATCTCTGCATTGGAGAATCCGATGACGCTGGCAAAGGTCTCCCGGCGCAGGTCGCGGCCAATAGCGGCGGACACGCGGGAGGCGAGGAAGCCCACCGCAATGGACACGGCCGCCATCAGCAGGGTGAGGCCCAGCATCTGGCCGCCTACGCGGTAAAGGTAGCGCATCTGCACATCGTGGGCAACGCCCTGTGCCTCGTATTCCAGCTGCACCAGCAGCACGGACTGACTTTTGAGGTTCTCCATCAGGGTATCATCCAAGCTGGCAAACGCACCGGCCAGCTGCTGCTGGACGGCTTCGCGGGTGAAACCGGGCATCTGGCTCATGGCGGCAAATTGGGCGCACACGGTGTCCAGATCCTCGGCAGTGGGGGTGACGGTCTCGGTATCCGTGGTGGTGCTCTCAGAGGATGCCGCCTGCATGTCGGCAAGGCCGGTCATACCCATGCTGTTCTGCCCGGCGGGGGCGTTCGCTGCCTGCGCAGCTGCCATATACAGCACGATGTCCGGCGTGGTGACGGCATCCTCCAGCGCGGCGCGCTCGTCATCGGTCAGGTCGGTGCGCAGCTTCAGCACACCGTCGTCCTGAAGATAATACCCGTAGGCGTTCTGGAGTGCATCGGCGTCCTCTTCGCTCATCAAAAGCGTGAGGGCGTCCAGCGTGCTCTGGCGTATCGTTTCCGGCAGAGGGCTTTCGATGCCGCCCTGCTGGATGCCGGTGTCCACGATCCTGCTGGTGTAGTCCGGCAGCGAAAGATCGCAGTACGCCTGCACGAACAGCAACGCGAACACCACAAGACAGACGGCCCAGTGCCGGGCCAGCTGCTTGAAAATTTTCGTCATGGTTCGGTTCTCCCTTCGTTGTTTTTTGCTTCACGGGAAGCGTTTTCCGCAAGAATGGCGTCCATCAGTGCGCCGCGCAAAGCGTTCATCTGCTGCACCTGCTCCGGTGTCAGCCGGGCCATCACACAGGCAAAATAATCGCTGAGGGCATCTTCACACCGGGCGCAGGCGGCGTAGCCCTCCGGCGTGATGCGCACCAGCGTTTTGCGCCGGTCTGCCGGGTCCGCTTCGCGCAGAACAAGGCCGGCCTGTTCCAGCTGGCGCAGGCTGCGGCTGATGGCCGGCAGCGGCTGGCGTGCCTCCCGGGCAAAATCGGAAACATACATCGCTCCGTCCTGCCCGCGGGTGCTGATCGTGTGAACCAGACCCTCCAGCATGGGAAAGTGGCACTTGGGACAGCCCCGCAGAGCCGCCTTCATGCCGGCCCGGGACGCCTTGCTCAGCTGTTCGAAAAAATGGCACAGGCCGTGAAAGCTCGCGGCGGCTTCGGTCTCGTTCAACATTCTATCCCTCCTCATTGCAAAATGCTTAACAGCTGTTAACTATTAACGCCTGACAATAATATTCCTCCAGCACCCAGAATGCAAGGGCGGTTTGGGATAATTTTAAAAAAGTTCACAAAAAGGGGAGGGCGGCAGAAAGCCTGAACCGCCCGGCAGCTGCATAAATAGAATAAGAAACGTTTCTGCGGGAGGGGCGGCGGCATTGGAACAGGGGCTGAAAGGGATCTTTGCGCTTTTTGGCGGGCTGGCATTGTTTTTGTATGGCATGGATGCGCTCAGCCGCAGTCTGGAAACAGCGGCAGGGCAGCGGATGAAGCGGCTGCTGATGGTGTTGGCCGGCAGCCCGGTGCGGGGCGTGCTGGCGGGGGCAGCGGTCACGGCGGTGCTGCAAAGCAGCTCGGCAGTCACGGTGATGGTGCTGGGCTTTGTAAGTGCGGGCCTGCTGACCCTGCAGCAGGCGGTTCCGGTGATCTTTGGCTGCAACATCGGAACCACCGTTACCGCACAGCTGCTGGCCTTCCGGCTGGAAGATGTGCGCGGCCTTGTGCTGCTGGCCGGGCTGCTGCTCTGCTTTGCCTGTGCAGGGCAGAAGGCCCGGGCCGTTGGCCGGGCGGTGTTCGCCTTTGGCCTGCTGTTCGAGGGCATTGCCGGTATGAGCACGGCGCTGGCCCCGCTGGCACAGAGCCCGGTGTTTGCGCTCTGGCTGGCACGGATGCGGCATCGTCCGTGGCTGGGCCTGCTGGCAGGCCTCTGCATGACCCTGACGGTGCAGAGCAGCTCTGCCACCATTGCGGTGCTTCAGAGCGTTGCGGCCCGGCCCGGGCCGCAGGGCGGCAGTCTGCTGGGCCTTGCAGGGGCACTGCCGGTGCTGCTGGGGGATAACATCGGCACCACGGTCACGGCGGTACTGGCATCCATCGGGCAGAGCCGGGACACAAAACGGGCGGCGGCGGCCCACGCTCTGTTCAACCTGACCGGTGCGGCGGCGTTCTGCGCCCTGCTGCCGTGGTATGCGGGTCTGGTGGCAATGATCTCGCCCAAAGGGCCGGAGCTGGAAGTCATTGCCCGGCAGCTCGCCAACGCGCATACGCTGTTCAACCTCATCTGCACAGCGGTGTGGCTGCCGCTGACCCCGCTGATGGTGCGTCTGGTCTGCCGTCTTGTGCCGGACCGCCCGCCCAAAGCCCGGAATAGCTGAGAAATCCGGCACATCCCGCCTGCGGGGTCTGTCGTGGCAAACCTGCCAAAAATCAAGCGCTCAAGCCAAATAACGTGCATTTTAAAGTTGATTTCCGGCCAAGGATGTGGTACACTGAATAGGTTATGTGAGTATAAAAATAGGGCGTGGATTTGGCGCTTTTGCAAACGACGAAAATACGCTGTTTTTAGTATAGTGAGGATGAAAAGCATGAAGGATATCACAAAGGCACTGATGCAGCAGTTCCGCAGGGAACACAAGGCGGCGCGGCGGTATATGGCACTGCTGCTGGCATTGGCGCTGCTCACCAGCCTGTTCGTCAACTGGCAGCTGCACAGTGTGGGCATTGCCCAGACGGCAGACTACCAGTGCGGCGAGATCGAGCACCAGCACACCGCCGAGTGCTATGAGAAGGTGCTGGTGTGCGGCTATGAGGAGGGCGAACCGGAGGACTGGAACGCCACAAAGCCGGACGACAGCGCATTCCCTGATGCAGATTATGGTGTGGATCAGAGCGATGCCGACATTGCCGCCTATTCGGCAGAGCCGGAGCCGGAGTACATTTTTGTGCCCCACCAGCACACCGATGATTGCTATCAGGAAGTGAAAACGCTGACCTGCTACGAGGAAGAGCATGTGCACACCGATGACTGCTTTGACCCCGAGGATGGCAGCCTGATCTGTGACCTGTTCGAGCACACCCACGACGACAGCTGCTATACCACTGAATATGAGCTGGTGTGCGGTCTGGAAGAGGGCGAGCTTGTGGAAGAGCCCAACCCGGACTATGTGCCGGTGGATGAGGAAGCCTCTGCGGTGTTTGACGATGCCGTGGCCCTTCAGCCCGTTGTGGACGACAGCAGTCTGGACACCCCGGTGCACCACCACACCGACGCCTGCTATGAGGAAGTGCTGGTCTGCGGCCTGCCGGAGCACCACCACACCGTGAACTGCCTGTCCGACCCGCTGGCAGATGTGGAGGACGAGGAGACATGGAGCGCAAAGACGAATGTTGTGCTCACCGGTGCGTGGGCCGACGACCTGACCGCTGTGGCAAAAAGCCAGCTGGGCTACCAGCAGAGCGAGCGCAACTTCCAGCTGGACGATGAGGACCAGACAACCGTGCGCCACTACACCCGTTACGGTGCATGGTATGGCAACGCCTACGGTGCGTGGGATGTGATGTTCCTGTCCTACTGCCTGAACTACGCGAATGTGCCGCAGACCATGGTGCCGCAGCGCGCCGGTGTGCAGGCCCTGCGCAGCGACCTGCGCGGGTCCGAGTGGCTGAAGGCGGCGGCAGAGGTCGAGCTTGTACCCGGCGATATCGTGTTCTACAACAGCATCACCACCGAGACGGTGGCGGTGGAAGAGGACGCGCCGCAGATCATGGATGATTCTGCCGATGCAGACATTGCCCTGCTTTCGCTGGAGCCTGTGGCTGCTGAGCCCCAGACCGAGGAGCGCACCGTCAGCACCGAGACCGTGGGCATCGTGTCGGATGTGGACGCGGATACCGGCACCCTGACCGTGATCTCCGGCGACGTGGACGGCAAGGTGGCCGAGGTGTCCCTGCGTGCGGACGAGATCACGGATGTGATCGATCTGGCCGCAGCTGATAAGGCACAGGAAGATGGTGAAAGAGAGGAACCTGACGGCGTGGAACCGGCAGGGGACGAGGAGACCTCTCTTGTGATCTGGGCAACTGGGCCCGTATCGCGGGTCTCTCCGTATGCGGTGGCATTGCTGTCCGATGAAGCCGCAGATGATGTCAGCACAGCGGCAGAAACGGTGCAGTCGCTGGATAAACATATCACCAGCGTAACATTCCAGAAGGAGATCGGAACGGGAAGCAATAAGCAATGGATAGACATCTCCGCTGGTGAAACGGTGAAGGATGGCGATTCCATCAAGCTCGTGGTGAAATTCAATCTGCCAAAAGGTGCTTTCCCATCGGAAAGCGGCACGATGACCTATCAGCTGCCGGGCGGATTGAAACTGGATAAGAAGATCGACAATGACGTGATCAAAGATGCAGAAACCGGTGCATCGATGGGCACTTATAGCATCGACACTGACGGCAAGGTCACGATGAACTTTGCTGGGATCGGCAGCGGCGCAGCCTTTGACGGAGTACTGACCTTCAAAGCCAAAGCGGACCTCGCCACGACCACGGACGGCAAGATCATCTTTGGAGACCATATGGAGCTGCAAGTTACCCCAAAAGAACCGGAGCTGCCGGATCTGTCCGTCAAAAAGGAACTCGCGAACTACAAGGACAAGGGCAGCAGCTGGTGGAGCAACGAAAACAGCTGCTACTATGCCTATTGGAGGGTTACGGTATCTACCGAGAACGGTTCCGGCGGCACGGTGAAGCTTAGCGACAAAATAACCGGCTTCCCGGGAAAGCATAATACCACGGATATCCCCATCAGGCTGTTCAAGCAAAATGCGAACGGTACCCAAACTGAGCTTTCGGTTGAAACCGAACCATACCGGTATACTGTTTCTAAAGGTGGCAGCGAGTTGAGCTTTGCGGCGCTTCCGGAGCTGAAGGAGGGTGAAAAGTACATCCTGTACTACGCCACAAAGGCGGCGGACGAAGACCTGAAGGCTATGTGCAAAAATAATAAGCCGAGCATAATGTATAACGAGGCTACGGCGAAAACCGATAAGGTGGAGGAAGTCTCCTCTGGCCAAAAGCAGATCACGTATTTCTGCGATATCATCAAAAAGGAAGGCAAGCCGAATGCAGATGGCCTGATCGAATGGACAGTCGTAGTTCATGCACCGCTGGATGGCTCCACGAATTTCCTGAAGGACTATAAATTTCAGGATGTTCTGCCGGAGAATATCAAGCTGTCCGGTGATATCAACGTCAAAATCGAGGGAGAGAAGACGACATACGTAACGATGAAGCCGGAGGCTATGAATGGTGGCGTTCAGCTCTCAACGCTGGACAAGAACGCAGGGACCGCCTACCGCTTTACCATTACCTACAAGACCACTGTACCGACCGGAACAAGTAGCGTTGAGAATACAGCGTCCGTTGATGACATCAAGGCTTCTGATACGGTTCCCATTCAGCAGGGCGTCTGGACACTGACCAAGACCCACAACCGCACGGAAAACGACATTGCCTACTGGAACCTGAGCGCAGCGAATGCGACCGGTGCCGACCGTTTTGAGCTGACCGATACCATCGGGAATACCACCGATGACAGCGACAGGCACTATGCCATTGCTTCGGAGCTGCAGAAAGCGATTGAAGATGGCCTGACGCTGTATCTGACAGGCAGCAATAGTACACTGAACTATGAGCAGGCGAAAAAATACCTGACCATCACCTATTTGGATGCATCCGGTCAGCAGGTTGATGCAAACGATAGAACCACCCACGTGCTGAGCTTTACCGTTGCAGTGAAGAAAGTGGAAAACGGTAGCTCCATTGCTGTGCGCCAGATGGTGCTGAAGGATGTGCCCACGCATGAAGAGCGCAGTGATAAGCCGGATGGTGAGGATTGGACTTTCACCAACAGCGCAAAGATCACGCAGGACGACAGCACAAAGGCGACCGATTCGGCTGAGGATGTTTATCGCAGCAGTGTCTTTGAAAAATCGGTGGCCATCGATGGCAAGCGGGATAATTACATTACCGGCAACACCACTGTGAGCTATGATCAGGTCCAGAATCAAAAGCTGCTGTACCGCATCAAGTTGGTGACAACGGGAACGGAAACAGACTACACGAAAGATGGCAAAATTCTTATCGAGGATACCCTGCCGGAGGAAACCGAGTTGACTGTGAGCCGCGATAAGCTCAAGCTCTGCGTGGACAACGAGTGGTACGATTGGTCTGCTGGTGCGCGATGGCACGCTAGTTATGAAAATAATAAGCTGACTGTAGAGGTGAAAGACTGCCACGACGGAAAACAACACGTCATTGAACTTCTGTATGAGGTCAGCTTTAAGAATGACTCCCGCTGGAAGGACCTGCTCACATCGGATGTCACCTACACCAACGAAGCAAAATGGGGCAATAAGCCTCCGGTCGCCATCAAGACCACGGTGCACAAGGATATTGTTCCGCTGATAAAGACCGGCAAACAGCTGAAGGACAAAAATGGTAAATTGACGAACAATGTCACCTATACTGTCATCATCAACCCGGCAGCGCAGATGCTGGGAAACTCCGGAACACTGGAACTGCGGGATAAGGCAGAAATCATACGCGGCAGCAGCTTCTACGGCCACAACGTCCGGCTGTACCGCTACGAGCGTAATGTGGATGTATCGAACCTGACGCAGGTAGATGAAGGACTCTATCATATCCACGACCCCGAACCCGGTTGCTGGCTGCACATGACCGTCCCGAACGGAGTTGCGCTGCTGCTGCAGTATGACATTGAATTCGACCCCGGTAACTGGAGTGATCCCAAGCTGAGCAACACGGTTCAGCTGGAGGGTGTTGCGTACAGTCCAAAGGAGAACGTAGATTTTAAAACGAACGAGAGCGGCATGCAGATCAGCCGCGGCCAGCTGGTCATCCACAAAATGGATGCGGAAACCAGCAAGTTCCTGCCGGGCGCGGAGTTTACGATCGAACGCTACAATAAGAACTCGGGTGAGTTTGAAGAATTTTTGTCTGACACGACCGATGCAAACGGCGAGCTGACCTTCAGCATTACAAGTGCGAAACAGACGCTGTCGCCGAATGTGCTTTACCGCCTGACTGAGACGAAGGCCCCGACAAACTATAATCTGGACAGCACGCCGAAGTATCTGTTCTTCTATGAGAAGGGTGCCAATGCAAAGGAAGCCTTCCAAAATGCTCTGGGCGATACTCTAATCACAGACAACGGCCAGACCGTGACGGCGGATAATGTGACCTTCGGATGCTCGACCAATACCACACAGCTGACGGTCAAGAATACCTACAATCGGCTCACTGTCCAAAAATACTGGCTGAGTGCAGCGGACGGTAAACCACTGGCAGATATTCCGGTGAAGTCCATTCAGGTGCAGCTGTACCGTTATACGGAAGGCCAGCCGGCAGATAACGTGGAGCTCGTGAATACACAGGAGCTGAATAAGGATAACGGCTGGTCGTATACATGGACCGACAAAAATCAGATCCCGGCAACAGATGGAAAGGGCCACAAGTACTGCTACTTTGTAAAAGAAGTGACTACCGGCAACTGGGTCACGGAGATCAACAACAACAACGGCATCCAGACCGGCAAGATCTTCATCACCAACAAAGTCTACAGCGGCTACGAGCTGCCCTCTACCGGCGGCATGGGCACGGTGCCCTTTGCGGCGGTGGGCGGTATGCTGACCGTGGGTGCGGCCCTGCTGCTGGCCAAACGCAAAAAACACGAAGAGAAAGGGGAGTGAGCAGCCGATGGAACAGAAAAGCTTGCGCAGGCGGTTTGCAGCCCTGCTTTTGATGCTGTGCCTTCTGGCGGCAGGCGCACTGCCTGCCCTTGCCACCAGTGCGAACATCCGGCTGGTGGATGCCAGCGGGAACCCCGCCACCGGCACCATCCGCGTTGCGCTGTACGACAGCGCGAAGGATAAGGCCCTGAGCGGCGGTCAGCTGACGCTGTACCGCGTGGCGGAGGTGAAGCGCAAAAACGGCGACCTGAGCTTTGAATACTGCGGCGATTTTTACGGCTGCGGCATCGCGCTGGGCGACCTGACCGACAGCACGCTGGCAGACCAGCTGCTGGAATATATGCCGCAGGGCGCACGAGGCACCACAAAAACCGTTGATGCGGACGGCAATGCCGCCTTTGAGGATCTGGAACTTGGCCTGTACCTGATCGTGCAGAGCAAGGCCTCCAATGGCTATGCGCCCATCAAACCGTTCCTCGTTTCCCTGCCCATGGCAGAAAACGGGAAATGGAATTATGAGGTGGACGCCTCCCCCAAGGTGGGCGGCTACACCCCCGTCAACCCGGATACGCCGCCTGTGCCGCCCACTCCCGTGCCGGACAAGCCCGGCACCCCGGAACAGCCCACGGAGCCCACAAACCCGGATACGCCCAAGAACCCGGACGGCCCGGATAGCCCGGTCTCACCCGGCAGCCCGGACAGCCCGGTGGCTCCCGGCAATCCGGACAACCCGGTAGCCCCGGGAAACCCGGATAATCCCGCACTGGCGGGCCATCCGGACGGCGCAGTCATGAGCGGCCTGCCCCAGACTGGCCAGCTGAACTGGCCCGTGCCGGTGCTGGCGGTCAGCGGTGTGCTGCTGTTTGCTGCTGGCTGGGTGCTGAACAAAAAGGAAGCGCTGCCATGAGACAGAAAATAGGAAAGATATGCATGGTGCTGGGTGCGCTGCTCATTTTGGCGGCGGCGGCGCTGCTTGCCTACAACAAGTGGGATGCGGCCCGCGCAGACAAGGCCGCACAGCAGGCGTTGGGAGAGCTGGAACAGACCCTGACCACAACGGTTGAGGAAAAGGCAAAGTCGGAGACTGTTGTGCTGCAGCCGGAGCTGGACCCTGCCCAGCCCATGACCGAGACGGAACTGGACGGCTGGAGTTACATCGGCTACCTGTCCATCCCCTCCATTGGGCTCGACCTGCCTGTGATGAGCGAGTGGAGCTATGCGGGCCTGAAGATCGCGCCCGGCCGGTACTCCGGCTCCACCTACGCGGACAACATGGTGGTCTGCGCCCATAACTATGCAAAGCACTTCAGCCCCATCAAATGGCTGGCCGAAGGGGCACAGGTCTATTTTACCGATATGGACGGCATGCGGTGGAGCTATGAGGTCTCCTATGTGGAGAATCTGCAGCCTACCCAGATCGAAAAAATGACCGAAAAGACGGAAGATTCTGATAACTGGGACCTGACCCTCTTCACCTGCACTACCGGTGGCCGTGCCCGCTGTGCCGTGCGGTGCGTGCGGACGGGCTACCCGGTGCTCACAACGGAGACCGCAGAATAAGATGCAAAAATCCCCTGTGCGCTGGCACAGGGGATTTTTCATATCCGGTATTCAGTGGGCTGGGCCCATCTTCACAGGGGATTACTTGCTCTGGATGTACTCGTCAATGGCCTTTGCAGCAGCCTTGCCTGCGCCCATGGCCTTGATGACGGTGGCAGCGCCGGTCACGGCGTCACCACCCGCGTACACACCGTCACGGCTGGTCTTGCCGTCGTCGCCGTCGGTGACGATGCAGCCGTGCTTGT
>ERZ773169.2067-NODE-2067-length-15603-cov-9.273669_pt1 | contig 15603 bp, 14 predicted proteins | sample MGYA00580536_ERZ773169 | MGnify/ENA primary metagenome ERZ773169 (study PRJEB29015, sample SAMEA2737814) | human gut metagenome | biome: human gut; feature: human-associated habitat; material: faeces | place: China | collected 2012 ...
CGACCTGTTCTTGGAGGAGTTCGCCAAGCGCGAGGCCGTTGACCAGGCAAGCGGCAAGGACGATGCCGCCAGCCTGCGCGCGGCGGTGGAGAGCCGGGACCTGCACGACGGATTTTTGCTGTACGGCTACATTTACGATGCCGACGAGCTGCGTGCCCTGGCCGAGGACACGCTGGACGTGGAAAAAATCGAGCTTGTGACCGACGGGGAACGGTGCCCGGTGTATTATATTGAGCTGAAGTGAGGAAAAAAGGCTTCCCCCTCGGGGGAAGCTGTCGCCGCAGGCGACTGATGAGGGCAGAGTGAAGGGGGCAACCCTTGCACTGGTAATGGCGGAAGGCCGGCCCTCATCCGGCGCTTCGCGCCACCTTCAGTCTACGCGCTAAAAGCCGCCTTCGGCGGTTGCGCTCCGACACGCGCTTGCGAGCGCAGCCCCTCGGGGAAGGCTTTTTAGAGAAAAGGGGGCGTGTATGCTTTCTAAAAAAAGAAACGGCTGGCTGTGGGTCGTGATGCTGTTTGCGGTGTGCGCCGTTGTGTACGGGATGCTGAGCAGCTACCCGCGGGAGCTGGCCGTCTACAGCGACGAGCTGCGGTATCTGGATGTGGCGCGCAGCCTTTTGCAGGGGCGCGGGCTGCGGGTGCGCAATATGCCCAGCGACTACCAGAAGATTCTATACCCGCTCTGCATCCTGCCGGCGCTGCTGCTGAAAACCACCGCCGCGCAGATCACGGCCATCGGCTGGCTGAACGCCGTATATATGGCAAGCGCGGTGTTCCCGGCCTATGCGCTGGCACGGGCCATGGGCATGAACCGTCGCCGCACGGCGTTTCTCGTCGGCGTTACGGCGGTGCTGCCCACGATGTCTGCTGCGAGTACGTTTATGAGCGAGACGGTGTTTCTGCCGCTGTCGCTGTGGCAGGTGTATTTTTTCCTGCGGGCGATGCTGGCAGAGCCGAAGGCCCGCGTGGGCTGGTGCGCGGCGGCGGGGGCGTTCTGCTACCTGCTGTATCTGAACAAGGAGGTCGCGCTCTATTATCTGATCGCCTGGGTGCTTGTGCGCGCGTGGGTCTGGTGGCATGACAAGGCGTCGTGGCGGGCGGAGCTGGCCTGCAATGCCGCGCTGCTGGGCAGCTTTCTGGTCTGCTTTCTGCTGGCCAAGGCGACGCTGTTCCGCGGGCTGGGCAACTCCTACAACCAGACCGGCTGGCTGACGGCGGAGCAGTGGCGCTTTCTGCCGTTTGCGCTGGTGTGCGACGCGCTGTTTGCTGTTTTGGCGTTCTGGGTGTTCCCGGTGCTGCTGCCGCTCTGCGGGCTGCACCGCCCGCGCAGGGGCAGCGATGCCCGCCGCACCCAGCTGCCGCTCTTTTTGCTGCTGTCCCTTGGCATCGGCGTGGCGGTCATTGCGTGGTCCATCACGGTACGCGAGGATTTAGGCTCGCCGTCGCCGCGGCAGCATACGCGGTATCTGGAGCCGCTGCTGATCCCGCTGCTGGCGGTGACGCTGGACACGCTGGATGAAAAGCTGACCAAAACGCGCCGCCGGATCTTGGCGGCTTTGACGATAGCTTGGGGCGTGCTGTTCGTGGCCGTCTGCCGGGCCATCGGCGCGGGCGCGGGCGACAACACCCTTTTGCAGTGGTTTGACTTCGTGGCGGACCGCACGGACCGCCTGCCCGTGCTGGGGCAGGGGGCGTGGCTGGCGGTGTGGCGTGCAGTGATTGCGGTTGGCGTGGCCGTGCTGGGCGTGCTGCTGGTGCGCCACAGGGGCCGCCGCGTGCTGGCCGGTGCGGCGCTGGTGCTCTGCGTGCTGTGTTACGCGGGCGAGTGGCGCATCAACCGCTGGACGTATGAGGTCCCCGCCGGGACCGCACAGCAGGCGTCGGCGCTGAACGACGCGCTGGCGGAGCTGGACGGCAGAGTTTTGTTTATCCCCTACGGCGTGCGCCAGCGGGACAGCCAGCTCATAGAAACGTATGTCGCGCGGGATGTCTATATCGTCGAGTATGAGACGCTTTTGCAGAGCGGTGCGCTGGCAGACGGCGTGCTGGACCTGACCGCCGAGGCCGTCGGGCCGGAGTACCCGGGCAGGGCATATACCGATTTGGACACGGCGGACTGGGTGCTGGCAGCGGACGGTGTGCCGGTGGATACGACCACGCTGGAAAAGGCGGACGCGGCGTGCCCGGCGGGGTATGTGCTGTATCGGAATTTGGATGCACAGAGGGTCAGGTTTGCGGTATCGTGAGCGGGCACGGGCGGATATGGAATCCGCCCCTACGAAAAGGCGTATGCCGATACAATAATCCTTTTGCGGCAGACGGCATTGTGTGGAATCCGCCCCTACGAAAAGGTGTATGCCGATACAGGCCCACGTGCTTTTCCGCGCCGCAGACGGGTACGGGTCGTCGGGGGCGCCGACCCCTACAGACGTAGGGGCGGACCCCGTATCCGCCCGCGGAGGTCTGCGCTGTCCTGACCCGCAAAAATTGCTTCCTCTTTTTCCAAGAGGGGGCTTTTTTTCTTGCGATTGGCGGCGCGGTGTTGTATAATCTTTATTGTGTAGAACTGTGTGCAGAAAAGGAGCTTTCCATGGAAAAACTGCTGGTTTTTATCCCTGCTTATAACTGCGAAAAGCAGGTCACGCGGGTGCTTTCGCAGCTGTTGGATCAGCGCATTGCCCCGTGGGTGGGGGAGTGCATCGTCGTAAACAACCGCTCTGCCGACGGCACCGAGGCCGCCGTGCAGGACTGGATGGCCCGCCACCCCGACGCGCCGGTCCGCCTGCTGCGCAATGACCAGAACTACGGTCTGGGCGGCAGCCACAAGGTCGCGTTCGGCTACGCGGCGGCCCACGGGTACGAGCATCTGGTCGTGCTGCACGGCGACGACCAGGGCGCTATTGCGGACCTGCTGCCGATTCTGAACGACGGCACCTACAAAAAATACGACTGCTGCCTTGGCTCCCGCTTTATGAAGGGCAGCAAGACCGGCGGCTACAGCGCGCTGCGCACCTGGGGCAACTACGGCTTCAACTGGCTCTTCAGCTTAGTGGCCCGCAAAAAAATCACCGATCTGGGCAGCGGGCTGAACCTGTATGCCGTGGAACCGCTGAAAAACGAGTACTACAAAAAGTTCCCGGATACGCTGTATTTTAACGACTGCATGATCCTGGCGCTCTGCCAGATGAAGCAGCGGGTGCTGTTCTTCCCCATCAGCTGGCGGGAGGAGGATCAGGTCAGCAACAACAAGCTGACGAGCTTTGGCATCAGCCTGCTCAAGCTCTGCGGCAAGTATCTGGCCGGGCCGCGGGCCTTTGTGGAGCGCGAATGGCGCGAGAAAATCATTGAAGATTACAGCTACGAGGTCGTAGCTTCCAACCTGTAAGGAGGGCTTTGGTATGAAGATTTTGGTGACGGGCGCTGCCGGGTTTATCGGCGGCCAGCTGTGGCATACGCTGTGGAAGCGCGGGGACGAGGTCGTCGGCATTGACAACTTCTCCTACGGCAATCCGGACAACCTGAAGTTTGACGACCATGATTTTGGCGCAGAGGTGCGCAGAATGGACATCCGCGACAAGGCCGGGATGCTGGCTCTGTTCGAGGCGGAAAAGTTCGATGTTGTGTATAACATTGCGGGCATTGCGCCGCTGCCGGACTGCCAGAGCGACCCCGTGCAGGCCATTGAGGTCAACACCCTGGGTCTGGTCAACCTGCTGGAGGCGGGCCGCCGCACCGGCATCAAACAGCTCGTGCAGGCATCCACCAACGCCATGTACGAGAACGAGACCGAGTTCCCGACGGTGGAGGGTAAGTTCAACCCGCCGACGCTCATTTACCCGAACACGAAATACTGCGGTGAGCGCTTTGCCCAGAGCTTTGCCGACACCTATGGCATGACTGTGACCTGCCTGCGCTTTGCCAACGTCTACGGCCCGCACATCGACTGCCTGCGCAAGCAGCCGCCGTTCGTCGGCTACATGATCCGCGAGCTGTACTATGACCGCACGCCGGAGTTCCACTCCGACGGCAACCAGCGCCGCGATTACATCTACGTGGATGATTTGATCGCGCTGGCGCTGCGCGTCGTCGAACACCCGCAGAAGGGCTTTGACGCGGTGAACGTGTCCAGCAACCAGAGCTATTCCGTGCGCGAGCTGTACGCCATTGCCAACCGCCTGATGGGCAAAAATATTGAGGCCAAATACTGCCCGAGCAGCCATTACTGGGCCAAGTACCCCGAGTTGTACGGCGGGGCCTACGGCATCAAACCGGAGATCCTGGACCACGAGGTCAACAAGTTCAGCCAGTGCGACAACACCCACGCCCGCGAGGTCTACGGCTGGCAGCCGCAGGTCGATATTGAGACGGGGCTGGGCAGAGTCATTGAGGCCGAGACGCGGATGCTGGCGGGACTGGAAAAGTAAAAAGGCTTCCCCATCAGGAGAAAGCTGTCGCCGCAGGCGACTGATGAGGGCAGAGTGAATGGAGCAACTCTTCTGCGGAAAATTGCACAGGCAATGGCGGCAGGTCGCCCCTCATCCCCGCGCTGCGTGCCACCTTCCCCCGCAGGGAAAGGCTTTTTGAAAAGAGGTACATCATGTCTAAACTTCACCTGATTCTCCCCATGGCCGGCAGGGGCAGCCGGTTTTTTAAAAACGGCTTTGTCTGCCCGAAACCGCTGATCGAAATTAACGGAAAACCGTTCTTTTACTGGGCGGCGCGCAGCGTGGAAAAGTTTGTGAACTGCGCGGACCTCACGTTTGTGGTGCTCGAGGAGCATATCCGCGACTTTGCCATCGACGAAAAAATCAAGGCGTACTGGCCCGCGGCCCGCATTGTGGCGCTGCCCGAGGTGACCGAGGGCGCGGCCGTCACGGCGCTGAAGGGCTGCGAGGGCCTGCCCGACGGTGAGCCGATTTTGTTCAACGACTGCGACCATCTGTTTGTTTGCAGGGCGTTCAACGAGTTCTGCGCTAAGGGCGGCTTTGCAAACGGCCCGGCGGGCGCACTGCTGACGTTTGAGAGCGATTCCCCCGCGTACAGCTATCTGCAGTACGGCACGGACGGCAATGTCTGCCATACGGTGGAAAAGCAGGTCGTCAGCCATGATGCCATCTGCGGCGCGTACTATTTCAAGGATAAGAAAACCTACGCCGACGCCTGCGCCGAATACCTGAAAAACTGCGAGTACAAGGAATTTTTTGTCTCCGGCATTTACAACGTGCTGGCCGCGCAGGGCGCAAGAATTGCGGGCTTTGCGTGTGATTTACATCTGCCGTTCGGCACGCCGGACGAGTACCGCGCGGCGGAGGCACCCGCCAATAAGGCCGGTTTTGACGCGCTGACCTGAAGGAGTAAGAATGAAAACACCTGCAAAAAAGCGAACGGCGGCAGAGCTGGCGGCTGCGGTGCTGTGGTGCGCCCTGACGCTGGGAACGGACAGGCTGTTCTTCCGCTATGACTGGCGCACACCGGCGTTTTTTGTCTACAAGGCGCTGTTTCTGGTGCTGGCGTTTGGGCTGGTGCACGGCGCGGTGACGCTGGTGCAGAAGCTGCGCGCCGGGGACAAATTTGCCCGGCGGTGGGGGGCCTGGACGCTGCCGTATCTGGCGGTGAATCTGGTCATCCTGCTCATCGTCTGGCCCGGCATCTGGGGCAATGATGACCTGGCCGTGCTGTATCTGGCGCGGACGCTGCAGCCCAACTCATGGCAGCACTTTCTGACCAGCGGCGCGTTCATTCTGTCACTGATGTTTGTGCCGATGCCCGGCGGCGTCGTGCTGGTGCAGAACCTGCTTATCAGCGGCATTGTGGGCTGCTTTGCGGCCACGGCGCAGGACCTGGCCGAAAAGCGGCTGACCCGCCCGGTGCGCCCGGCGTGGTTTGCGCTGGTCTACCTGCCGTTTTTGCTGCCGCCCGTGCTGATGCACACCCAGCAGCCCTTCCGCACGACCTGGTCGACGTGGACCGAGCTGTTTTTGGTGTTCATGCTGGTGGCCATGTACCTGCGCGGCACGAAGCTGAACAAAAAGGAGCTGGCCGCTATCGTGATTCTGGGCACGCTGGCTGCGTCGTGGCGCAGCGAGTGCGTCTACTATCTGGCTGCCATCCCGGTGCTGCTGGCGCTGCTCTGCGCCCGCAGGCTGCTGCGCCCGCTGGCGGTGGGCGCGGCGACGGCGCTGGTGCTGGTGGGGTATTTCGCCTGCTCCCGCTACAGCAGCGCACTGATGGGCGAGGCGTGGCAGTACAAGATGATCGCACTGTGCTATCAGACGGCGGCGCTGGTACAGGATGCCGACCCCGTGGAGGACGCCGAGGCGCTGGCCGACATTGACCGCGTGTTTGATGTGGAATTCTGCCGCGCCAACCCCGAGACCCACGGCAATGAACTGCGCGGGGGGATGATCGCCGGGCGCGGCGGCTCGGCGGAGGACTGGTCGGCCTGCCAGAAGGCCATTATAAAGCTGGCCCTCAAGTATCCCAAGAGCATGCTGCGGGAGCGTGCGGGTGTGTTCTACAACACGCTGCGCCAGCGCCAGAACGGCCAGTCTAACCAGAAAATCGCGTTTGCATCGGCATTTTTGCTGTATGAGGGTGAGCCGACGCAGGACGACCAAAAGAGCTTTTTGCAGGACAGCGCCGCCGTGCAGCCGTTGAACAAGGAGCTGCGCCGGGCGTTTATTGTGGATATGGCGTCCAGCACCGACTTTGCGGGTGGGCTGATCGACCTGACGTGGTGGATGCTGCCGCCGTTCGTGCTGCTGGGCCTGGCACTGGCGGTGCTGCTGGTGCAGCGGCGCTGGATGTTGTTTTTTGCCGCAGGCACGTTTTTTGCACGCATCCCGCTTGTGTTTTTGACCGCGCCGGACACCTACTTTATGTACTATCTGACGCCGTTTATCGCCGGGTATGCGGTGGCGGCGGCTGCGGTGCTGTACGCAGTGCTGAAACGGAAATTGAAATCGGAAAGGATCACGGGCTGATGCTTGCACTTTTTTTGCTGCTGGCCCTGCTGCTGGTGCTGGTGGGCCATGCGTTCCGCCTGCTGCGGTGGGAGCAGTTCATCCGCATTTATGAGCGCCCGCCCCGCGGGCAGATGCTGCGCGGCATGGCCGGCGGCTATGCGCTGAACTTTGTGCTGCCGTTCCATCTGGGCGATGCCTTCCGCGCGGTCTACACAGGCCGCAGGATGAAGAGCGGCATCGGCTTTGCGCTGGCGACGGTCATCATGGATCGGTTCCTCGACGTCTGGTTTGTGGCGTTCGGGTTTATTGCGTTCCGGCTGCTGGGACTGGGCGGTGCGCCGGTGGACGGCGCGGCGCGGTATTACCTTGTGTTCTCGCTGCTGCTGGTGCTGGGATTGGTGCTGGTCGTGGCGCTGCGGGATTTTTTGAAGAAAATCTGCCTTGCGTTCTGCGGGCTGTTCAATGACGCGCTGAAGCTGGACGGCATGATGTTCTTCTGGAGCCTCATCAATACCTTCAAGGATCTGGGCCGCGTGAAAATCGGGCGGCTGGTCGTCAATACACTGCTGATGTGGGCGGCGTATCTGGGCTCCTACACCGCGCTGGCGGCGGCGCTGACCGTGGCCGGGGAGCCGATGCAGCTGGTGGACGTGTTCGGGCTGCTGTTCGGGCGCAACGCCGCGGACTTTGCCGCGCTGCTGCCCGGCGGTGCGCTGGGCACGGCGGCCCCCGCGGCCCGCTGGCTGCTGCTGGCATGGTTTGTGCTGCCGCTGCTGGCCATGTGGGCCGCCACGCTGCTGCCCGAGGGCGTGCGCGGCGCGATGAACCAGGCCACGCAGGCCGCCCCCGCCGGGGAAAGCTACCTGAACCTGCTGCCGCAGGCCGACGAGCATGACCGCGCGGTGTTCTTGAGCCGGTATTTCGGTCTGGAAAACAAGGACTACGTCAAGCGGTTTTTGCAGATGAACCGCGGCATTACGATTTTGGAGGACTACTCCGCCGGGTCGAACGCCACGACGATGCTCTGCATGGACACGCAATCGACGTTCTACCGCAAATATGCCTTTGGCAAGGACGGCGCAAAGCTGGCCGAGCAGCTCGACTGGCTGCGTGCCCAGCAAGACCGCCTGCCGCTGTGCGATATTCTGCGCAGCGAGGAGGCCGACGGCTGCTGCTGGTACGACATGGTCTACAACCCGCAGGCCGTGGGGATGTTCCGCTACCTGCACTCGAACCCCGTGGAAAAGAGCCGCGCCATCCTGCGTGCGGTGCTGGCGACGCTGGAGGATAAGCTCTACAAGCCGACGGCGGTCCCGGCGGACGCGGAGAAAATCGAAAAGTACATCGAGACGAAGGTTGACGGCAACCTGAAAAAGCTGCATGAGGACCGGATGCTGCGCGAGCTGATGAGCTATGACACGCTGCGCATCAACGGCGTGGAGTACAAGAACCTGCCCGCGCTGGACTGGATGTTTGACCATGACCGGCTGCGCAACCTGTTTGCGAAGGACCCTGTGGGCACGATCCACGGCGACCTGACGATAGAGAATATCATCTGCCGCACCGACAACGACAGTTGGTATCTGATCGACCCGAATACCGGCAACCTGCACGAAAGTCCGTTCCTGGATTACGGCAAGCTGCTGCAAAGCCTGCACGGCAGCTACGAATTTATGATGAAAACGCCGCGCGTGGCCGTGCAGGACAACCGTATCGACTTCCAGCTGACGCGCAGTGCGGCCTATGACGCGCTGTTGGCCGCCGTGATGGAGGATCTGAGCGCCCGCTACCCGCGAGAGCAGGTCGAGAGCATTCTGATGCACGAGGTCATCCATTGGCTGCGGCTGATGCCCTACAAGCTGAACAAGGACCGCAAGCGCGCGGCAATGTTCTACGCCGGGCTGGTCATGGTCGCCAACGATGTGGCGGATTTTTCGGAGCATAAAAAGGAGACACTATGCTGATTTGCGTGGATCTGGACGGGACCCTGCTGGACACAGTGCCGGCCAACGCGGCATCCTACCGCGCGGCGCTGGAGGAGCTGGGCTTTACCGTGACCGATGAATATTACGCCGAGCGCTGCAACGGCGGACATTACACACGGTTTCTGCCGCCGCTGATGGGCGGCGCGCCGAGCGCCGCCGATGTGGAGCGCGTGCATGACAGGAAAAAGGCGCTGTACAGTGACTTTCTCGATGCGGTGCGCCCGAACACGGCACTGATGGAAATTTTGAAAACGATGCGCGCTGCCGGGCATGACCTGGCCTGCGTGACCACCGGCAGCAGACAGAACGCCACTGAGGTGCTGGAGCATTTCGGGGTGCGGGAATGGTTCGGCTTGATCGTGACCGGGGAGGACGTGGAAAAGCAGAAGCCCGACCCGGAGGGGTATTGCCGGGCGATGGAGCATTTCCGCGTTACGCCCGCCGATACAATGATCTTTGAGGACTCGGGCATCGGCCTGACCGCGGCCAAGGCCAGCGGGGCAAGGGTATTCAGGGTGGAGCAGTTTTAAGAGCTGCGATGCAGGGGAACCTTGTTCGCACGCAGAATATGCAGCCGGTCGCAAGGCTCCCGGGCGGATATGGAATCCGCCCCTACGGTGTAGGGGTCGATGCTCGCATCGACCCGGAAAGTGCACGGCGCGGCAAGGTTGACGGGCGAACAATGTTCGCCCCTACAAAAACAGCCCCGGAAGGCAGTTGCCTTTCGGGGCTGTTGTACTTGTGATGGAAAATCAGGCCTTCGCGTCCGGGCGGACGATGTCACGGATGACGTTGACGATGTTGTCAGCGGTCAGGCCGTAGTCACGCAGGACCTCATTGGCGGGGCCGGAGTGACCGAACTGATCCATGACGCCGATGCGGCGCACGGGGACGGGCAGCTTCTCGCTGACGACGGAGCAGACGGCCTCGCCCAGGCCGCCGATGATGCTGTGCTCCTCGACGGTGATGATGCGGCCGCACTCGCGGGCGGCGGTCAGGATGATCTCCTCGTCGATGGGCTTGATGGTCGGCATGTTGATGACGCGGACATTCAGACCCTGACGCTTGGCCAGCACGGCGGCGCGCAGCGCCTCGTTGGTCATCAGGCCGGTGGAGATGACGGCAATATCATAGCCATCGGTCAGCTTTTCGCCCTTGCCGATCTGGAACTCATAGGTTTCCGGATCGTGGAAAACAGGGGTGGCCAGACGGGAGAAGCGCAGATAGACGGGACCCTGATAGTTGTAGGCGGCGATGACGGCGGCGCGGGCCTCCACATCGTCAGCCGGGCTCAAGACCACCATGCCGGGGATCGAGCGCATGAGGGCGATGTCCTCGCAGCACTGGTGGGACGCGCCGTCCTCACCGACGGAGAGCCCCGCGTGGGTGGCGCCGATCTTGACGTTCAGGTGCGGGTAGCCGATGGAGTTGCGGATCTGCTCAAAGCCGCGGCCCGCAACGAACATGGCAAAGCTGGACACGAAGGGGACATAGCCCATCGTGGACATACCGGCGGCGACGCCGACCATGTTCTGCTCGGCAATGCCGCAGTCAAAGTGACGATCCGGGTACTCCTTGCGGAAGATTTCGGTTTTGGTGGCAGCGGCCAAGTCGGCGTCAAAAACCACCAGATTGTCAGCGCCCTGCTGGGCCAGCTCTACCAGCGTGTTGCCGTAGCTGACACGGGTAGCAATTTTTTTAATATCAGCCATTGTTGAACTCGATCTCCTTTTCCAGCGTGGCGTGGGCGGCGCGCAGCTCGGTCATAGCCTGGGCGTATTCTTCGTCGTTGGGGGCCTTGCCGTGCCAATCGACGGCGTTTTCCATGAAGCTGACACCCAGACCCTTGGTGGTGCGCAGCAGGAAGCAGGTGGGCTTGCCGCTGCCGTGGGACAGGTCAAACATCTTGAAGGCCTGCTCCAGATCGGAGAAGGAGTTGCCGTTGCAGACGATGGTGTTGAAGCCGAAGGCATCCATCTTGTGGTCCAGCGGCTCGGAGTTCATGACGTCGCGGGTCGCGCCGTCGATCTGCAGGCCGTTGACATCGATCATGATGCACAGGTTATCGAGCTTGTAGTGGTTGGCGAACATGAAGGCCTCCCAGCATTCGCCCTCCTCGATCTCGCCATCGCCCAGCAGGGTGTAGACGTTGATGTCGCTGCTGGACTTCTTGGCCGCCAGCGCCATGCCGCAGGCGGCAGAAACGCCCTGGCCCAAGCTGCCGGTGCTCATGTCAACACCGGGGACGGTGTTCATGTTGGGGTGGCCCTGCAGGTAGCTGTTGGAGTGGCGCAGGGTGGGCAGGTCGGCCACCGGGAAGAAGCCGCGCTCCGCCAGCGTGGCATACAGGCCGGGGGCGCAGTGGCCCTTGCTAAGTACAAAACGGTCGCGGTTGGGGTCCTGCGGCTGTTCGGGGTCAATGCGCATCTCGCGAAAATACAGATAGGTCAGAACGTCCGCCGCGGACAGGCTGCCGCCCGGATGACCGCACCCGGCACCGTGGGTGGCTTCGATCACACCCATGCGCACGCGGGTCGCAGTCAGTTTTAACTGCAGCGTTTCCAGTTTTGTCATAGCTAAGCTCCTCCGGTCACTTATGGTAAAATCGGGCAGTATATATGGATACTGCTACACAATATACTATCTTATATTATACACGTTTCGCGGAATCCCGCAACATTTTTTTACAAATTTCGTGAAAAAAGGCTGTTTTGGAGCATTCGCGGTAAAGTTGACACGCCCAAAAGCCCGCTGTTATGCACCCTTTGTGCGTAATGCCAAAAAATGGGGCGATTCGTACATAAACTACAGCAAAAAGCATCTTGCACAAAGCGGGCATTTGTGGCATAATTTAAGTACAGCCGCGGTGCGGAAAGCCCATGATATGAGGCAGCCGCCCGGCCCACACTACAAGATATGGGAGGGAAAGAGAGTGCCCAACGGGATCTACATCCAGACTGAGTACCACGGCAAGCTTATCCGCAAAATCGTCTGCAATGGGGATGAACGGTGGTTTATCGGCTCCAACTGCGCCGTGACCTTCCTGTCCATGGACGACTGCATGGCCGCCATTGACCGCCTGTAATTGTAAAAAGGAAGTCTGCCGCACGCCGTCCTTTGGGGGATGACGTGCGGCTTTTTGCATTTGTATACGAGGTTTGTATGAAAAAACGGAACTGGCGTCTGGTGCTGCGCCGGGTGCTGAACCTGGTGTTCAGCCGCATTGTTGTGACCGGCGTGCTTCTTCTGCTGCAGGCGTTCTGGCTGTTTGCGCTGTTCTACTGGCTGGCGGACTACGCCAAATGGTTCGGCGGCGTGGGCGTTGCCATGAGCATTATCATGTGCCTGGCGCTGATCCGGCAGGATTCCACGGTGCCGGAGTTTAAGATCAGCTGGATGATCCTGTTTTCCGTTATGCCGGTGCAGGGCGGCATTTTGTACCTGCTGTGGGGCAACAAGCGCCCGGCGCTGGGCTTGCGCCACCGGCTGGAGCGCGCCGAGGACGCAATGGCCCCGGCGCGGAAGGACGACCCCGACGCCGCGGCGGCCTTGCAGCGGCAGGACCCCCGCGCCGCGCTGACGGCCCGCTACCTGCACGACTACGGCCCGATGCCGGTCTGCGGCGGCACGGCGGCGAAATATTACCCGGACGGGCAGAGCATGTTTGCCGATATGCTGCCCGCATTGCAGGGGGCACAGCACAGCATTTATGTGGAGAGCTTTATCATCGGCATGGGCGAGATGTGGGGGCAGATCCACGAGATTTTGCGCCGGAAGGCCGCGGCAGGGCTGGACGTGCGGGTCATCTACGACGACGCGGGCTGCCTGAGCCTGCTGCCCCACAACTACGCCGAGATGATGCGGGCCGACGGCATCCGGGCGTTCAGCTTCAACCGCTGCGTGCCGATGCTGAACCTGGTCATGAACAACCGCGACCACCGCAAGATCATGGTCATCGACGGGCAAATCGCCTTTACGGGCGGTGTGAATCTGGCGGACGAGTATATCAATAAAATCGTGCGGTTCGGCTACTGGAAGGACAGCGGCGTCCGGCTGGATGGCCCCGGCGCAGCGAGCCTGGCAAACATCTTTTTGACGTTCTGGAAGGCAAAGTACCCCGACGAGGACCTGGACGCGGGCTGCGACCTGCCCGCCGCCGTGCCGGTGGAAACGGACTGTCTGGTGCAGCCCTTTGCCGACACCCCGGTGGACCGCGAGGCCGTGGCGAAGAACGTGTATCTGGAGCTTATCAACCAGGCGCAGAAGCGGCTGTACATCTGCACGCCGTACCTGATTCTGGACAACGACCTGCTGTCCTGCCTGCGGCTGGCGGCCAAGCGCGGCGTCGATGTGCGCATCTACACGCCCGGCGTACCGGACAAGCCGACGATCTACCAGCTGACGCGGAGCTATTTCCCGCATTTGCTGCGGGCAGGCGTTAAAATTTACAGCTACACGCCGGGCTTTCTGCACGCCAAGACCTGGCTGGTGGATGACCGCATTGCCGCGGTGGGCACGGTGAATCTGGATTACCGCAGCCTGTACCTGCATTTTGAGAACAGCGTGCTGCTCTACGGCGGCGCGGTGCTGGACGATGTGCGGCGCGATCTGGCGGAGATCGAAAAGGAAAGTGCCGCGGTGACGCTGGCGGACTGCCGGACCGGATTTTTTGGCACGCTGTACAGCGCGGTGCTGCGGCTGGTGGCACCGTTGTGCTGAAGGCGGGAGGAGTCCCCGACGACACGGGGGCTTCCACTGACGCAAACGGGCACGGAGCGGTCAAGACCGCTCCCTACAAGGCACCCGTGTATGGCAGACCGTAGGGAGGGGTCTTGACCCCTCCGGGAAAGTGGACCGCTGACGCAAACGCCCCGGAAACAGGCGGCGGTGTAAGCTGGCGGGCGAGCAATGCTCGCCCCTACAAGAGTTTTTTGACATTCTGAGCAATACGCAAAGCCCGTCCCGGTTCAGACCGGGGCGGGCTTTGTGGTTTCAGGAGGCGTATTCGCGCTCCAGCGTTTCTATAAAATGTACCGGGTCGATGATGCGCAGGCCGTCGGCGTTGAGGGCGGCGGTGTCCAGCAGGGTTTGCAGCATTTCCTCGTTTGTCAGGGCAGGCGCGACCTGCCAGCCCAGCGCCATGACGCCGACGCAGTAGGGAATGCCCCAGCTCAAACCGCCCACCGCATCATAGCGGTAGCCGCATTGGCCGGGGACGTATTCCTCGGCTACGGTGCGGTAGGCGCAGGGCAGGCCCAGGCAGAAGAGACTTTTCCGGGCGGCCAGCATACCGGAGTCATTGGGCAGACCGGTTTTGCAGGCGGCAGGGCTGTCCCGCCGGGTGAGGTCAAAGGTGGAGGTGCTCAAGGTGAGACGCGCGGAACCCGCAGCGGCACCCTGCGCGGTCAGCACCAGAAGGCCCGCCGCCTCGGCCTCGGCGAGCGCGTCGCGCCAGAGGTCGGCGCTTTCAAACAGATCCCTGTCCCCGGGGGCGGCGGAGACTGACACGGCGCGGATCTTTTCTCCCTCCGGCAGGGTCTCGTTGATCTCGAGGATGTGCCGCAGGGCGTCGGCGAGGGGGCGGCTGTCGGCTGCACCGGGCGTGGCCATATAATAGACCTGCACGCCCGGCGCGACGCCGACGGTCTGCCCCGCCAGAATGCTTGCCACGGCGGGACCGTGCAGCGTGCCCTCGTTGAGGCCGCTGTCGATGCCCGTCTCACAGTAAGCGGCGATAGCGCCGGAGATTTCGGGGTGGTCGGTCAGCAGGGACTGGTCAATGATGGCGATCTTTACGCCCTGCCCCGTGATGCCGCGCGCCTGCAGGGAACGCACGCCGAGGCCGGGGTCCCTGCCCGCCTCCAGCAGGGCGGCGGTTTCGTCCTCGGCCCCCACAAGGACGGTGCGGTCATTGAAGGAGTAGGTGTCGAGATAGAGGCGGTTGTATTCGTCCGGCTGGTAGGTCTGCTTTTGCTGAAAGCCAAACTCCGGCACGTAGGACAGGTCGTCGTAGGGGAGCGGGGTGGCCTGCGGCGCTGCCGTGGGGGCCGCGGTGGGCGAGGGTGCCGCAGTCGGTGGGGCTGTGGCCGCCGGAACGGCAGTTTCGGCGGCGGTGCAGGCGGTCAGGGTCAGCGCCAGCAGACAGGCGGCAAGGCGGGAAAGACGTTTCATGAAGGGACCCTCTCCTTATAAAAGAGTCAGGAGCCGCTGGGGCCGCGGGAGCTGACGCTTGGGGGCGGGGTGGTGGTGTAAAAGGCAGTGCCGTTTACGGTGCTCTGGGTCATGCCGACCAGGTCGAGGAGCTGGGACTCCGAATAGCGGGCAGCGTCGAGCTTCTCACAGGTGCAGCGGTAGACGCTGTCGGAGACCGAGACGATGCCGAGCCGCGTCAGGCGGGCCAGTGATTTTTCGAGCGTCTGCGGGTCGGTGCGATAGCCCTTTTCGGTGAGCGCCGCCGCAAGCTGCGCGGCAGTGCTGGGCTTATCTCTGAGCAGGAGAGCCAGCGCAAGCCGATGACCCGTGAGGTAATAGGGGAGCAGACCCCTGCGGAGCCAGATGCCTTTTGGATGTTTCATGGCGGAACACTCCTTTTCTTTATAGGCAATACCGCATAATTCTAAGTGCCGATACGGCGAGCGAGGTGCGGCAGCTGC
>ERZ773169.2084-NODE-2084-length-15479-cov-5.934971_pt1 | contig 15479 bp, 14 predicted proteins | sample MGYA00580536_ERZ773169 | MGnify/ENA primary metagenome ERZ773169 (study PRJEB29015, sample SAMEA2737814) | human gut metagenome | biome: human gut; feature: human-associated habitat; material: faeces | place: China | collected 2012 ...
TACATTGAAATCAACACTACGGAAGATACCGCAGTAGCGGGCTAACCCCCGCTACGAACCCCTTTGACAGTGTGTTTTCCTAATAGGCGCTAATCATATCATATATAATTCCACCTCAATCGACGGCAGCAGAAAGTTTAAAAATTTCTGGCTGTCCAGTTTTGCACTTCAGAAAATCAGCGATTTGATCTGTCTGGAGAACGGGCTGTCCGTCATCACCCCCAAGCCTTACCGGGAGCGCACGAAACGGACAGAGTATCCGCGCCGCATGAAAAATCGAGATGTTCTGCAGCAGGACATTGATGCCGTTCTGCAGAAAAGTCCGGCGTCCTTCGATGCCCTGCTGCATGAGCTTCAGGCATTGGGTTATGAAATAAAATATGGGAAGCACATTTCTGTTAAGGGTAAAAATCAGTCGCGCTTTATCCGCCTGTCCTCTCTGGAAAACGGATATACAGAGACCGATCTGCGTGCGTATTTTCTATCGCAGCAAGTACCTAAAGCCAAAGGAAAGCACCTCTTCCCTGCTCAAAACCGTGCGGTTAATCTTCTCATTGACGTTCAGAGCAAGCTGCAATCCAAAGGACCCGGGTACCGTCGCTGGGCCTCGGTTTACAACCTTAAACAGATGTCAAAAACCCTGCTGTTTTTACGGGATCACAAGATTGAAAGCATGGAGCAGTTGAGCCAGTCTGTTGCGCAGATAACCGCTCAGCGAGATGCCCTGCTTGCCTCTATTCAGAAGGCTGATAATCGGCTGTCGGAAATCGCGGCACTGAAAAAACATATCATCAACTATTCCAAGACCCGCTCGGTTTATGAGGAATACCGCAGAGCCGGTTACAGCAAAAAGTTTCTTGAGGCTCACCGCGATGAAATTATTATCCATAAGTCCGCTAAGGCTGCTTTCGATGAGTTAGGCGTAAAGCAAATTCCAAAGGTAAAGACTCTGAGCGCCGAATATGCAGACGTGCTTACCGCGAAGAAGCAGGCATACGCGGAATATCGTCAAGCAAAAAGCGAGGCGCAGGAGATGCTGATTGCGCAAAGGAATATCACTTCCCTTTATGAGGCAGAGCAGAAAGAGGAGGAACAGGTACATCGCAAGGAAGAACAAACGCATTGACCACAAATAACGGAACGGCCCGGGCAGCAGTCATTGCACTGCTGCCCAGGCCGTTCTTTTTTAGTGTTTCGAAGAAACGCGCAGCCATCACGAAGAGATGATCGATAAGGGTTTGGGAGTATCCCAACAAGCAGGTTGTCCGGTTACCGGATAACGAGGTTTTCGCAGGCTTTGGCCAAGAAAACATTGCTTGCGAATTTGTAAATTTGCGGATGAATGTTTGCCTTTTGAGAGGCAAACAAAAGCATTTTTATTTTCTTTGCCGCAGGACTTCATCGCCGTGTTAGGCGTTCCGACAGAACAACTCGTCTACACACCAGCGATTTTCGGTTCTTCTGCTCTAAATATGCTAAAGGCACTGCGTAATGCAGTGCCTTTTTGTTGTCTTGAACTTCATTTTACAAACGGCATACATTTCGATATATGCACGGACTTTCAGCAGTATCTTGCCGGAAGAACAGAGATACAGCGTCGGAACACATCGTCAATCTATCGAATGCACAAGCCTTCCAAATGTTTTCGCCCAGGATACCACCCATTCTATGTTTCTGCTTATTTTTCAGTATCCAGCTCCTCGTAATCCTCATAGAGGATATTGATCCGTCCAATGTTTTCCGTAACATGATAATGCCCTGCAAACCAGCATTCATAATCCAGCTTTTGCTCGATTTCCTGAAGCCATTCTTCTGTAGAGTAATCCACGGTACTTTGGTCGATATTCGACAGAAAGGTATGTCGCGGAACTGCGTGGAGTGGAACCGTGTGCGAAAACACATAATCCACTCGCCACCCAAGGTGTGCGAGCTTTCCCTCTACCCGTTTCTTGATGACGGCATCCGGCTGCTCCGTCGGAAACCACGGTAGACCGTTTGCTAGCCTGTAATACTTGTCCACCGAATAGGCACCGCCGACAGCAATCGCCTTTTTTCCGTCAAAATCGTAGACCTCCCCATCCCACGCGAACAAAATATTGGGATAATCGGGCTGAAACAGGACAATTCCGCCATGCCACTCCATCTCCTCATAGCCGAGGATTTCGTCCGGTCTTTCCTCGTGATTGCCTTGGACACAGAGCAGCGTGACAGGCAGCTCGGAGAGATACTCTTTCAGCTCATCATCACGTTTATCCCGATAAAAATTGATACCTGCGTCACCGAGAATAACCATCACATCATCGGTAGAAGTCCCGCACTCGGCGCAGAATTCCTCGATACGGCCAAACTCGCCGTGGGTGTCACCGGTCAAAAAAACCATAATCTCTCCCCTTATACATAAATTTCTTCCAGCGTGTCAAGACACAAGCAGCCCAGCTTTCCATTGAAAACACAGGCGCAGTCAATAGCGATTTGCTGTCCGCACCGCAGAATCGTATCTGCTGGCGACTCACCCATTTGCTCCCGCAGTACGCGCGTCGGCGTGTGACCGTACACAAGGAATTTGCTCTTGTCGTGCCAAATCTCATCAAGCGGATTGGGACGTCCAAGCAAAAAGTCGAGCAGTTCGTAGTCCTCGAGCGGTTTTTCCGCTTCAAAATGATCCAAGCCAGCGTGTGTCAGAACAAAATTGCGTCCGCCGGCTTCCACCGCCGCGTAAAGATCCATATTCCGCAGATAATCCAGCAATTCCTCCCGCTCGGCCGGCGAGCTCTGCTGAAGTCCCCGCAGGGTCGGTCCGCCACCATTTTGCAGCCACTCGGACAGCGCCGCGAAATCTTTCCCGCTCAACGCCGCTATGCTTTCGTCCGTGACCTCCTGCAGCAGCTTCGGGATGCACAGTGCGGCATCCAGTTCATGGTTGCCGAGAATGGGGATGACGTTCAGCCGCTGTGCCATGTCCTGCAAGACCTTAATGCCATCCGGGCCGCGGTCGATCACATCACCGAGTACATAAAGCGTATCCGTCGGTTTCAGGTCAAGCGCGGCCAGCAGCGCGCACCACTTGTCATAGCGTCCGTGAATGTCGGAACAAACATATTGCATAGAGTCTCCTTATTGCGCAGATGTGGACGTTTCCTTTACTTTTTTGGCAATCAGCTCGCCGCGCGCAAGAATACGTTCAGTAGCGTTGGTGAAGAATTGCCGGAACTCGTCCTCATTTTGCGGAAGCCCGCCTTTTAAAAAATGGTCATCCCACAGAGGAACCGGAGGGCCATAAGAGCCGTTTTCAGTCACTGTAAAAGGCTGCATGAAATTTTTCTCTACAAAGCTGTCCCATCCTGCCTGTCCCATAGCAGACTGTTCCAGCCAATGTTCATTTTCCTCACATTGGAACATTCTCCCCCATTTAGGCCAGTTCAAATAGTATTCCTGATGTCCCGTATAAAAACGGTAAATGGCGTACAGTGACAAGTCCCAGTAATCATTCACTAAGGTATTCCTCCAAAAGTTAAAACTGTGTTGATTTGGCAGGAATGGAACGGGAACAAAGTTTCCAATCGTATACACAACCTGCATAAAGCCTGTAATACAGGCGGACAGCGTTTCTCCTATATTATCGAGCGTTCCGTTTCCAAAGCGGTTCAAGCATTTATTCACGGTTCTGCTCCACGAGCACATGGTATCTCCCCTGTAATCAATACCATCATAGGAAATCTGATACTCATATCCATGACTTTTCCTAATTTCTCCTTCTGGAAACATCGCCGCCTGATAAATCAGGTTGGAAAACAACGAAGCATCGTAATCATAATCATAACCAGTCCTCTCCTTTGCCCATGTTTTACCAATAGCAGTTTGAGCTACGATATCAGGCGCACTATCATAGGCTTGCACAATATCTGCCCGGTTTTCCTTTTTCATCACCCTTCTAAACTCATAATCCCGCACGTCAAACCGTGCCAGAGTTCCCTTATCGGACTGTTCCTTAATCAACTTCTGAATTTCTTGAATCTCCTGCATAATCTTTTTCCTTTCATTTCTCGCGGCCTATAATATATATACCACACCCCGACACGATAATTATCCGTATCTCAAGATTTTTCTCCGGCTCTGTCAGAAAAATATGCTTCGAATTCTTCCCGCAGCGCTTGCTCCACCTGCTCAGCAACTTTGACCGGTTCCAGCACACGCACCCGGTCAATATACTGCCTCACGAACAGCTTGATGGCATAGGGCAGGCATTTCACCCAAACCTCTATCTGCTCATCGGTTTCCGTGCCGCTCACCGGATGCCAGTTACTGCCGAAAACATCCTGTAAAAATGTCAGGCTGGCATCAGGCTTACCCTTGATCTTCTTAACCCGCAGACGAATCCGCTCCGGTGCTTCACCATGCTCAAAGGACATATACAGGTGCGAACTTAGATAATCGTCCTCCATCACCTTGTGGAAAGCGTCAAGCTGTGCATTTTTGTCCGAGAGTGTGATCTCTTTGGGATCTTCCTCTAAAATCTGTCTCATCAAATCAATACGGAAATGTGCGGTTTCCCAGCTCCCCGCAAAAAAGCCTATCAAATAATAGTGCCCGTAAGCCTGTACAATCCGTGCAGGAAGAATATTATGCCACCGCTTGAGCGGATGCACTTCATGATCCGCTCCGTAGCCGCAGAACATAAACGAGATACGACGCTCGCTTTTCTGCGAGTTTTTGTTTTTCCGCATAATTAAATCGAGCTTTTGGATATTCTCCTGAAGTGTTTCGGGCAATTCGGTCTGATAATAATAATTAAACTGATACGTGCGGCCGTCGCCTGACTGGTCGCAGCAAATCTGATCAGGCTCCGGATAATAAGCCTTCAGATCATCCAGAATGGCCTTGACCGAATCACGGTGCGTGTGTATCCCATACTCCGCATTTAACCGTTTCACCAGCTCCGAAATCGAAACAGGATTACTGCGGCTCGTGCTGTTTTTCAGAATGTCCAGCACGGCTAATGTCGTGCGCCGCGTTCCGGTCCGGCTTCGCTTTACCATACCCATGAGTTATCCCTCTTTTACTGTCTTTTCCTCCATTCAGTATATCACCACATTAAGGCGAGCAACAAGGGTAAATCAGCTTTTTCGAGCACACAAATACATAGTCCTGCACGAGTGTACATTGCAGCACTGCCGGAGAATCTGTGAAAGGACTGCTAACTGCAACCAGCCAGAAGTGATCGTCCGAAATGATACGCTTAGGAATCGAAAGATCGCAGTCCTCTAAAAGCGGATAAGACAAAGTCCACAGAGAAGATTGTCTAAACCAATTCGATATTTCCCCGAAAACATCACCAAAAAAAAATGGTCGATTGTAAAATGAAGTTGGACACCTGCACGGTAGAACGCAAGAAGGGACAGCACTTACAGCGAGAGGAACGAGGCGCAATCCAGCATCTCAAGAACGCAGGCTACACGAACAGAGCCATTGCCAGAGCAATCGGATGTTCACCAACCACCGTTGGGAACGAGCTAAAGCGCGGCACACCGCCCCGAAAGAGCAGCAAGGGCAGGAAGCCCGGATACTCGGCAAGGCGTGGAGAAGCGGCCTACAAAGCGAACAGAAAGCGTTTTCGGAAGCACACCGAATCTGTCACTGTACTCGCTTCATTCGCTGGATAGTGGAACAGGTCAAAGAACACAAGTGGTCTTTGGATGCCTGCGTCGGCTATGCTCGTCTGCACAGACTGTTTTCAGCAGAGGAGATGGTCTGCACCCACACGCTTTACAATGAGGTCTGGGCAGGCAATCTTGACTTGTCTGTGGCAGAACTGCCCGAAGCCATGAAACGCAAGCAGCACAAGGACTCCAAGCCCCGTGAACACAAGAAGAGCTTCGGCACAGACATTTCTCAGAGGCCTGAGATCGCGGCTCTGCGCATCGAGGAAGGTCATTGGGAAGGTGACACCGTGGTCGGCAAGAGGGCCGGTAAAGAGGCTGTTGTCCTCTCCCTGTTGGAGAAGAAAACGGAGAACTATATTGCCATCCGGATTCCCGGCAAGGATGCAGACTCCGTTCTGAACGCCATGCAGTCACTCAGAGAAGAATTCGGAGACAAGTTCTCACAGGTCTTCAAGACCATTACCGTGGACAACGACTCGGAGTTCTCTGCGTTCAGTCAGGTCGAGAACTGGGGCTGTGCAGTCTACTTTGCACATCCCTACACCTCGTGGGAACGTCCCCAAAACGAACGTCACAACGGGCTGTTTCGAACCTTCGTTCCGAAGGGTATGTCCATTGAGGCTTTCTCTGCTGAGTATATCTTGGCTGCAGCTGATGAATTGAACGGACGGCCTCGCAAGAAGCTTGGCTACCGTACCCCGGAGGAACTGTTTGACGAGTTCCTCGACTCTGTTTACGCAGCTGAAGGCTGCGGCAGCATCGCCCAGAACGGAAGCCAGCGGCTTCCATCCTGACCGATGCTCTGGTTAACTAAGTTCTACCGTGCAGGTGTCCAACTTGCACTTGCAATTTGCGACCCAAAAAAAATTAAAAAAAGTTACCAGCTAAATTGCGCCAAAAAATCACAAATTCTCTTTCGTGAGTGAATAGATAAAATGAAAGGCCACAGAGAGAAGCTCTCTTAAAAGAGTTTCTGATACATCGCCACAATTGAAAACTATTGGTCTTTCAAGAAAACTAACGAAAGACGGTGCAAGGATGAACAAAAAACAAACAGACACCTTTTCCGAGAGAACAAAAAGGACGTGGTCCTTGGAGGAATACAACGACATAATCAAGGCGTTAGAAAGCAATGGCTGCAAAAAGCTGAAGACCAGGACCGAGTATACACTTTTCAAACAAGTTGTTGTTACCGAAAATGATAATCACGGTAACCTACAAAATGCCGAAAACCCTTGCGCGACAAAGCCCGAACGCAGTGGTGTCATTTCCCCCTTATGCGGTGCAAAAGGGACAACCGACACCCCCTCTAAGGTTTACAGCAAGCCATTTCTGGCTGCGCTCGACGTTCAGAAAAACGAGGGCCTTTCCGATGTTATTCCTTTCTTTGGTGTTATCCAATCCGAGCGCTTGCGCTTGAACATTGGGCTCGACACAGAATTCCAGACTTTCTCTTGCGGAAGCTGTTCTCGCAAAGTTTTGTCTGTCCAAATGTCCATCGCTATCTCGGATTATTTGCTCCGTTACTTTTTTCTTATCGATCCCGAGTATCAGGAAATTTCTGTCAATGGTGGCAAAATTCCTCTTAAATTTTGCCTCGCTGATATTCTCGCTGATCTGAAGAAGAGCCTCTTTCACGATTTCCCTTTGGTTCTAAAAAGAGATATCATTTACAGAAAATATCCTTCAAAAGACCATGCCTCTTTCAAGGCTGTTGATTTCACTGCTATGGCCGACAGTGTGATCCCAATTACAATTGTTTGCAATGGGGGCAAAGCCGATATCTCTGTTTTCCGTCGTTCAAAATATGATATCGACGTCATCCGTAACCTCAGCGAAATCCAGGGAGGCTGGATGTCAACCCAGAATATTCGCTTTAAGGCCGAAAATGATCGAAATTACAATTATTATTGGTTAGTTGATTTGAGTATTCACGACACCTTAGGATTAACACCTGCTGAAAACCAGTCTCTCAGCTCTCTTGGCCAGGTTATTAAGCATCCCAAAATTGAACTTCCTAAAAATACGAGCGCACATATGGCCGAATTCGCCGTCACCAACCCTGTTGATTTTTACCACTATGCGGTCAACGACGCCGATATCATTATTCTGTTTTGCGCTGAACTTTTCCTCCGGAATCACTCTATTCCAATCACTCTTTCAAGCGCCGCTGCCGTCTCTATGCGCCAAAGCATTCAGGACTACTTTGGTGTTCTGAAAAGATCCGATAATGATCGACTTTATCGCGGCTTGGAGCTCTTGGATGAGGGAATAATCCGTCCAAAAGAAGAATCTATGAAGTTTTTAAAAGCAACTCGCTATGTTCCGCTCCGAGACAATCCTGATGCTCTCCTCATTTCCGAATTCTTTGAGGAAGCCTACACCGGTGGCTTTAACGCCTCGTTTTACATCGGATGGATCACCCACCCAACCACTGACTTCGACCTGCAGAACGCTTATCCGACCGCTATGGCTAACATCATTGACATTGACTGGTCCAAAAATGTCATTGATTTTCCGCGTAATTACAACATAACCCTGGACGACCTTTCCTCCCCTCTTATCCCTGCCGTTGCCATTGGCGATTTCGATTTTCCGGACGACTGTTATTGTCCTAACGTTCCCGTTCCCGTCAAGGGCGGTATGAAAATTTATCCTCTGCATGCGAAAAATGTATATATGGCGGGGCCGGATATGTACTTAGCATTGAAGCTTGGTGCAAAAATTAGAATTTCGCGTGGTTTTAAATGTGTACCGCTCAAAAAAGATGGAAAACTTTCTCGATGCTTGTCCTATGCCGTTGCCAACCTTGTTCAGGATCGTACCAAAGCAAAAAACGTTTTTAAAGACAATAAATTAATTGAAAAACTTTAAAAATAGCGGTATGCAGCTGCTACGGAAAAACCTCTCAAAATGTAAGCCCAAAAACACGCTATAATTCAAAAACAATGGGACGAGTCGATGCCGAACCTTCTGCTGTGACCAGCCCTTACCACGCTGCTTACACGACCGCCTTAGTTCGCTGCATGCTTATTGTATGTGTTAATCAGCTGCGCAGCATGGGTTTCTACGTCTATTCCGTGACGACCGATGGATTCATTACCGATGCGCCTATTAGCGTCGTTCGAAGCCTTGATGCTTTCGGCTTCTCCGAGATTTTTCAGCAAGGTCGTTATATTCTCAACCAGACCACCGAGCCCTGCGACGCAAATCAGGTCTGGGAAGCAAAACATTCTAACGATATCTTTTTGAATATCACGACGCGCGGAAACGTCGCGGTCAACGATGAGGGTGTTCTTGCACACAATTCTTTTTCAACCGGTGAAGTCAAAGGGTCTCGCGCTGATCGCGATGCTTTTCTGATCGCTGTTCTCACGCGAAAAGGCCGCTTAAAGTGCAAAACCAACATTTGGACTCAGTTTTCCGAACTTGTTGAGCGAAAACATGATTTTCAAGTCACTGAAAGCGCATGGCATATTTCCATGAATTTTGATTTCAAAAGGTGCCCTCTCATTGAAACTGCTGTTGACACGCCTGTGCACTATGAGCCGTCCAACGGCCATAACCCCGTAGATACCGTCTTGGCAAACTACGACACCCGCCCTTTCAACTGTTCGGAGGAATTTCTGAATTACCGCACAACCGTTCAAAACGAAGACTGTATCAAGCTCCGTGCCGATCTGGAAAGAGTGAAAGTCAAATCTACAGTTCAAACGAAAGGTTACATCGGCAAAGACCTCAATCGCAAGATCCTCCTTTCGATCCTGATGGGGTTCCGTTCTGGACTTTACCCTATCCCAGCCCTCGAAGGATTGAAGCAGTCCGAAGTCGTTTCTACCGTTAACAGTTGGGACATAGCTCAAATCACTTTAAACGACTGGAAAAACTGCTCGCGTTCCAAGCGCCAGGCCAGTATGCTGCCCTACGACGTCATTGAGGAAACCTTGAAAAAATTCAAAAATACTAACTCCTACAATAATAATTAAGGTTTAAGGCGCGGCCGCCAGCCGCGTCTTTTTTCCATCTCAAAGCCGAAGCTGTTAAAATAAGAGAGTAATGGTCTGACCCGTTCTACCTTGGGCCAGCACGCCTGTAATGGAGTCCGTCAGCCGCCTCTCTTATTCGCAGCATTCGATTTGCGCAGGTAGAGCCACCGTGTTGTGCGCTCGTGTCACCCGGGAGATTGAACAGACAATGAGTAAACGGCGGAACGCCATATTCAATCACACAGGAGGAGCACAATGAACGCAGTAGGAATTGATGTTTCCAAAGGGAAAAGCATGGTGGCAGCCCTGCGGCCAATGGGTGAAGTGGCATTAGTGCCATGGGAATTTCTTCATACCGCATCCGTCTTAGACCAGGTGGCACATGCCATTCTTGCATTAGGTGAAGATACCCGCGTTGTCATGGAGGCAACCTGACGTTATCACGAACCCGTTGCAGCGGCGCTGAGTGCATATGGTATTTACGTTTGTGTTTTGAATCCGCTTTACATCAAGCAGAGCGGCGCTGGTTCGATCCGCAAGGTCAAAACCGACAAAGCGGATTCCTTGAAAATCGCCAAGTATGGTCTTGACAACTGGGTCGATCTGCGAGAACATACTGCTATGGATACAATTAGACAACAACTGAAGCTGTGCAGCCGCCAGTACAACATCTACGTGAAATCGGAAGTATCGCTGCAAAACAATCTCATTTCGCTGACAGATAAAACATTTCCCGGCGTAAACGAGCTGTTTTCCAGTCCTACTCGTGCAGCCGGGCACCAGAAATGGATCGATTTTGTCATGACTTTCTGGCATCGCGATTGTGTTTGCCGCATCAGCGAGAACGCATTTACCTCTCGGTACGAGAAATGGTGCAAGCGCAAGGGATATCATTTTAGAGCCGACAAAGCCGCTGAGATTTACGCCCGAAGCTGTGAGCTGTTTACCACATTGCCGAAAGATGACAACACGAAACTGCTCATTACCACTGCGGCCCAGCAGCTGCTGGCAGGTAAAGTGACATTAGCCGCTCTGCGTGCAGAGATGACCCGCCTTTCGCAGCAGTTGCCTGAGTACGATACTGTGCGTTCCATGTACGTTGTTGGCGAAACGACTGCTGCTCTGCTTATGGCCGAGATTGGTGATGTGCGCCGTTTTCCTCGCCGCAGTTCGATCGTGGCATTTGCAGGTGTTGATCCGGCTGTTGCCCAGTCTGGTAAGCACGAGGTGCAAAGCACCGCTACGACGAAACGCGGCTCACCACATCTGAGAAAAACACTGTACCAGATCGTCTGCACCTATCTGAGAAAAGCACCAGGAGATGAGCCGGTATATCAATTTCTCGATAAAAAGCGCGGCGAAGGTAAACCGTATTTTGTCTATATGACGGCGGCACAAAACAAGTTCCTGCGCATCTATTACGCTCGTGTGAAGGATTGCCTCGAGGCATTCGACACACAGCAGAACACAGTGCAGGACTAAGTTAATTTACATCTATCCGCGGCTAGCGATTTTTCTCCAGTCTGCTTTGCTATACCCTTTTTCAGTCTCGCAAATTTTGTGGGACTTTTTTCATTTTGGCTATTGACTTTTGTTTGCAGGACTCCATACCATCCATAGCAAAGGAGTCCAACCTCTCAGTTCATCTGATTGATTGGGCTCTTTCTTTATATATGGTTGAACTACAACGATAACATCTTAAACTCGATTTGAACTGCGGAAGACTTATTCAAATAACTGTCCTCTCTACTTTTCAGTTTTCGATACTGCTTCTGCACGCAAAGCCGCACATGGTCCGATATATACGACCGATTGCACTCTACATTCATCCAGTATAAAAGTGCAGCCTGACTTCAAGCTGCACTTCAAAATTTATTCAAATTAGTTTTTTCATAGTCCCGTCCACCATAAAAACAACGCATAATGTATACTGTCTTTATGCTTTCCTCGACCTTATAAATGATAACATAATTTTTTTACGGTAATGCGGCGATACCCCATTGCTTTCAATCGAGTATCTCGACACCGCTCATACATTTCCGGCATTTTCTCCAAATTAGAATAGCAAGATCCTATCCCATCCAATAAATCAGCCGCATCCGACGGATTCGATAATTCCCTCAAAATATAGTCAAGAATTTCTTCCAAGTCCTTATTGGCCAGAGGTGCAACCTCAACTTTATAAGCCATATTTCGCCTTCAAGTCTTTCAATGCTTTGCGAGCGTCTATCGCTTTGCCTTCGTGAATTTCTTCTTCGGCCTGTGCTAATCTGGAATACACATCCAACATATACAGTTTTTCCTCATAGGCTTTCATCCCCATAATAACCATGTCACCATAACCATTTTTAGTGATATAGACCAGCTCAGGAGATTCATTGCACATTTTAGAAATTTCAGTCGTATTTTTCAAATCACGGATTGGTATAATGCGAGGGATATAAACACACTCCTTTCGTGCCATAATTATACCACGCTGCATTTACTTCTGTAATGTCTATTTCCAAGCAATCACCTCCTCCGTTCTCATCTTCTACTGAATGATTTTGCGGTACTTATCCCGTAATTTCATATTTTACTTTTTCAATTTCCGGTACTGCGTCTGTATGCAGAACATCACACGATCAGAGATATACGACCGGTCACGCTCAGCATAGAACGCCAGCGGCTCGGCAAGCGCATTTACGATATCTTCCCATGAGGAATCGTACCGAATCTGAGCGCCGTAGTTTGCCTGTGCCGCGTGAACCTGTCGGACGAATTGGGCATTCATCGGCTGAGCACGAAGTTGGGACAGCAACACTTTCGGCTCTACATCCATCGGGTAATCACGCACATTGGACAGCAGTCCTGCGCCAAAATCGAACATCGGGCAATAGTCAAACACTTCCCCGCGGCGCAACACAGCGATATTGTTCAAGTGACGGTCCTCGTTACCAAACAGCATATCCGCTTCAAACAACGCAGTCAAATAAGCACCGAACCGGTCAAGTCCGGTCAAGCGTTCGGTCTGTTCGACCAGCCACCCGATTTTTGCCTGCATATTGGGAAGTCGTTTTACTTGCGACTGCCAGTCCGAGCCTACGCCTTTGCGCAGTAAATCGGCAAGTGTCAGAATGGATTCTCCCGGCTGCAAAAAGTCTGCACTGGAACAGCCGTTGCGGGTGCGGCCATGAACCTCCAGCCGCTCCATGCGGTAGGTTACATATTGAAAACCCAGTTCAATAATATTGGTTCGAGACAACAGCGCCGAAGTCACAGTTTCCGCCAGCCCTTCATAGCCGAACATATCCAGCTTAAACCAGCGGCCGTCCTCCTGCCACTTCTCCTGATTGCCCTTTGACGAAGTTCCTGCAATGCGGTTTCCTGTCGTCCGCTTGATTATCACGCTCATCCCTCCATGATCACAAGGCGACAGTTGTCCTCTGCCATACGGCCCTCAGTCTTGCGAATGATTTCCAGCGGCTCATACTTTTCCAATCCAAATTCCGCCAAATAATAGCGCAGACCATCCCGTTGACGCGGTACACAGCGGCTTTCTAAAAACTCCTGCAAATCGTTCCAGGTCGGATTCTGGTCGACACCAAATGCTGTCCGCAATACATCTGCCGTATGGTTCTCGATTGCCAGCGTGCGCGTTGTTCTGTCTGCGCAGATTTTCGTACACAGTGCGTTACCATCGTAAAAATGCAGGACAAGCAGCTCATGTCCGTGCCGACGAGCGGTATCCACAAAGTCTGAGTAGCCGCCCGATACAGCACGCCGTATCGTGATGGATTCACCATCAAACTGCAGCACAACTTCGCGCGATTCTTCGTCAATCCCCAGTTCGTTTATCCAGGCGGACGGCAGTGCCACGCGATAGTTTTTCGCATCCGCGCCAGCCGTTCCGCCTGCCTTGTTGATTAAAATTTTTGCCTTGCGCTCTTCTATCGACACTCATATCACTCCCTGCTATTATTATATCCATTGGACACCAATATAGCGAACTTTATTGTTCATTATTTACACGATAACGCTGTCCCTGCACGAGTTACTGTATAGGGCTATAAAGAGATCTTATCCGCAAATTTATAGGTAAAACCCTGCATTATATAACGCAGCCGTTAAGAGAGGCTGTAAATCTACTCTTAACGGCTGTGCTTATCTTTTTCTATATTCTTCGATCACGCACTCGTGCTCTTTGGTGTCTTTGTTATAGTTGATGCCAACAAGCAGGATATCGCCCGTATACTGCACAATCGATGCAGGGTAATTTCGATCCTTAATCTGCTGCAAAGCGGTCTGCGCGTTCTTGTTCCACTTCAGCTCGACAATCAGCGCCGGATAATCACTCCGGTATTCCGGTTTAGGCAGAAATACGAAATCCGCAAATCCGCGGCCGGCCGGCAGTTCACGAACCGGCTTAAAATAATACTGCATCGCGCTCAAGTAGGCGATCGTCAGAACACTGCTCAACGAATTTTCGTTATGGTACTGAATGACTGACGTATATTCATTGTGAATCTTCTCGATCTGCTTTGCTACTGCGGCACAGTCCCTATCGAGCGTTGCATCGAGCAGCTTATCAGACTCCTGTTGAAACAGCAGCATCTCATTCCACGGCTTACTCTCCACGGCCGTGGTTAGTTCCTGGCGGATTTCTTCATTTGGAACGGATGCGGTTCTTTCCCTCTGATCGTAGCCAAGATAGCCGAGATGGATCAAATAGGTCAGCACATCGTCCTTGCTGTTGATATTTGCCGTATCATTTTTGAATGTCGCGGTGTTCACTTTGACCGACGCGCCTGACAGCATTTCGATGACAGCGGTTTTCAGACCATCGTAGTCCATGTTGATGAGCGGAACAATCGCATCATACGATGCTGTTTCCGACCAGTAGCTGCGGAACTCCTGCCGCTGCATCACGCTGACGACTGCCCTCGGATTATAGATCTGCTGACCGTTCAGTAGATAGCCGTTATACCAGCGTTTCACCTCGCCAAAGTCCCGGTGATATGTGCTGCAAAGCCGCTGCACTTCGTCCTCAGTAAAACCGATAAACGGAGCGAGTGGACCGGGGCTCAGCATGGTGAATTCGTTAAAGTTATTGAGTGCTGACTGCGTTTTTTCTTTTTTGATTGGGAGAATACCCGTCAAATAGGCAAGCGCAATATACTTTGTCGGCTCGACTCCCTTAAAGAGACCGCGCAGGAAGCTGATATATTCGTTCTGGATTTTTGTATCAGCCGATGCATCTCGAATGAGCACATCCCATTCGTCAATGATGATAACAAATTTCCGTCCGGTCTTTTCGCGCACACGAGACAAGGCATCCGGCAGAGAAGCAACCTCGGACGGCAGAATATCCGGATAGATATCTCGCAGCTCCTCCATTACGCTTTCTGTGATGACTGAAACGATATTGCCATCCGCATAGGAGCGAAACCACTGAACATCGATATGAATAACATCATAGCGGTTCAGGTGCGTGCGAAACAGAGGGGTTTTCCCAATGTCCAGATCTGCAAACATTTTCTCGGAATCTGTACCTCTGCTGTAATACGCCGCGAGCATATTCGCTGCATAGGATTTTCCAAACCTTCTCGGCCGGCTGTTGCAGATATAGGCATCCGGAGTATCCAACACGCGGTTGGCATATGCAATCAGACCTGTCTTGTCGAGATAGATCTCCGCATTCAGCGCGACCTGAAATGCACTGTTATCTGGATTTACAAATCTCCCCATCTGTAACATCTCCTTTCAGCGGTAATCACTTCTCTATGTATTGATTTTACCATCCATCCGCACAAATAGCAAGCGAAGCAGATCTTCAGTGTTCAATTTTATATCG
>ERZ773169.2093-NODE-2093-length-15415-cov-6.696094_pt1 | contig 15415 bp, 12 predicted proteins | sample MGYA00580536_ERZ773169 | MGnify/ENA primary metagenome ERZ773169 (study PRJEB29015, sample SAMEA2737814) | human gut metagenome | biome: human gut; feature: human-associated habitat; material: faeces | place: China | collected 2012 ...
GCGCGCGCCGAGCCGCGACATCATGAACAAGCTCGCCAGCGCGACGCTCGCGCTGTATTCCTACGACAGCAACCCGGACGCGACGACGGTCGAGAACATCATGCGTCAGGGCATCAGTCTGACCGCCAAGTTCCCGGTCATCATCTCGCACGCCTATCAGGCGAAGCGCCGCTACTTTGACGGCGCGTCCATGTTTCTGCACGTGCCCGACCCGGAGCGCTCGACCGCGGAGAACATCCTGCACCTGATCCGCCCGGACGGCAAGTTCACCGACGACGAGGCCAAGCTGCTCGACCGCTGCCTCATCCTGCACGCAGAGCACGGCGGCGGCAATAACTCGACCTTTACCGTGCGTGTCACCACCTCCTCCGGCACGGACACCTATTCCGCTATCGCGGCGGCGGTCTCCTCGCTTAAGGGCCCGCGTCACGGCGGCGCGAACCTGCGCGTTGTCAAGCAGTTCGAGGAGATCAAGGAGAACGTCAAGGACTGGAAGGACGAGGGCGAGGTCCGCGACTACCTGTGCCGCATTCTGGACGGCGCGGCAGGCGACGGCTCCGGCCTGATCTACGGTATGGGTCACGCCATCTATACCAAGAGCGACCCGCGTGCGGTCGCGCTCAAGCACGCTGCCCGTCCGCTCGCCGAGAAAAAGGGCATGAGCGACGAGATGGACCTCATCGAGCTGGTCGAAAAGCTGACCCCCGAGGTGTTCGCGGAAAAGAAGGGCAGCGACAAGCCGATGTGCGCGAACGTCGATATGTATTCCGGCTTCGTTTACCGTATGCTCGGCCTGCCCAAGTCGCTGTATACGCCGCTGTTCGCGACCGCGCGTATTGTCGGCTGGATGGCGCACCGTCTGGAGGAGGTCACCACCGGCGGCAAGATCATCCGTCCGGCATACAAGCCGCTCGCAAAGACCACGGCTTATACCAATATCGACGAACGCCGATAAAACGATATAGAGATGAAAAAAGGCTGCTCCTGTGTGCGTGGAGCAGCCTTTTCTGCGCTGTTTTCTGTTTTACTTATATTTCTGGTATTCCGCTACGGCGAGCTCGTCGCAGCGGTTGTTGTACGGGTTGTCCGCGTGGCCCTTGACCCAGTGGAAGCGTACCTCGTGACGGTCGAGCAGGTCGAGCAGACGGCCCCACAGCTCGGGATTCTTCGCCGGCTTCTTATCGCTCTTGACCCAGCCGCGCGCGCGCCAGCCCTTCGCCCAGCCCTTCGTGATGCCGTCGACGACATATTTGCTGTCCGAATACAGATCGACCGAGCAGGGCTCCTTGAGCAGCTCGAGCGCGGAGATCACGCCGAGCAGCTCCATGCGGTTGTTCGTGGTGGAGGGCTCGGAGCCGGACAGCTCCTTTTTCGCCGTGCCGTACTGCAAAATGGCGCCCCAGCCGCCCGGACCGGGGTTGCCCGAGCACGCGCCGTCGGTATAAATGGTTACGTTTTTCATGATGAACCTCGTTTGCGTTTAAGATGATGTTATCATATCATATCTGGCCGCGCCGCGCAACGGCAGACGGGGACAGCGTGAGGAGTATCCCGAAGACTGTGTTCATAACAGACAAAATGTGCGGAAAATTTCCGTACAAAGTGTTGTTTATATGGATAATAATAGACAAATTCGACACAAAATGATTTACAAGTACCCTCGTGAATGCTATACTGAAACTGGAAAAAAACGGACAGAAAACAGGGACAGGATATTTTCCGGGAGGGCTCAGCTATGAATATGATGAACGATCCGCGCCTGCGCACAGACAGCTACGCGAAGATTTTCCTTTACAACACGCACGAGACCGTGGCCTGCGTGCCGCGCCACACCATCCGCATGAAGGACCGGGTGCGCCCGGACAAGCTGCGCGAGGCGGTCGAGCAGGCGCTGCTGCGCTTTCCGCACATGATGCTGAGCGTCGAGCGCACCGAGACCGGCTTCCGCTACCGCACGAATGTACGCCCGGCGGTTGTGCTGCCGTTCGACGGCGTTTCCACGCGCTACACCATCGGCTCGGCCGACACGAACGGCTATCTGTTCCTCGTCGGCTATCACGAGGACACGATCTACATGGAATATCAGCATTCGATCTCGGACGGGCGCGGCTTCGAGGAATTCATCCGCTGCGTCCTGTTCCAGTATCTGAAGAACTGCGGCTGCCTGGTCGAGAACGACGGCACGGTCCGCGCGATGGATACCAGATGGACGCCGGAGGAGAGCGCGGACGGCTACGAACAGCTTGCCGACCGCGAGTTTTCCCCGGAGGGCATCTGGAAAAAGCCGGAGGCCGTCCACGCGCCTGCGGTGCAGTGGGAGGCGGACGCGGGCGAGGTCGTCAGCGAGATCACGTTCCCGTTTTCGCAGCTGCACGCCTGTGCAAAGCGCATCGGCGTCAGCCCGCTCTCGATCATCGCGCCGCTCATGATGCGCGCGTTCGACCGCAAGTTCGGCGGCGGGGACAAGCCGGTCATCGCGCAGATCCCGGTCGACCTTCGTCCGCTGCTGCCGAGCGTCACGACGCGCTACTTTATCTGCTTCATCGACCTGCCGTACCTGCCGGAATACCGCAGCCTGCCGCTCGAGGAGGTGTTCCGCCGCACGAAGGCCTTCCTTGCCGGTCAGATGGAGCGCGAACAGCTGCTCTACCGCGCCAAGACGGCCGCCGACCGCTGCGACACGCTGCATAAGGCGGATATGCCGCTCGCGGAGAAGATGCAGGCCGCGCGCAAGGTCACGATGGATTTCGTCCTCGAGGACAGCTTCCTCATCACGAACGTCGGCCGCTTCACCATGCCGGAGAGCTGCCGCCCGTATGTTCTGGATTACGGCGCGATCCTGCCGTGCGCGGTGCAGCCGTTCGCGCTGCTCATCTCGTCCTACGGGGATACGATGAAGCTGTCGGTGGCGCAGCGCGACAGCAATATGCAGATCGTCGGAGACCTGATGAGCGGTCTGCACGAGATCGGCGTGGAGGCGGAGAGCCGCAGCTATCCGTTCGTCGTGACGCGCTACGACGGCATGGCGTGCGAGGCATAAACGGACAGCCGGGAAAAAAGAACGTTTTAACGCAGATTTATCTTGACGCGCTGCGGATTTCTGACGCATAATAAGAGTGTGAAAAACTATTCCGGCGGCGGCCTGCATTTCGGTCTGCCGACCGACCGAAAGGAGAACAAGCACTATGGCTGAAGATTTGGAACTTCTGCGCGAAAAGAAAGGCTTTATCTGCGATATGGACGGTGTCATCTATCACGGCAACCGTCTCCTTCCGGGCGTAACGGACTTCGTTGCGTGGCTTCAGAGGGAAAACAAGAGCTTTCTGTTCCTGACCAACTCCTCCGAGCGTTCGCCGCTCGAGCTGCAGCAGAAGCTGGCACGCATGGGTCTGGAGATCGGCGAGGAGCACTTCTATACCTCGGCGCTTGCCACGGCGCGCTTCATCGCGAGCCAGAAGCCGCACGCATCCGCATATGTCATCGGCGCTCCCGGTCTGGTCGGCGCGCTGTACGAGGCCGGCATCGTGATGAACGACGTCGACCCGGATTATGTCATCGCGGGCGAGACCAATACCTATAACTATCAGACCATCCTCAAGGCGGTCGATCTGATCAACAAGGGCGCGCGTCTCATCGCGACCAACTCCGACCTGACCGGCCCGTCCGAGCAGGGCATCATTCCGGCGTGCCGTGCGCTCGTCGCGCCGATCGAGCTGGCGACCGGCAAGACCGCGTACTACGTCGGCAAGCCCAATCCGCTCATGATGCGCACCGGTCTGCGCCTGCTTGGCGTACATTCGCACGAGGCGGTCATGATCGGCGACCGCATGGACACCGACATCGTTGCCGGCATCGAGACCGGTCTGGATACCGTGCTCGTGCTGAGCGGCTGCACCTCGCGCGCGGAAGTGGAGAACTACGCATACCGTCCGCACTATATTCTGGACGGCGTGGGCTGCGTCGCACCGTAACGAGACTGTCGCGAAACTGCGTTTCGCCGACAATCTGTGTTCTGACTTCGCAGAACACGAGTCGTCCGAAAGTTCCCATGCGGAAACTTTCTCCCTCTCAGAGTCAAAAAACCGAGGTACACGCCCCCGGTTTTTTGGGCTTTGCTTCGCAAAGCCTTTTTAATGCGCGCTGCCGCGCGAGCGGCGCTTAGGTAAAGCAAAAGGAACGTCAAAAACTGGCGTTCCTTCTTTTTTGTGTCATATTTTTTATAAAACGCTGAGCTCGACGTCCTCGACCGACATGGGGCGGACGAAATCCGAACGGATCGAGCGGCCCGGCGCGAGCTTGATAAGGGGCTCGAAGAGCGGGATGGCCAGACGCATTTCCGTGCCGCCGCCGGGACGCTGCGCACAGGTGAGCGTGCCCTCGTGCGCCTGCGCGACCAGCTGCGCGAAGGCCAGACCCAGACCGGGCTGCATGCCGCTCGCTGTCAGACGCATGCGCTCACGCGCGGACATGGAGGTGCACCATGCGCTGACCGCGCTGCGGAAGCGCTCGGGAGACAGGCCGGGGCCTTTGTCGCAGACCGTCATGACCGCATATTCGATCGTTTCGTCCTCGAAGGCCGGGCGCGTTTCGCAGGTGAGTGTGAAGGTGATGCTGCCGGGATCGGACGAGACCGCGACGGCGTTCAGGAGCAGGTTGTAGAGCGCGGCGCGCAGGCGTACCGCATCGACATAGGACGAGCAGCGCATCGGGACGCTGGTCATGATGCAGTCGCGCCTGTCCTCAGGCAGGCGGCGCAGGATCTGGTCCGCGACATCCGAGCACAGACGCGACAGCTCGCAGTCGTGGGCGTTGATCGTGCCGAGGACCGGCGGGTCGAGCAGCTCGGTGACATGGAAGGCCATGCGCTGAAGGCGGAACATCTCGCGGGAGAGGGCGGCGGCGAGCGCCGGGTCGGATGCCTTGGCGGCAAGGTCGTACAGGCGGGCGATCGAGGCGTTGAGCGTATCGCCGCATACATAGCTCAGACCGCGCGGCAGGCGGAGCGGCTGCGGTTCGAGTGCGACGAGCGCACCGTCCGGGTGCGGAACAACGGTCAGACGGCAGTCACCGACGTCGAGATGCTCGGTCATGCTGCTTGCACCGCCGCCGGATGCGCAGTCCTCGACGAGCGCGACCGCCTCGTCGGACAGGGCGCTGGCCAGCAGGTCACCGTTTTCGAGATCGAGCAGCTCGCCTGCGGCTGCGGTCTGCGCACGGATGAGCCCGTGTGTGTCGACCAGGAGCATCGCGGCTGCGGATGCAGACGGCTGCCCGGAGAGCGCCTTGAGAGCATCGGTGTCAACCAGTGCAAAAAAATCATCGTTCATAGCTTTTTTCCTCCTAAGATCTGTCCGGGAGTTTAGTATCTGCGGTTCGGCACAAAAATTCCGGCCTGTGCGGAAATTATGGATGCGGGGAGAACGGGCAGGTGCACGGGCAGAATGCGGGGTTTGTTTTTAAGGGAAGAAAGGTATAACCGCGCGCAGAGCTGCATATGCTGTCTGCGGAGGCGGAGAACCCTGTATGGATATTCAAATTATAACATGGAAAAAAACAAAAATCGACAGAAAGACACGCAAACGATAAAATGTTTTGCCGCAGCAGATGCGGTTTTTTATGGGCATCTGTTTGTGGAATGCTTGTTATTTTGGTAACTTTGTGGATAATAGCGGGACGGAGACGGGCGGGTAGATGAAATATGTACAAAAAAGCGGCAGGCAATGATAAAAAAATCACAAATATTACACCTTGCGGCACAGACACGCTTTAGTGTATAATAAATGTATCTACTAAAAGTATTTCAAACTTCAACATTTTTAGGAGGAACACTGAAATGGGTATCAAAGTAGGTATCAATGGCTTTGGCCGTATCGGCCGTATGGTTTTCCGCGCTGGTCTGAAGAACCCGAACATTGAGTTCGTAGCGGTAAACGATCCGTTCATGACCCCGGACTACATGGCATACATGCTCAAGTATGACACCATGCACGGTCGTTACGACGGCACCATCGAGTATGACGAGAACTCCATCACCGTTGATGGCAAGAAGGTTCTCTTCTTCGCAGAGATGGACCCGAAGAACATTCCGTGGGGCAAGGTTGGCGCTGACTACGTTGTAGAGTCCACCGGCGTATTCCTGACCAAGGAGAAGGCACAGGCTCACATCGACGGCGGTGCTAAGAAGGTTATCATGTCCGCTCCGTCCAAGGACGACACCCCGATGTTCGTAATGGGCGTTAACCAGAACACTTACACCAAGGATATGACCTTCGTATCCAACGCTTCCTGCACCACCAACTGCCTGGCTCCGATCGCTAAGGTTCTCGACGAGTCCTTCGGCATCGTAGAAGGCCTGATGACCACCGTTCACTCTGCAACCGGCACGCAGAAGGTTGTTGACGGCCCGTCCAAGAAGGACTGGCGCGGCGGCCGTGCAGCTTGCGGCAACATCATCCCGTCCACCACTGGCGCTGCAAAGGCAGTAGGCAAGGTTTACCCGAAGCTGAACGGCAAGCTGACCGGTATCTCCATGCGTGTACCGACCCTGGACGTTTCCGTAGTTGACCTGACCTGCAACCTGGCTAAGCCGGCTACCAAGGAAGACATCTGCGCTGCTATGAAGGCTGCTTCCGAGAAGCCGCTGGCAGAGGGCGGCCTCGCAGGCGTTCTGGGCTACACCGAGGATGCTGTTGTATCTTCCGACTTCCTGGGCGACGAGCGCACCTCTATCTTCGACGCTAACGCTGGCGTTTACCTGACCGACACCTTCGTAAAGGTTGTTTCCTGGTACGACAACGAGTGGGGCTACTCCAACAAGCTGCTGATGCTCATCGAGCACATGGCAGAGGTTGACAACAAGTAATTGTTGCCCACTGGCGTAAAGTCATAAAAATCGGCACCTGTTCTTTTTAAGAGCAGGTGCCTTTTTACGTTTAAGAGTCCTTCTTATTTCCCTCTTTCTGCGCTATAATGAAAGCACAAAGAGAAAAGGAGGCGCAGGATATGAGCATGGAGGACTGGGATTTCGGTTATTACGGAAAGGGTCTGGACGGATATGTACATTTTCGGCAGGGCATAAAGGAGATCGAGAGCCACGCGCCGTACAGCAAGTGCCGTCACGGTCGCGATGACAGCCTCGATGATCTCGATGACCTTGACGAATACGACGATCCGGAGGATGACCTATTTTACGAGCCGCCGCAGAAAACGCCGGTCAGCAGCGCGAAGCCTGTGATGCCGTCGGAGAGCACGACGAAGGAAGCAGACTCGAATCCGCAGACTGTACAGACATCTTCGCCGGAGGCTGAGCCGCAGCAGGAAACGCCGACAAAGAGAAGTATATGGGACTCGAAATGGTGGAAAAATAAGTGGGATTATGGTTTTCTCGCGAGCACGCTGGCCTTTCTGTACTTTCTCATGAGGGCGGAGGCCCTTCAGACTGCGGCAGGGGATTCCACTGCATGGAGAGTGGGAATGGTATTCCTTGTATTCGTGGGGATCGAAGTCATACGGTTTGTAATCTGGTTTTTTAAGAGCATATGGTAAAAAAGCGCCTGCTTCCCTTTTCGGGAGCAGGCGCTTTGCTTTTTTGTGCCGGTATCAGACGTCGTTGGTGAGCTTTGCCCTGTCGAGAGCATGGAACACGAGGCTCATGATCATTGCGACGATGGCGGCGAGGGTCATGCAGGACAGCGATACATCGCCGAGCGACAGGGTCACGCCGGACAGGCCGGTGACGAAGATGACCGACGTCAGGATCATGTTGCGGTTCTTGCTGTAATCGACGTGGTTGTCGACCAGAATGCGCAGACCGGAGGTGCCGATCATGCCGTACAGCAGGAAGGAGATGCCGCCGATGACCGGGCCGGGGATGGTCTGGATGAGGGCGGCGAGCGGGCCGACGAACGAGCAGATGATGGAGATGACTGCCGCGCCGCCGATGACGCGCACCGAGTAGACCTTGGTGATCGCCATAACGCCGATGTTCTCGCCGTAGGTAGTGGTCGGGACCGAACCGATGAAGCCGGAGATCATGGTCGAGAAGTTATCCGCGAACAGAGAGCGGTGCAGACCGGGGTCCTTGAGCAGATCGCGGCCGACGACCTTGCTCGTGACGAGCTGATGGCCGATGTGCTCGTTCGCGATGACGAGGATGACCGGCAGGATGATCAGGATGGCGTTGATGTCGAACTTCGGCGTCTGAAAGTTCGGAATGGAGATGAAGCTGGTGTGCAGCGCATCGACGATGGTCTGGGTGTCGATGACGCCGGTAATAACGCCCGCGATGTAGCCGCAGATGATCGCGATCAGGATCGGAATGGTCGAGAAGAAGCCGCGGAACATGACGCTGCCGAATACCGCAACGGCGAGCGTCACGAGAAAGGTGACGACCGTGCCGACGGTCACGCTGTCGCCGACGATGCAGCCGGTGGAAGCCGCCGAGCCGGCCAGCTCGAGACCGATGAGCGCGACGACCGGGCCCATGGCTGCCGGCGGCAGCACGACGCTGATCCAGTCCGTGCCGCATTTGTAGATGATAAGCGCGAGAATGCAGCCGCACGCGCCGACTGCGACGAAGCCGCCGAGCGCGTACTGGTAGCCCCAGTTCTGGATGACGATGGTCGCGGGTGCGATGAACGCGAAGGACGAGCCGAGGTAGGCCGGCGCCTTGCCCTTGGTGATCAGGATGAACAGCAGCGTGCCGATGCCGTTCATGAACAGCACGATGGCCGGGTTCATATGGAAGATGAACGGGACCAGTACGGATGCGCCGAACATCGCGAACATATGCTGGATGGACAGCGGCACGAGCAGCCTCGGCGGGACCTTGTCCTCGACCTGAATGATTCTGTTGTTCTGCATGTGTTTTTCTTTTCCCCCTAAAATCTTTATTTCTATTCTCCGTCAGACGAACAGCGCTTTGATGTCGTCTATCCGGTCACACGTCATATTATACCCCATTTCATAGCCCCATTCCAGCTTTTTAATATCTTTTTCGAAGGTGGCAAGGGGCGCGTCCGGCTGGAGCAGGACCGTGTCCGCCGGGTTTTCCTCCGCGAGACGGCGGCACAGACAGACCGTGTCGTTGTAGAGACCGGGACGCGCGAGCATGGTTTCGGTCATGGCCGGGTATTTGCGGCGGAGTGCATGGGCGGCGAATTTCGAGCCGCGCGTCAGGGTCTTGCGGTAGCCTTTCGGCTGCGTCAGCACGATGAGGTTCTTTCTGTTGCCGTCGTGCAGACTGCGGACGATGGGGATGGGGTCGGCGACGCCGCCGTCATAGAATGTGCCGCCGCTCAGCTGAACCGCCGGAAAGTAGAGCGGAATGGCGCAGGTCGCGCGCAGCATGGTGCAGGTGCGGTCGAGCTTCGCGCCGTCGAGATATTCGGCTCTGCCGGTCTCGGCGTTGGTCACGCCGACCAGAATGCGGCCTTTATAACGGTGATATGCCTCCCAGTCGAACGGGATGAGCTGGTTTGGAATGGTATCGAACACGAAATCCGTGCCGAAGATCGAGTGGTCGTGCGGCAGGTTGCGCACGCCGAAATAGCGGCTGTCGCCGCGGTAGCGACGCAGCACCTCCAGATTGCGCCCGCGTTGGCGGGAGAGGTAGGAGATGGCGTAGGTGATGCCGGCGGAAACGCCGACGACGTAGTCGAACATGATGTCATGGTCGAGCAGCGCGTCCATGACGCCGCAGGAAAATACCGGGCGGAAGGTACCGCCCTCTAAAACGAGTCCGGGCAATGCTGAGTCTCCTTTTTGCTGTTATCTGCGTTTTCTTGTGGGCGGTTTTTTGCCCTTCTGGCCGCCGCTGCGGCCCCTGCCGTGCGAATGACGGCGGCGCGAAGCGCGGTTGCCGAAGGGCGGCCGATCGTCATCGCGCGGCGCGCGCTCGGGCTTTTCTGAGACGGGCAGCGAGCCCTCCGCCGGGGCGAAGTCGATCTGGCCCGTGACCTCGCTCGCGGCGAGCAGCTTGACGCGCAGGGGCGTGCCGATGGTGAAGCGCTTGCCGGTGCGGCGGCCGACCATGGCCATGTGCTCCTCGTCGTACTGGTAGAAGTCGCCGGTCATCAGCTCGGCGCGGATCAGACCCTCGCAGCCGTTGGCGAGGGCGACGAAGATGCCGAACGACTGCACGCCGGATACCTCGGCGTCGAATTCCTCGCCGATGAACTGCTTCATATAGGCGGCGATGAACAGCTTGTCGATGTCGCGCTCGCAGTTATCTGCCGCCTGCTCGCGGCTTGTGGACTGCTGCGCGGCCTCGGCGCACATATTTTCGTCTGCGGCGGTGAATTCCTCGCCGGTGAGCGCCTTTTGCAGCATCCGGTGCGCGATGAGGTCGGGATAGCGGCGGATCGGGGAGGTAAAGTGCAGATAGAACTTCGCCTTGAGGCCGTAATGGCCGATGCACTCATCCGCATAGCGTGCGCGGGCGAGCGAACGCAGCAGCAAGGTGGGCAGTACGCGCTGCTTCGGGTCGTTCTTCGCGCCGCGCAGCACGACCTGGAACTGGGCGGTGTCCTCGGGCTTGGACGGGTCGATGCGGTAGCCGAACGGGCGCGCGAACTGCGCGAATGCGCGCAGCTTGTCCGGGTCGGGGTTTTCGTGCACGCGGTAGACCGTCGGGTGCTCGCGCTTGCACATGAACTCCGCGACCGCCTCGTTGGCCTGAAGCATGAATTCCTCGATGAGCTTTTCGCTCTCGCCGCGCTCGCGGAAGCAGATCTCGACCGGCTTTCCGGCCTCATCCACGCGGATCTCCGCCTCCGGAATATCGAGCTCGAGCGCACCGCGCTCAATGCGGCGCTTGTAGAGCGCGTGGGCGAGATCGTTCATCTTTTCCGCCGTTTCGACGAGAAAGGCGTATTCCTCGCGCAGACCCTTGTCGCCGGCGAGGATCTTATTGACCTTGTTGTACGTCATGCGCGCCTTGGAGCGGATGATGGATTTGGAGAAGCGCGCACCGAAGCGGCGGCCGTTTGCGTCCATCTCCATGAGCGCGGAGAAGGCGAGACGGTCGACGTTCGGGTTGAGCGAGCAGATGCCGTTGGACAGCGCGAACGGCAGCATGGGCACGACGTGACCGGGAAAGTAGACCGAGGTGCCGCGGCGGAACGCCTCTGAATCGAGCGGGGAGTCCGGCGTGACATAGTGGCTGACGTCCGCGATGTGGACGCCGAGCAGATAATGGCCGTTATCGAGCTTTTCGAGCGAGACCGCGTCGTCGAAGTCCTTCGCGTCGTCGCCGTCGATGGTAAAGATGAGCTTGTCGCGCAGGTCGAGACGCTTTCCGGCCGTGGCGAGGTCGACCTGCTGCGGAATGGCGTCCGCCTGCTTCAGGACCTCGTCCGGGAATACGTCGAACACGCCGTTTTCATGCAGGATGGCCGCGATAGACGCCTCCATCGTGCCGTTTTCGCCGAGCGCCGCAGAGACGACGCCCTGCGGATGATAGGTGTCGTCGCCGTAGCTCGTCACCTCGACGGCCACGCAGTCGCCGACCTGTGCGTCGCCGATATCGCGGCGGCTGACCGCGATCTCGGGGTATTTTTTGGACGAGGGCTGCACGAAAAATGCCTTGCCGCGCTGCACGAGCTCGCCGGTCAGCTCCTTGCCGGAGCGGCTGAGGACGCGCAGCACCGTCGCCTCGCGGCGGCCGCGGTTGTTTTTGCGCTCGCTGACCTTGACGAGCACCCTGTCGCCGTGCCATGCGCCGCCGCCGGCGTTCGGCGGAATGAAATAGTCGTCCGGTTTGGGCGCATCCGGCTCGACGTCGGGCGCGACAAAGGCAAAGCCGCGCTCGGTCGCGAGGAACGTGCCGGTAGCGCAGCCGTAGTGCGAGGCCACCGCAAAACGGTTTTTCTTGTTTTTCATGATCTTTCCGTCCTGCGTCAGACGGTCGAGCGCATCCTTCAGCTCGTGCTTTCCGATGTCGGGCAGCGCGCGGCGGATCTCCTCGATGCGGAGCGGCTGCGCGAGCAGCGTCAGCAGCCTGCCGTCAAGCGTATACTCCTCCATATCTTTCCCTCCGATCTGTAACGAAGAATATATTTCTAACCTTAGGTATAGTATACCATTTTCGCGCCCGGATGAAAAGAGCAGTAAAACGACGGCGGGGGCGCTGCCTGTCGAAAAAGTGAAATATTTTCGGAAAAATCCTGTTTGTTTCGATGAACGGCCGCAGTTGACAGCGGCGCATTCTTACATTATAATTAATGCAATACCGTACGATTTCACTCGATGATGCGGTAAAATCCACCTATGTAAATCAAGTGCCGCGGAAACGGCTGAAAACCGGGCATCGCGTCCCGAAAAAGGGAGATATACCAATGAAACAGATCATTCTTACCGGCGACCGTCCGACCGGCCGTCTGCATGTCGGCCACTACGTCGGCTCGCTGAGCGAGCGCGTCAGGCTTCAGAACTCGGGCGAGTTCGACGAGATCTATATCATGATCGCGGACGCGCAGGCGCTGACCGACAACGCCGAGCACCCGGAGAAGGTCCGTCAGAACATCATGGAGGTCGCGCTCGACTATCTGGCCTGCGGTCTCGACCCGGAAAAGGTCAACATCTTCATTCAGTCCATGGTGCCCGAGCTGACCGAGCTGACGTTCTACTACATGAACCTCGTCACGGTCTCCCGCGTGCAGCGCAATCCTACCGTAAAGTCCGAGATTCAGATGCGCGGCTTTGAGTCGAGCATTCCGGTCGGCTTTTTCTGTTATCCGATCAGCCAGGCAGCCGACATCACCGCCTTCCGTGCGACCTGCGTACCGGTCGGCGAAGACCAGATGCCCATGATCGAGCAGTGCCGCGAGATCGTGCATTCCTTCAACCGCATTTACGGCGAGACGCTGACCGACCCGAAGATCATGCTCCCGTCCAACACCGCCTGCCTGCGTCTGCCGGGCACGGACGGCAAGGCGAAGATGAGCAAGTCGCTCGGCAACTGCATCTATCTGGCCGACGACGAAAAGACTGTCCGCACCAAGATCATGTCCATGTTCACCGATCCGGATCATATCCGCATCGAGGACCCGGGCAAGCTCGAGGGCAATACCGTGTTCACCTATCTGGACGCCTTCTGCACCGACGAGCATTTTGCGGAGTTCCTGCCGGAGTACAGCAATCTCGACGAGCTCAAGGCGCACTACACGCGCGGCGGTCTGGGCGACGTAAAGGTAAAGAAGTTCCTCAATAACGTCATGCAGTCCATCCTCGGCCCGATGCGCGAGCGCCGCGCCTACTGGGAGGCGCGCAAGCCGGAGGTCTATGAGATTCTCAAAAAGGGCAGCGAGGTCGCAGAGCGCAAGGCTGCGGAGACCCTCGCAGATGTCCGCGCCGCGATGAAGATCAACTATTTCGACGACGGCAACCTCATGAAGTAAGATCACAGCAAATACGCACGAAACGGAGACCTGTCTGCAAGGAACGGTCTCCGTTTTCTGTTTGACGGGCGGGACGGGCTGTGCTACACTGATATATTATACCGAAACACCGGGAAATGGAGGGAGTTATATGAAGGCGCTGATTACCGGCGCGTCCTCGGGACTGGGGCGTGAAATGGCGTTCGCGCTCGCTGAGCGCGGCTGCGAGCTGGTGCTGTGTGCGCGGCGCGAGGAGCGTCTGCGTGAGCTTGCGGCCGAGCTGCCGACTGTGTGCCATGTGATCGCGGCGGATGTGAGCGACGAGGAGGAATGCCGCCTGCTGTACAGTGCGGTGCGCGGCGATGATCTCGAGATCGTGATAAATAATGCAGGCTTCGGCCTGTTCGGCGAGTTTCTGGACACCGATCTGGATGAGGAGCTGCGCATGATCGACACGAATATCCGTGCGGTGCACATTCTGACCAAGCTCGCGGTGCAGGATTTCGCGAAGCGCGGCCACGGATATATTCTGAATGTCGCCTCGTCGGCTGGCTTCCTGCCCGGCCCGCTCATGGCGACCTACTACGCGACCAAAAACTATGTGCTCCGTCTGACACAGGCGCTGCGCGAGGAGCTGCGGCATAGAAACAGCGCGGTCAAGGTGTGCGCACTCTGTCCGGGGCCGGTCGACACCGAATTCAACAAGGTAGCCGGCGTGAAGTTCGCGCTGAACGGTCTGGACGCAAAGCGTGTGGCAAGGGAAGCGGTCGACGGGATGTTCGCCGGGAAAACGGTCATCGTTCCGGGCATTGCCATGAAGGCGATGACAGTCGCGCGGCATTTCGCGCCGGACAGCCTGCTCGCGCGCATCACCTACCATTTTCAGCATAAGAAGGGCGTAAAATGACAGCAGAAGAGATCAGAAAGACCTTGCAGCGCGAGTTCGTGCGCACGATCCGCAAGCCATTCGTGGATGCGGTAAAGGAATATGACATGGTGCGTCCGGGCGACAGCGTCGCGGTGTGCATCTCGGGCGGCAAGGACTCCATGCTGCTCGGTCTGCTGCTGCGGGATTTGCAGCACACGGTGGATTTCGAGCTGAAATTTCTGGCGATGGACCCCGGATATGCGTCCGAAGGCCGCAGGCATCTGGAGGAGAATGCGCGGAAACTGGACATTCCGCTCGAGATCTTCGACACAGATGTGCTGCGCGTCGCAGGCAGCCATTCGGCGGAACATCCGTGCTTCCTCTGCGCGAAAATGCGCCGCGGCTATCTCTATGCCGAGGCGAAAAAGCGCGGCTGCAACAAAATTGCCCTCGGCCACCATTATGATGACGCGATCGGCACAGTGCTGATGGGTCTGATCTACGGCGGCCAGGTGCAGGCGATGCTGCCGCGCGTGAAGGCGAAAAACTACGAGGGGATGGAGCTGATCCGTCCGCTTTACTTCACACGAGAGGCAAATGTTGTGGAATGGGCGGAATTCTGCGGACTGACCTTCCTGCCCTGCGACTGTCCGGCGAAAAAATTGGAAAACGACACAAAACGCGCCGAAATCAAGCAGCTGATCGCGTCTCTTGCGTCGAAAAATCCGCAGATCGAGGCAAATATCTTCAATGCGGTCAAGAGTGTGGATACGGGAAAGCTGCTTGGATGGCGCGATGAAAACGGTCGCCACAGCTTTCTTGACAGACTTTGAAAGAAAAAGTCGGAATTACAGTAAAAAAGTGTTGACACCGGCCTCTCGCTGTGGTATTCTATTAAAGCTGTCGCTGAGAGGCGCGGCGGTCGAGCTGAAAAGCGGCTTGAAAAGAACGAAAAAAGTTCTTGACAAACGGGTTTCGGTTTGATATAATAAATAAGCTGTTTCAAAAGAGACGGCGGTCAGAAAAGTTTGAGTTTTGAGAGAATTGCTTCAAAAACTTCGAAAAAGTTTTGAAAAAAAGTTCTTGACAAACGAAAATTCATCTGATATAATAAACAAGCTGTCAATGAGACGGCATCCGAAACCTTCGGAGGACAAAATGCTAACGCATT
>ERZ773169.2111-NODE-2111-length-15336-cov-5.451214_pt1 | contig 15336 bp, 10 predicted proteins | sample MGYA00580536_ERZ773169 | MGnify/ENA primary metagenome ERZ773169 (study PRJEB29015, sample SAMEA2737814) | human gut metagenome | biome: human gut; feature: human-associated habitat; material: faeces | place: China | collected 2012 ...
CAAAAGGAAGCATGAATCTGAAAAGACTAAAAGCCGGATGGGATGAAAAATATTTGTCACAACTTTTACAGGAAAATAATTTTTAATGCGTCTGCCCTGTTTAGTGAGAGGTTACTGATGTTGGTAATAAACTACAAGGATGTTGGTGAGAAATGGTGAGGATGTCGGTGTACTTATGAAGGAGAAACTAATATATAACCGTAAAGATGGCAGTACAATTTGAGTTTTATAAGAATCCTGGAACGGGAGAAGAAGGAGAGGAAGAGCAATATCATCCCCGAGTTGTTAACTTCAATTCTGTGAGTACTGAATATTTGGCAGCTGAAATTCATAGAGCTACAACGTTCGGTGAGGCAGAGGTTGAAGGCGTTCTGATGTCATTAAGTCATTTCATGAGCTCTCATCTTAAAAATGGTGAACGTGTACATTTGAAAGGGATAGGATATTTTCAGGTGACGTTGCAGACTACAGAACCGGTATATGATGTTAAGACACGTTCTGATAAAGTTTCTTTCAAAGCTATTCGTTTTCAGGCGGATAAAGAACTCAAAGGTGAATTATATGACATGCATATACAACGTTCGAAATGGAAGTGCCATTCGGCTGTCCTTTCAGAGGAAGAAATTGATCGGCGTTTGACGGAGTTTTTCACTACTCACCAAGTCTTGATTCGGCGTAATTTACAATCCATTTGCCAGTTTACTCAAATTATGGCATCGCGTCATATACAACGTTTGAAAGAACAAGGTAAAATAGAGAATATAGGAACTCGTTTTCAACCGATTTATGTGCCCAGATCCGGGTATTATGGAAAATAAACCATCCCTGATACTGGGTGGAGAGGCGTAAGTAGGGCCGGAAAATCATGATAGGGGGGCTGGATATGGGTATATTGGATGTAGATAAATATTTAATATGTGTCTTTGCATTACTTGAACGTCTCCTGTCATAGTTGCAGATAGATGGGAATTTCTTGTTTGTCATGAAAAGACCTCTGTTATTAAGTTAACCTTATTGTATATAAGTAAAAAGAAAAAATCACGGAACAATGAAACAAAAACGATATTTGTTGATCAGCCTTCTCATTTTCTGCTTGTTTGTAACATTGCAATGGGGCTATGCAAATACTACTATATTGTCCAATTATCGTTATGGACTTACCTTCAAAGCACATACTGTTAATCAGGATCAAAGAACAAGTCTTGATCTGACTCCGGATAGAAGTCTGCATCTGGGTAATAAGTTCTCGCTTAGTTTTGACATTAAGTTGAGAGAGGAATTGCATACTTATGGATATGTGTTTAGAATAATCTCCGACGATACTTCTTCTTGCTTGGATTTTATATCTTATCAACTACGATCCAAATTCAATTTTATATTGAACAAAGGTAGTTCGATTGTTGAGAATGTGGATTTTATAGACAGTACTCAAATAGTAAAGGATGAGTGGATTAAGATAAGGCTTGATTTCACAGAACAGGGGATTAAGATTTCGGTGAATGAGGCTACTCAAATGATGCGTCATTCTTTTAAAGACTTTAACAGTCTAAGTTTCTTATTTGGAAGCAATAGGCATCCAAAGTATTATACGACCGATGTTCCTCCCGTTAGTTTGCGTAACATTGAATTGTATAATCAGGATGGTAGAATAATACGATGCTGGAAGCTGGCCTTGCATAACAGAAAAGGAGAAACAATGGATGAAGTAGAGGCTCAACGTGCAATTGTTCAAAATGGCATTTGGGAAATAGATAGACATTATAACTGGCAGAAAGAGAAATCCCTGAAATTTGATAGTAAGAAGTTTCAATGTCAAAATCTTCAATTAGCTTATGATAGTATAGGTGGTAGGATATTTATGGTACTAAAAGAGAAGGTATTGGTCTACCATGTCGATAATAAACAGGTAGATACTCTATCAGTTGAAAAAGGAGAACCTTATTTTGGAGTATCCAGACAGGTTATTTATTCTGCTGCTACTGACGAGTTGATTTCCTATTCTACTGAACATCCTCTTTTAAGCAAATATAATTTTGCCACGCATGAATGGTCGATTCCTTCTACGTGGGAAGTGGACTCCAGACAGCATCATAATCGTATGATAGATCCGGAAACCAATCATTTGATCCTTTTTGGAGGATATGGACGCCATACTTATAATGCAGATTTTGTGGAAAAAGGTTTGAATGACGGAGATCAATGGCAAATTATTTCTTTGGATTCCTGTATCACTCCTCGGTATTTAAGTGCTATGGGCATTGAGGATAAAGACCACATTCTTATAATGGGCGGGTATGGAAGCTATTCAGGAAAGCAGGAAGAGTCTCCACAGAATTACTATGATCTTTATCGGTTGAATATCCGGGATAAATCATGTTCTAAAGTGTGGTCTTTTTTTAATGAAGGCGAGCATTTTACGTTTAGTAATTCAATGATAATAGATACTGTCGCTGATAAGTTGTATGCTTTGGTTTATAATAATGATCGTTTCCATACCAATCTCAACTTGTGCAGTTTTGATATTTGTACCTCAAATCCACAATCCAAAATAGTAAGTGATTCTATCGAATATGATTTTCTGGATATTAAGTCTTATTGTGATTTATTTCTTTATCAAGACCAGATGTTGTATGCTTTTGTTGTTCAGGAGAAGATACCGGGTGAGGCAGTTTTAGATGTATATTCTTTAGTATATCCTCCTTTATCGTCAGATGAGATTTATATGGAAAAGAACAAAGATTGTCATTTTTCTACATGGGTTATCTATGGAAGCATTTTAATATGTCTGGTATTCTTCTTCTTCGTTATTGTATATGTCTACAAGAAAAAGAAAAGTAAAACAACTGGAGTTTCGATGACTATTTCCAAAGTGGAATATGGAGAACAAGAGATTGCTAAGCCATCTAACAGAAAAATATCTGCAATTTTACTTCTTGGTGGTTTTCAGGTCTTTGATAAACAAGGGAATAATATAACGGGTGAATTTACGCCTACTCTTAAATTACTTTTTCTTTTCCTATTGCTAAACTCCATCAAAGGTGGAAAGGGAACAACTTCACAAAGATTGGAAGAGACTTTTTGGTTTGATATGAGTAAAACGAGTGCAGCCAACAACCGTAGGGTTAATATCCGTAAACTTCGGCTAATTCTTGAGACGGTCGGGGAAGTACAGATTGTTAATAAAAATGATTATTGGTATATTGATATGGGTAAAGATACCCTATGTGATTATCATCAGGTATGCCAGATCTTAAATGCTTTTGAATTCTATAATTCTTCTAATAAAGAAATGATTGTCAACTTTGTAGAGTTGGCATCTTTGGGGGTGTTGCTGCCTAATGTAAGTACGGAATGGGTGGATGAATATAAATCGGAGTATTCTCATAACGTTATAGAACTACTTCTTTCTATCAGTGTTCGTGAAGAGATTGGGAAAGACAACAAACTATTGCTGAAAATAGCGGATATTATACTGATGCATGACTGTACGGATGAAGATGCTATTCGTATAAAGTGCAGGGCGTTATTTCTGTCTGGACAAAAAGGACTTGCTAAACAATGTTTTGATAAGTATTGTGCTGATTATAACCGTTTATTGAATACTTCTCCCGAATTTACATACGATGATGTGATTTGTGAGAGCTGATAGGTGGAATTTATTTTTTGAATGAAATAAATTTTGCATTAAAAGTGCATTAATGATTTCCCGGAAGTGGCTTTATTGCTTTCGGGTTCTTTTATTTTCTTCATAAGAGGGCAAAATATTTCTATTTTTTTCTCTTTGTTTATCAGGTACTTATATGGAATGTGATAAGAAAAATCATATTATTAATATGAAATTAATGTTGTGATAATGCCTCTCATATACTTTCGCAGTACCAATTAATCGCAAATCTATCGAGTTATGAAGTGTACTGATACCTCTTGAGTAGGTTCATGATTCATAGTGATCTATAATAGATGATTGATTGAACAATATATCAACTTAATTTATAATTTATGAAAGCACGCATTTGCAAAGAGAAGCACTGGAATGTGCATTTAAGGTTCTTTCTTGTGATGATGGGAGACTTACTGTTCTCAGTTTCTGTTCTTGCCCAAAGTAACCTGATAACGGGTAAAGTTATAGACAACGCCAGCGAACCGATTATTGGAGCCAGTATTCAATCTTCTGTGGTCGGGAAGGGAACTATCTCTAATATGAATGGAGATTTTTCCATTGAGGTTCCTGTCGGGACGGAATTAACTATTAGTTTTCTTGGTTACCGCACTCAAAAAATAAAAGTGTCTGATATGCGGTCTTTAGTTATCAAATTGCTGGAAGATACACAGGCGTTGGATGAAGTGGTAGTGGTAGGTTATGGAGTTCAGAAAAAAGAGAGTTTGACGGGTGCTATTTCTAATATTAAAAATGATGAGATTATTAAAACGAAAGCTACCAGTCTGGCACAATCACTTGAAGGGAAAGTCTCGGGATTGAAGATACGGCAGAATGACGGTGAACCGGGACAATTTCGTTCCGATATCAATATCCGTGGTTTGGGTACTCCGCTTTTCATTATTGATGGGATTGTCAGAGATGGGGCTAATGAGTTTCAGCGTCTTAATCCGGATGATATAGAAAGCATTTCTTTCCTGAAAGATGGTACTGCAGCTATTTATGGTATGAATTCGGCTAATGGAGCCATTGTTGTAACAACAAAAAAAGGATATAAAGGAAAAGCGAAAATATCCTTGTCGGCTAATTGGGGATGGTCTAAACCGACTAATATTCCTAGGATGGCAAACGCAGCTCAATATATGGAGCTTAGAAATGATGCTGCAATATTAGGAGAAGGTAATCCATTGGTTACAAAAGAAGAACTGGAATTATGGAAGACGGGTGCTTCTGGATATGCCAGTACTGATTTATACGATCATGTGATTAAGAATAGTTCTATTCAGCAGCAATATACTTTGTCCTTGCAAGGAGGTTCGGATATTGTCTCATACTTTGGTAGTTTTAGCTATGCATCTGATGAAGGGTTGTTGAAATCCGGTGATTTGAGATATGAGAAATTTACTTTTCGTTCGAATACTGATATAAAAATAGCTAAAGGATTGACCGCAGGAGTTAATTTGGCAGGTAGATATGATAAGACTAGCCAGCCATGGAACTCTTTCTATGAGATCTTCAAGCAGACCCGTGTGAATGTGCCGACTGTGCCTGCGTATGCCAATAACAATCCGGACTATTTGGCAACTCAAAGTATGGGAATTAATCCCATTGCTTTGGCGGATGCGGATATGACAGGTTATCATTATTATTATAATAAAAACTTTCAATCGACATTCACTTTAAAATATGAAGTACCGTTTGTGCAGGGATTATCTATACAAGGGCAATTAGGCTATGATTATAATCACAATAAACATAAAGGATTGAGAAAGAAGTTTTCTACTTATACATACGCTATCGAAACGGATGAATATATGGAGAATGAATACAATAATCCTTCTATGATACAAGTGAATAATAACGAAGCGAGCAGGCTTGACATGCAAGCACAAATCAGTTACAATAGGTTGTTTAATGATACACATAATGTAAGTGCTACATTGGTTTATGAAAGGAGACAGGAAAAAAGCGATTGGTCGAATATAGAACGTAAGTTTGATTTATTGACTTATGATGAAGTAGATTATGCCGGATTGAAAGATGCTGTTTCAGGGGGGATGTCCAACGAACAGGCTTTTATCTCGTATGTCGGTCGGTTTAACTATGATTACAAAGGAAGGTATTTATTAGAATTAGGATTCAGAAATGATGGTTCTTACCGCTATGCTCCTGGTAGCAGATGGGCTTTTTTCCCTATGGGGTCTATTGGTTGGCGTTTGTCGGAAGAGAAGTTTTTGAAGGAAAAGTTGGGCTTTCTTGATAATCTGAAGATCAGGGCTTCATACGGGGAGTCCGGACAGGATGCAGGTGATCCGTTCCAATATGTGTCGGGGTATAATCTTAATGTTGGTATTTATGAATTTAATGACGGAACTACCACTTCGGGCATTTCTGCTCCCTCTATTACGAATACGAATTTAACTTGGTATAAAGCTAAGTTACTTGATATAGGATTCGATCTTTCTATATTCAAAGGATTATTCTCTTTGGAGTTCGACTTATACCAAAGAAAAAGAAGCGGATTGTTAGCTACAAGAGTGGTGGCATTACCTAATACATTTGGTTCGCAACTGCCACAGGAAAATTTGAATAGTGATTTGACGAGGGGTATTGACATAACGCTCGGGCATACTAATAAGATCAGAAATTTTTCTTATAGCGTCAAAGCGAATATGAACTTAGCCCGCACCCGGATGGAGCATGTAGAAAGAGGACCTTTCACCAGTAGCATGGATCGTTGGAGAAATCAGTCTTCCGGACGTTGGAATGATTTCACATGGGGGTATCAAACTAATGGGCAATTCCAGACTACAGAGGAAATAAAATATGCTCCTGTTCAGGATGGAGAGTTGGGAAATAGCAAGGAACTGCCGGGGGATTACCGTTATGTAGATGCTAATGGTGACGGTATTATCGATGATAATGATAGAATGCCTCTCTTTTGGTCAGGTACTCCACTGATTCATTATGGCTTTAATTTGGAGGCTTCTTGGAAAAATTTCGATATCTACGCTTTGCTTCAGGGAGCGGGAATGTATACTGTCCAGTTTTCAGAGGTTTATGCCGAGGTACTGTGGTCAAAAGGAGCGAATACTCCAGCCTATTTCTATGACAGATGGCGCAAAGAAGACCCTTACAATCCGAATAGTAAATGGGTTGCCGGGAAATGGCCTGCTACCCGTTTAATACAGGATACTGGAGCTATGTATAAAGAGAGTAATATCTGGCGTCGTGATGCTTCTTATTTAAGACTCAAAACTTTGGAACTGGGTTATACATTGCCAGACAGTATTTTGAGAAAGAGTGGTATTAGTAATATACGATTCTATATTAATGGCTATAATCTTTTAACCTTCTGTGATTCTTTTGTGAAAGCGTTTGATCCGGAAAAGGTGGAAGGCTCTTATAGTGCTGGAATGAATTATCCTCTGACTAAAAGTTTTAATATTGGTTTTACTGCTAATTTCTGATAGATTATGAAATATAAGATTATACTATTGCTGAATATGGCTCTTCTTTTTGCAGGATGTACGGATATTCTGGATATAGAGCCTAATAATAAGGTGGTTGCAGACAAAGTCCTGACTACTGAAGAGGGGATTGCGATGCACATGGCAAATCTTTACGGCCGTCTTCCTATCGAGGACTTCTCTTATGCGATTGATAAGGGCTTTAATTTGGGAATTGGGAATACTGATCCGAATAATGGTGGACGGGCTGCTGCTATGTACTGTGACGAAGCGATGCATTCTGAATTCGACGAATGGGGAAGTGAAGGATTTAATTTTTGGGAAAGATATACGGATGATAAAGGTTTGTATAATGCTTCTGTTGGTATTTACACATTGATAAGGGATATTAATAACCTGTTGGAAACGATTCCTACGTTGAATACTTCCAATAATAAAAAAACATTATTGGAGGGTGAAGCTGCTTTTCTACGTGCATATACATATTTTGCTTTGGCAAAGCGGTATGGTGGAGTTTCGATTATCAAGAAAGTTCAGGTGTATAATGGAGATGTAGAAGAATTGAAAGTGCCCCGCAGCACAGAAAAGGATACATGGGATTTTATCTTGAGCGATTGTGATGACGCTATCCGGAAACTAAGTGAGTCTTCAGAAGATACTCGTCGTGCTAATAAATGGATTGCATTGGCACTGAAGTCTCGGGCAGCTTTATATGCAGCTTCGATTGCCAAATATACTCATGAGCCTTATGTGGGTCTGTCGGGGCCGGCTGTAGAACAGAAACTTGTGGGTATTGATGCTTCGGAAGCAGATCGTTATTATGAAATCTGTATGCAGTCGTCTGATGAAATAATGAAGAGTGGGTTGTATGGTTTATATGGTGCAGAGCCTCAAAGCAGAGACGAAGCTATCGTAAATTATAAAAAACTGTTTGAGGATCCAAACAGTGTATTGAATGGAACGAAGGAACCTATTTTTATTAAAGGATATACATCTGGTACCCAACTTGCACACAATTATGATATTTGGTATCGTCCTAATCAGGTAGCAAACGGCTGGCCGCATCCGGGACGTATGAATCCTTCGTTAGATCTGGCCGATATTTATGAAGATTATACGGATGACGGGCAAGGATTAAGTAAGCCTATCCGTACTCGTGTGGATAATAATGAAATTTTTTCTGGTTTTGACAGAAATGCTAACTATTATTCTTATCCAATGGATGCTCCTTATGAAATATTCAATGATAAGGATATTCGTATGTGGGCTACTATGATTCTTCCGGGTACGCAATGGAAAGGACAGAAAATCATTATTCAGGGAGGATTTATTCGTCCCGATGGAAGTTATGTGTTCAGAACAGATGCCAGTACTCAGGGGAAAGATGGAAAGACCTACTATTCGTTTGGTGCGCAGGATCAGAAAATGTATTCGGGATTTAGTTCTGTTGGTGGTAACTACACCCGTTCTGGTTTTCTTCTTCGCAAATTCTTGCAGGAAAGTAAAGACGTGACTTCTGAGTGGAATAAGGGATTTACAGACTGGATCGAATTTCGTTATGCTGAGATTCTGATGAATTATGCGGAAGCATCCATAGAACATTCGTCTGCAACGGGTGAACAGCTGAAAAAAGGGAAAAAAGCGCTTAATGCTGTTAGAAAGCGAGCTGCACACAAAGACGAAATTCCATTAACAATAGAGAATGTACGTAAAGAGCGTTTTGTTGAATTTGCTTTTGAGAATAGACGCAGATGGGATCTGATTCGTTGGAGGATATTTCATAAGGAATATGAGAACCGAATAAAGAAGTCCTTAGTTCCGTTCCTCGATTTAAGAGGAGAAACTCCTAAATACATCTTTGTACGCATGGATGCTCCTGGAGTGAACAAACATTCGTTTGATTATTCCTGGTACTATCAGGATATTCCTGGTACCGGTAGTAACGGACTTGTTCAGAATCCTTGATATATCAAAACTTTACTTTAAAGACAGAAAATATGAAAGCAACTTTTTATTTATTGACAATAATATTCTTTTCCATATGTTTTGTAGCATGTGAAAAGGACAATCTGGATATAGCCCCAAATGCTACATTCGGTGGGGAAATCCGGGATATGGAGACAGGTGAGTTGGTGGAGCAAGAGATAATCAGAGGTTCGCAGATTTATTTTATTGAACTCGGATGGGACAATCCTCCTGTTCAGGCAATGGCTGTTAAAAATGACGGAACATTCCAAAATAATCTCATGTTTGCGGGCGATTACAAAATAATTCTGAATAAGGGGAATTATATTCCTCAAGATACGATTGATTTTAGAATTAATAAAGGAAAGAATTATAAGGTGTTTGAGGTTCTGCCTTACATACGTATCGTGAATCCTGATATTAGATATAAAGGTAATAAAGTAGTAGCAAAATTCAGTTTACAGCAATATACGGTAGATCCGGTAAAGACAATCGCTCTATTTGCACATACAGAGTCCCATGTAAGTAGTAATATCCAGACAGCTAAAGTGAGTAGTGAAATAAATACTGCTGTATCACCTTTGACGGAGTACGAATTGAGCATGGATTTGAGCCAGACTACTGGAATTGAACGGGAACATAGTTATTTTTTCAGAATCGGAGCATTGAGCAGTACGTCGGAAGCTAAATATAATTATTCTCCTGCAGTAGAAATCGACTTATAAAGGAATAGGACATTTATGAAAAGAAAAATACAAGATTGCCTTGCATACAGACTGTTTTTGTTGTTACCGCTTTTCTCGTTTGGAGGATGTGTGGAGATAAAAGCTCCTGTTGATTACGTAAATCCATATATGGGAAATATTAGTCACTTGTTGGTACCGACTTATCCGACTGTCCATTTACCTAACAGTATGTTACGAATATATCCTCAAAGGGAGGATTATACAAGTAATAAATTGAAGGGATTACCTGTGATAGTGACAAGTCATAGAGGAAATTCGGCCTTCTCTATCAATCCGTTCAATAGCTTTTGTGATAGTTTAGAGAAGGGTAGTAGGTCTTCTTTTATATTGTATAATTACGATAATGAAAAGATCAAGCCTTATTATTACAGTGTTTTTTTGAGTGACTATGATATAGAGGTAAAATATGTCCCTTCTCATCAGTCGGCTTTATATCAATTAGATTTCCGGGCAGGGCAACCTGGGCTTTTGATCGGGGCGACAAATGGAGAGTTGCATGTAGAGAAAAACAAAGTTTTTGGTTATCAGCAAATCGGTTCCTATGAGACAAGAGTGTATCTTTATCTGGAAACGGACGTGGTTCCTTTACAAACGGAAGAAGGAAATACTGTCGTAATGAAATTTCCAGAGAATGATAAAAGGATTAATCTTCGTTATGGAATCTCTTTTATAAGTGTAGATCAGGCGAAAAAAAATATGGAACGCGAAGTGGCTGGAAAGGATTTGGAAACTCTTACACGAACAGGTAGAACTATTTGGAATGATGCTCTTGGAAAGATTCAGGTAAAGGGAAACTGTGAGGATAGTAAGACTATATTCTATACTTCTTTATACAGAACATATGAACGAATGGTTTGTCTTTCTGAAGATGGACAGTATTATAGTGCTTTTGACAATCAGGTTCATCAGGATAGCGGTGTTCCTTTTTATACTGATGATTGGATCTGGGATACGTATAGAGCTACCCATCCATTGAGAATATTACTGGAACCGGAACGCGAGAAATATATGATTCAGTCTTTTATCCGGATGGCTGGTCAGATGAAACATTTTTGGATGCCTACTTTTCCGGAGATAACAGGTGATAGCCGACGGATGAATTCAAATCATGGGGTGGCTACTGTACTTGACGCTTATGTAAAAGGAATTACGGATTTCGATTTAAAGGAAGCATATCGTGCTTGTAGAAATGCTATCACTGAAAAGACATTAGCACCGTGGTCGGATATGGAAGCCGGAAAGCTAGATTCTTTTTATGTGTCAAACGGATATTTTCCGGCGTTAGCTTCTGGTGAAGAGGAAGTTGTTTCCGAAGTACATAGTTTTGAGAAAAGGCAAGCTGTTGCTGTGACATTAGGTACAGTGTACGATGAATGGTGTCTGGCACAAATAGCCAGACTGCTGGATAATAAAGAGGATTACAATTACTTTTTGCAAAGAAGTTTGAACTATCATCAATTGTTTAATGCAGAAACAAAATTTTTTCATCCTAAAGATAGTGAAGGAAATTTTATCACTCCGTTTGATTATCGTTATTCCGGTGGAATGGGTGGAAGGGATTATTATGGCGAAAATAATGGATGGGTTTATCGTTGGGATGTCCCCCATAATGTAGCGGATCTTATCAAACTGATGGGAGGGAAAGAGGCGTTTGTTGATGAGCTGGAAAAGATGTTTGATACTCCTTTAGGAAAAAGCAAGTATGAATTTTTCTCGCGTTTTCCTGATCATACAGGTAATGTCGGACAGTTTTCTATGGCAAATGAACCTTGTTTACATATTCCTTACTTATATAACTATGCCAATAAACCCTGGATGACCCAGAAAAAGATTAGGGCATTACTGGAGGAATGGTTTAGAAATGATTTGATGGGGATGCCGGGAGATGAGGATGGTGGTGGCATGAGTGCATTTATTGTCTTCTCGCAGCTGGGTTTTTATCCGGTTACGCCAGGATTACCTATATATGTCATTGGAAGTCCGGTGTTTGAACGGGCAAAAATTCAGTTGAGTGATGACAAAACCTTTGAAGTATATTGCCATAATTATTCGCCGAAACATAAATACATTCAATCGGTTAAGCTGGATGGAGTGGAATGGGATAAATCTTGGTTTAGTCATGAGGAACTGATGAAGGGAAATAAATTAGAAGTAACGATGGGGGCCTATCCCAATAAGGAGTGGGCGTCTCAAGACCAGTCTGTCCCCCCTTCATTTGAAATGAGAAAATAAAGAATATGAATAATTAAAATTAAATCAATTATGATGCAGAGACTCTTTTTTATGATGATTTTTTTCTTGTCACTTTCATTGGAAAGTTGTAGCAAAGAAGATGATAATAATCCTTCTAATTCGGAGAATAACGGAGGAAATAATAATTTAGGTACAGAGTTGGATTATGATACTTTCTGCTTTTATTATGATTGGTATGGAAGTGAGGCTATTGACGGTCAATATAGACATTGGGCCCATGCTATAGCACCCGATCCTAATGGTGGATCCGGTCAGAATCCGGGGACCATTCCGGGTACGCAGGAGAGTATAGCCAGTAATTTTTATCCTCAATTAGGAAGATATAGTAGTAGTGATCCTAATATTTTGACCAAACATATGGATATGTTTGTTATGGCGCGTACCGGAGTGCTGGCACTTACCTGGTGGAATGAACAGGATGAGACTGAAGCCAAGAGAATCGGTCTTATACTGGATGCAGCAGATAAGAAAAAAATAAAAGTATGTTTTCACTTGGAGCCATATCCCAGCAGAAATGTGCAGAATCTCCGGGAGAACATAGTTAAATTGATAACGAGGTATGGAAATCACCCGGCCTTCTACAGAAAGGATGGCAAACCTTTGTTTTTTATTTATGACTCTTATTTAATCGAACCTAGTGAATGGGAAAAGTTATTAAGTCCTGGTGGTTCCATTACAATCAGAAATACAGCCTATGATGCTTTGATGATTGGATTATGGACTTCTAGTCCGACAGTGCAACGGCCTTTTATTTTGAATGCTCATTTTGATGGTTTCTATACATATTTTGCAGCTACCGGGTTCACGTATGGTTCTACCCCGACTAATTGGGTAAGTATGCAAAAATGGGCAAAGGAAAATGGTAAGATATTTATTCCAAGTGTGGGTCCCGGATATATAGACACACGTATACGTCCTTGGAATGGTTCGGTAATCCGGAATAGAACGGATGGGCAGTATTATGACGCTATGTATCGAAAGGCCATTGAAGCTGGGGTTTCGGCTATTTCTATTACCTCCTTTAATGAATGGCATGAAGGGAGCCAGATAGAACCGGCTGTGCCTTACACAAGTTCCGAGTTTACTTATTTGGATTATGAGAACCGTGAACCTGATTATTATCTCACCCGCACTGCGTATTGGGTTGGGAAATTTAGAGAAAGCAAACAGTAATCATATTTATTAATAAAAAATAAACCATGAAAAAAGTCACAAAAGTAAAGATGTTGTTAATAATGCTATGTGCATTGTTTATATCAGTATGTTCTATTTCTTGTTCTGATGACGACGATAATGTGCTAAAGGTAGACACAGTAGCTTTTATAAGCCAACTGACTGATTATCAAAATCAGCTGGAAACATTGAGGGATGGATCGCAGTATGGAAATAAGACGGGAATGTATCCGGAAGAGAGCAGGGATATACTTGAACTGGTATTAATCCAGATAAAAAAGAGCATCCGGCAAATTGAAAACGGAGAAGAGACTAATCCTTCACAGGAGAAAGTGGATGAATTGATTCAGGCTGCTAAAAAAGCGATGGAGGATTTTAAAGCAACTGTGATTATAGAATATGTTTCTGTAGCTGCAGAATTGTATGTAGACGGACAAAATGACGGGTATATTGATTTTGGAGCAAGTGAGAACTATTCTAAGTTTGGTAATACTGGTGAACAAGTTTTCACTGTTGAGTTGTGGGTGAAGTTGAAATATACTTCCGGTTTTGGTAGTGTGGTGGATGTCTTTATCGAAGATGGTACCGGACATTATAGAAAAGGATGGGTAATTAATAACTTTGATAATAAGAGACTACGTATGTCGTTGGGAATGGATAATTGGGGATTGTTGGAACCTGGCATTGATTTCAGTACGACAGAGAAATGGGTTCATTTTGCAGCAGTTATTAACGAGAAAGGAGTTGATGGAGATGTTAATTCAGAAGGAAAACCTATTGTTGTAAAAGTGTATATGAATGGCGAATTGAAGGATCAGGCGACAGGGCTTGATGGTAATCCTTATAATCCGAATGATTTGGGAACATCTATGATTGCTTTTAGACATATGGGGGGGAATCTTGGTATGACAAATGACTGGAAACTATCTGGATATATCAAACATTTCCATCTTTGGAAATCTGCCAAGTCACAGGGAGAAATTAAAAAGCTGATGAATGAGGAAATTAGGGTTACAGGACAGGAAGATGATTTAGTTTGTGGATGGGAGTTTGATGCAACAGTGGAGGATGATACTAATATACCTGATTTGACAGGCAAATATTCTGCTAAGTTGCTTGGAGAGTATAAGTGGATTCCTTTGGAATAAAAGATTCTTTATCTGCTTCCTTTGGTAGGGCAGAAGCTTTTTGAGGCTGTCAGAAGTTTGGATTTACTATGTTTGGGATATTTTGTCTCTAATCAATCAGATAGTAAAACAGGCTTTTGACAGCTTTACTTTTATTTGATAAATTAAATGTGGTCTGTTTACTCTGCTATTTCAGCCCTTTAAGGGCTTTTCCCCTTCTCTTCTTCATTATTTTCCTCTTCCATTTCATCTGCAAAAGGTTCCGGCCGTTGCGGTCCGTGATTTACGAAAACGAAAGCGCAGAGCGTTCCCATAATTCCTCCGCTAAGATGTCCTTCCCACGACATATTGGTAGGGGAGAAATAAGGAAACATATGCCATATAATTCCTCCATATAAAAAGGTGACAAGTAAAGAGATGGCAATGAGTGGAACATATTTGCGGAGAATACCACTGAAAAAGAGAAAGAAGGCAAAGCCATAGATCAGTCCGCTGGCACCGATGTGCCATCCCGGTTTTCCGATCAGGAAAGTAAGTAGTCCGCTTCCGAGCCAAATGAGAATAAAAATTTTACCGGCTATTCCCCGGTAAAAGTAAAAAAGACACCATGACAAGAAGAATAAAGGGATTGTATTTGCTAATAGATGACTGAACCCGCTGTGTATCAGCGGATGGGTTAAAATGCCGGTCAGTCCCCGTTTCTCCATAGGATATACCCCCAAGCGAGAGAAGTCCCAGTCCATTCCGACTTCCATAATCTTGAGTATATAGAGAATAAAAATAAGAAACAAAGGCTTTGCTGCAGCCAGCATGATACGCTGAATATCTTGCTTCATGACATTCTTTTCTTTAGATATTTTACGCAATACTACGAATATTTGCACAAAATCTGAAAATAAAAAGCCTTTTTATTTTTGTTTTTATCTATAATTTGTACATTTGGG
>ERZ773169.2116-NODE-2116-length-15297-cov-11.751739_pt1 | contig 15297 bp, 12 predicted proteins | sample MGYA00580536_ERZ773169 | MGnify/ENA primary metagenome ERZ773169 (study PRJEB29015, sample SAMEA2737814) | human gut metagenome | biome: human gut; feature: human-associated habitat; material: faeces | place: China | collected 2012 ...
CCACCAAGAATGCCCGCCGGGCCGCCATGGTGCACCTGTACTTCAACATCATCGGCGTGACCATCTTCCTGTTTGGTTTCTACGGTCTGAACACCGTGTGCCACTTTGCCTTTGTGGATTCCACCATTGAAGCCTGGGGCATCGCCGTGGTGCACTCCGCCTTCAACATCCTGGCCACCCTCATCCTGCTGCCTTTTGCCAACGGGCTGGAAAAGCTGGCCATCCTCACCATTCCGGACTCCCCGGAAAAAGAGAGCTTTGCCCTGCTGGATGAACGTCTGCTGAACACCCCGGCTGTGGCCGTGGAGCGCGCCCGCAGCGCCACCGCCGACATGGCAGAGCTGGCCCGCGTGGGCGTGGTGCAGGCCATGAGCCTGACCCACCAGTGGAACGACGAGCTGGCCCAGAAGGTGCGTGACGAGGAAAGCACCGTGGACCGTTATGAGGACGCTCTGGGCACCTACCTTGTCAAGCTGTCCGGCCGCGAGCTGAGCCACGCCGACAGCCAGAGCGTGAATACCCTGCTGCACACCATCAGCGATTTCGAGCGCATCAGTGACCACTCGGTCAACCTGCTGGAATCCGCGGAGGAAATGCACCAGAAGAACATTGAATTTTCCAAGGACGCACAAGAGGAGCTGCAGGTGCTGGAAGATGCCGTGCAGGATATCCTGAGCCGCACCACCGACGCCTTCCGCAAGGGAGACCTGCACCTGGCCAGCAAGGTAGAGCCGCTGGAAGCTGTGGTCAACGAGCTGGTGCGTGCCATCAAGGCACACCACATCGCCCGCCTGCAGACCGGCAGCTGCTCCATTGAGTACGGCTTTGTGCTGGACGATCTGCTGACCAACTACGAGCGTGTGTGCGACCACTGCAGCAATGTAGCTGTCGCTCAGATCGAGGTAGCACAGGACAGTTTTGACACCCACGCTTACCTCAACGATCTGCGTCACGGCAAAGATACCAAGGAGAGCGAAGAATTTCATCGTCGACTGGACAAATACCGGGAGCGGTATCTCTTCCCGGACAATCAATCTGCGGAGGAATTTGACAAATGATCTATATCGTAGAAGATGATGACGCCATCCGTGAGCTGGAGCAGTATGCCCTGCAGTCCAACGGTTATGAAGTGGCCAGCTTTGCCAGTTCCGAACCGTTCTGGCAGGCCATGCGCACCGAAGCCCCGGAGCTTGTGATCCTGGACGTGATGCTGCCCGGCGAGGATGGGTTCTCCATCCTGAAAAAGCTGCGCAACACCCCTTCCCTGCACCGGCTGCCCATCATCATGGTCACGGCCAAATCCAGCGAGCTGGACACCGTGCGCGGGCTGGACTGCGGTGCCGACGACTACATTTCCAAGCCGTTCGGCATCATGGAGTTCCTCAGCCGGGTGCGTGCTTCTCTGCGCCGGGCGGCTCCGGAGGAACGGCCCAATGTGCTCAGCTTCCATGAGATCCTGCTGGACAATGCACGTCACAGCGTGACGGTGAACAACCAGCCTGTCGAACTGACCTACAAAGAATACAGCCTGCTGCGCCTTCTGCTGGAGAACACCAACCTTGTGGTGACCCGCGAGACGATTTTGCAGGTGGTGTGGGGCACCGACATTTCGGTGGAAAGCCGCACCGTGGACATGCACATCCGCACCCTGCGCAAAAAGCTGGGCGATGCCGGACGCTACATCTGCACCATCCGCAAGGTGGGCTACAAGCTGGCCGATGACGAGGAGGCTGGAGACGAATGAAGCCGCACAGCATGGAAGAAAAGATCAGCTACCGGCTGTTCCTCATGGGCTTTCTGGGGCTGCTGTTCACCGCAGCACTGTGCATCTTTGTCTTTCACCGGGCTTTTACCGCCCAGGCCTGGGATGACCTGGAAAAAGAGAGCGATCTCATCCGTGCCGGGTATGACCTGACCAGCGAGCCGCAGCAGCTTTCTTTCTTTGTGACCGGCGACCTGCGCATTACGCTGATCTCCCCGGACGGCGACGTGATCTTTGAGTCTGCCACTGATCAGCCCATGGAGAACCATCTTACCCGTCCGGAGATCGTGCAGGCGCTGCAGGGCAGCATCGGCAAGGACATCCGTGATTCCCAGACCATGGGATATGAGACCTATTATTATGCCGTGCAGTTGCCCGGCGGCAACATCCTGCGCGTGGCGCAGGACGCCGAAACGGTGTGGTCGGTCTACGACGGAGCCCTGCCGGCCATCGTGCTGAGCTGCGTTGCCCTGATGTTGGCTGCCGCGATCCTGTCCACCCTGCTCACCCGCGCCCTTGTGCAGCCGGTGCTGAACATGACCGAGGATCTGGACCACATTCAGGATAAGGTCCCGTACAAGGAACTGATCCCCTTTGCCGAAAGCATCCATGCCGACCGCATCCTGCGGGAAAACAACGAGAAGATGCGGCAGGATTTCACCGCCAATGTGAGCCACGAGCTCAAGACCCCGCTGACCAGCATTTCCGGGTATGCGGAACTGATCGAGACCGGCATCGCCAAGCCGGAGGATGTGCCCGGTTTTGCCCAGAAGATCCATGGCGAAGCCAGCCGGATGATCCAGCTGGTGAACGATATCCTGCAGCTGTCCAGCCTGGACAACGCCTCCGAGACCTCTTCCATGCCGGAAATGGAGGTCGTGGACCTGCTGGACGTGGCCAAAGAGTGTGTGGAGCGTCAGAAGCTGAACGCCCGCCACGCCTACATCACCCTGACCTATCTGGGCGAGAGCGCACCGGTGCGGGGCAACCGCAATCTGTTGGATGAATTGTGCCAGAACCTGTGTGACAACGCCATCCGCTACAATCGCCCCGGCGGAAAGGTGCAGATCGTGACAGCCTGCACCCGGGACGGCCATTGCAGCCTGACCGTGACCGACAACGGCATCGGCATCCCCCGCGAGTCGCAGAGCAGTGTGTTCGAGCGCTTCTACCGGGTGGACAAGAGCCGCAGCAAGGCCACCGGCGGCACCGGTCTGGGGCTGGCCATCGTCAAGCACATTGCCCTCATCCACGGGGCCCGCATCAAGCTGGAAAGTCAGGTGGACGTCGGCACGACCATCACGGTCACCTTCCCCACGGCATCCTGATTTTTCAAGCACCCAGAAATACAACGTCTGCCTGCAGCTGCGGGCAGGCGTTTTTTGTTGGGTCAAACCCGTCGGGAGATCCTGTGCGCAGCAGACTGTGCTCCTGCAGATGCAGCAGGTCTGTCCCCTGCTGCCAGCAGGAACGTACCACCCCAAGGCAAAGCTCTTCCAACTGTTGACACTGTGCCGCATCCGGCTGCGGCGTGCCGTAGGCCGTCTGGCAGTCCAGACGCAGGGTGGCCGTCTGCTTCCGGAGAGCAACTGAGACGGTGCACCGCCGGATGGTTACACGCTTTCCTTGCAGCCAGAAGGTTCGTTTGCCCGGTGTGCCCGTCAGCAGAAGAAACGCCTCTGTCTCGTTTTCTGTCAGGCGCTGCACCGCACCGCTCCCGGTGCGGAAGGCCCCGCTGCCAGAAGCCATCACTTTCCCTTCCTGTGCTTCGGGCAAGCAAAGCACAGGAAGCAGCATGCTTTCCTCGTGTGCATACAGCCGGGGCATTGCCGCCGAGCCCGCTTTGAGTTTGTCCAGCAGTTTGTCGGGCAGCGTCTCCGTTTTTCCGCACGACTGCAAGAGTATTTCCAGATCAAATTCCGTGCAGGAAAGTCGGGCCGCTGTGCGCCCGCAGCCGCGTTCCAGCACCAGATTCTCATAAGCTGCCAGCACGGCATCCTCCGTCTGCTCCGGGAACAGCAAATAGTCACACAGGCGATAATCTGCCGTCTGCGGCAAAGTTCCTTCGGCAGCGGCAAGAGCTGTTTCCAATGTCTGCCCTCGGCCACCGGCGATGCGCAGTGCGGCTGAGGCATCGGCTGCGTCGGCTGCCGCTTCCGGTGACTGATACAAAAGCCCCACCGACCAGGTCTGTTCCTTCTGTTCCAGATAAACCACCCGTATCATACTTTTTTCGGTGGTCTCACAGCGCAGGAACAGCAGGCACCAGCCGACAAGCACCGCATAAAGCAGAATTCGGGCCCACCGCTGCTTCATTGCCGCACTTCCTTTCGCTTTTGTATGGCGTACTCCTGCCCCAGCATCCGGATGGCCGTGCACAGCACCCCGATGCGAAAAATCGCGCAGGTCAGCCAGATCAGCAGCAGCGCCGCGTCCAGCCGGGAAAATGTCCCGGTGCTCCATGCACGCAGCAATTCCCGCGCCGGGTATGTCCGACCGAACACCAGTGCCATGCCAAGCGTTGCCGCCGTTTGTACAAGGGCTGTGAGAATGGGCAGGCAGACACCACGCCGCTGCCCCCGGCCGCAGAGCAGCGGTACCGCGAAGTATTCCGCATAGACCGGAACGGTGAATGCCGTGCTCTGCGGCGCAGCCTGCGCAAACAGCCCGGCCCAGTGCATCTGCCGGGACAGCCCCATCAGACACACCGCGCTTCCCACCGCCACAAACCACCACAACACCTGCGCCGGGGCACCCCATGCGCGGGCAGGCATCTGCCAGCCCGCCCAAAGCAGCAGCGGCAAAAACCCCAGCAATGCCAGCGAAGAAAACTCTTCCCGGCAGACTTGCAGAGCCTTCCAGAATGTTCCGGCCAGTTCCACCGCCAGCCAGACCTGCAGGCAAAATGCAGCTGCCCAGGCGGCAGACTTTGGCGGACCGGACTGCCAGAACCGACTGGCCAAAGCAGAAAGTATCATCAGCAGTACTGCAGCCAGCACCTCCTGCCAGAGGAGTGCCCGGGACGAACTGCATACCGGCAGACGCTCTGCCGCCGCCGCGGCAAAGATGCTGAGGGTCACTGCCGGCAATGAAAATTTGTCCTGCGTTTTATTCATGCGCGGGGCCTCCGTTCTTGCCAGATGTTGAACCCCTTGCGGGACAGGTGCCGATAGTTGCGCCGGATGACGCCGTCCTCGGCCAGCGGGCTTTGCGGGAACGGATGCTGTGCAAGATACGGCACCCCCAGCATCCCGGTGCCGGACAGGCTGAGCAGCAGCACAAAAAAAGCCCCGGCCAGTCCCACCGGCCCGGCAAGCCCCGCAGCCACCACTACGCCGATGCGTAGCAGGGTGGCCGGTTCGTACAAAGCGGGCGTGACGAACACCGCAATGGACGTAATGCTGGCCACAAAGATGACCGGGGTGCTCATCAGGCCGGTGGCAATGGCGGCATCGCCCAGAATGAGGGCGGCCACCAGACTGACCGAATGCCCCAGCGACTGCGGCATCCGCAGCCCGGCCTCCCGGATAACTTCCAGCAGCAGGATGACCAGCAGCATTTCTGCAAACAAGGGCAGCGGCGTAGCCTTTTCGGCGGCTTCGATCTTATACAGCAATTGGGGCGGGATCAGCTCCGGCAGATAGACCGCCAGACAAACGAACGCCCCCGGCAGAAAGACCGTGAGGTAAAAGGAAGCATAGTTCAGCACCCGCAAGAAGGAGGCGAACACGGCAGTGGACGCGTAGTCGTCCAAGCATTCAAAGTTTTCACAGAAGAGCGCCGGCAGCACCATGGCCGAGGGGCTGCCGTTGACCAGCACTACAATGCGGCCCTCACATAGTTTGGCCGAAGCCGCCGCCGGGCGCTGGGTGTAGCTGACCGGAGTGAACAGCCGTGCCCGGCTGGGCAGAAGCCACGGTACAAAATAGCTGCTGTCCAGCAGCAGCTCCGGCTTTGCAGCGGCAAGGGTCTGCCGTACCTGGCGCACCATGGCAGGGTCTGCTTTGCCCCTGCAGTAGCAAATAGCGTACTCTGTCCCTGCGGCGGTGTCGGCCTGCGCCACCTCCAGCACCAGATCATCGGTGCGGACCAGACGACGCAACAGGCTCAGGTTCACCCGCAGCAGGTCGGCAAAGCCCTCCCGCGAGCCGCGCAGGTTGCCCTCCCCTTCCGGCTCGTCCACCGAGCGGTACTTGAGGGCCTGCACCGAAAAGGCAATGCCTTTCGCGCAGCCATCCAGCAGCAGCACAGCCATGCCTGCCGTTAACCGCTTGACAAGATCCGGCAGATCCTCCACCGGGGTGCTCTCGGCCGGGGAAGCGGAACCATGCAGGATGTGCTCATACACTTCCTGCCCGGTGCATGGGCAGGGCTGCTGCAGCGCCTGCCGACTGGCCGCGTCCAACAGCAGCTCCCACAGTGAATCCAGACTGGCCATGCCGTCAAACAGCACAATGCAGCCCCGGCAATGATAAATCATGATTTCCTTGGCATAATAATCCGCAGAGGCACCGAACCGGGCGTCCAGCTCTGCCAGATTTTCGGCCAGATGCAACGACAACTGCTGCACACAACATCCACTCCTTTGCACAGCAGTATGCCCGCCCGGAGCCGGTTCCATACCGGCGGGTGCCGACAGGAGGTTTCCACGATGAAGCTGTTGATCTTCCGCACGATTTTGATCTACCTGTGCGTGCTGTTTGCCATGCGGCTGATGGGCAAGCGTCAGCTGGGGGAACTGCAGCCCGAAGAACTGGTGTCCACCATCCTGATCTCCAATCTGGCGTCCATCTCCATAGAATCGGAGGATGTTCCGGTGACGGCCAGCCTGATCCCGCTGTTTCTCATTGCTGCGCTGGAGCTGCTGGGCTCCGCGCTGAGCTTCCGCAGCCAGAAGTTTTTCAATCTGTTGTCCGGGCGGCCCAAAACCGTGATCCTGAACGGAGAGATCGACCAGAACGCTCTGCGCACCCTGCGCCTGACGGTGGCCGACCTGATGGAAGCGCTGCGCGGCAAGGACGTCTTTGATCCGCGGGATGTGTCCTACGCGGTCATTGAGACGAACGGGACTCTTTCGGTGGCATTGCGGCCGGAAAAGGAACCTGCGCGGCTGTCCGATCTGCAGCTGCGGGTGGAGCACTGCCACGCAACCATCCCCTTTGTGCTGGATGGGCAGGTGCTCGAGGACAACCTGCACTGGTGCGGCAAAGACCGTGCCTGGCTGGAACGCACGGCGCAGGCCAATACCCTGCTGCCGCAAGAAATCCTGCTTCTTGTCGGCAATGAGACCGAGGACTATTTTCTTTTGAAAAAGGAGCGCCGCGCTACGGTGCATGAGGGCCGGAAATGAAACGGATCTACGCCTGCTTTGCCATCGTGGCCGCTTTGCTGGCCACTGCCTTTTACAGCAGCTTTCAGGTACAGCGCTTTGCCGATGACATTTCCACCGACCTGGACTGTGCCATTGAGGCCATCCGCAACAGTGACCTACCCACCGCCCGGCAGGCACTGGCTCGCGGGGCCGACCGGTGTGACCGGATGCGGGAAAAGATGAACCACCTGCTGCGCACGGAAGATTTTACCGAGCTGGAAGCGGCCCTGCGCACCGCCGACGGGCACCTGGAGCAGAACGCCCCCGAAGAAGCCTTTGGGGAGCTGCGCCGGGCACAGGTACGGGTGGAAACCCTGCAATGGCTGGCCCGGCGGTTTGTGTAAACACAAAAAGCACCGCTTCCCTGCTGCTGTACAGAGAAAGCGGTGCTTTGCAAATTACGGGTTACTGTGCGTCCTTCCGGTCGCCCATGAGCTTTTTCAGTTCATTGAAAAAGCTCTCCACGTCGGCAAACTGCCGGTAGACCGAGGCAAAGCGGACATAGGCCACCTCGTCGATCTTTTTCAGTTCCTGCATGGTCAGCTCCCCGATGCGCACACTGGGGATCTCGCGGTCGTAGGAACTGAGCAGGGTCTGCTCGATGCTGGTGACTGCGCGCTCAATGGCCTCGTAGCTCACGGGGCGCTTGGCGCAGGCCCGCAGCATGGCATTCAGCAGCTTCTGCCGGTCAAACGGCTCCCGGGAGTTGTCCTTTTTGATGACCACGAGCGGGACTGTTTCCACCACCTCGTAGGTCGTGAACCGCATATGGCAGCTCAGACATTCCCGGCGGCGGCGGATGCGCTCACTGTCTTCGGTAGGGCGCGAGTCGATCACCTTGGATTCCTCAGCACCGCAATAGGGACATTTCATGTTCTGTTCCTCCTGAACCTCTGCGGGAATTTTGCGTCAGGCCTTTTTGCCGGACTTGGGGCTGCGCTCGCTCCACAGCATCCATGCCGAGGTGGAGACGCACAGCGAAGTGTACACGCCGCTGATCATGCCCATCATCAGCGGGAAGGCAAAGGTAAAGATGCTGTCCAGACCGTAGAGCTTTGCCACGATGCACAGCACACCCAGTGCCATCACGGTGGTGATGGTGGTGATGAGGGTACGGCGGGCAGACTGGTTGACCGAACGGTTGACCAGCTCTTCAAAGCTGGCCTTCTTGCCCATCAGGGCGCGGTTCTCGCGGATGCGGTCGTACACCACAACGGTATCGTTGATGGAGTAACCCAGAATGGTCAGCATGGCAGCGATGAAGTTACCGTCCAGCGGGGTGCGCAGCAGCACAAAGGTGCCAAACACCACCATCAGGTCGTTCACCAGTGCCAGCACAGCCATCATGCCGCCGGTCAGGCCGCCGATGTTCTTGAAGCGCAGGGCAATGTACAGCAGGATGAGCACCAGCGCAAACGCCACGGCTACCAGGCTCTTCTGCAGGAACTTGGTGCCCATGGCAGCGCTGACGTTGCTCAGGGACAGCTGCGCGAAGTTGTTGTCCGGGTAAGTCTCGTTCAAAGAGTCCAGCAGAGCCTCCACCTGATCGGTGGTCACGGTCTCGGTGCCGGGCATGGAGATCTTCAGGGTCTGGTCACCGGTAGCCACGTTCTCGCCGGTCTGCAGGGTCAGACCGGTGTTCTCCAGTGCATCGGAGGCGGTCTGCTGCACCTGTGCCATCTCAAAGCTGCCGTCGTAGCTCAGGGTGATCATGGCACCGCCGGTGAACTCGGTGTCCAGATGGACACCGAACACCACAGCACACAGCACGATGGCTGCCATCAGGCAGGAGGAAAAGACCAGGAACTTTTTGCGCAGACCCACAAAATTGATCTGCTTTTTCTCGGTCTCATCCTTGCCCAGCTTGGCAGCACCGTACAGCCAGGGGTTGCGCAGAGCCTTGATGGAGGCCGCACCGCGGATCATGACGCGGGTGGCAAACACGCCAAACACGAAGTTGAGCAGCACGCCGGTCAGCAGCGTATAGCCAAAAGCGTAAATGGTACCGGCGGTGGAGGGGCCAAAGGCAAAGAACACAAAGTGCAGTGCCTTGGCAAACAGGCCGTCCGAGGGGCCGAAGGCACCCATCAGCACGATGGCCACGATGACGATGGTCACGTTGCCGTCGATGATGGGGGTCAGGCCGCGGGCAAAGCCGCTCTTCAGTGCGCCGTCCAGGGACTTGCCATTCTTCAGCTCTTCCTTGATGCGCTCGGCCGTGATGACGTTGGCGTCCACGCCCATGCCAATGGCCAGAATGATACCGGCGATGCCGGGCAGCGTCAGGGTAAAGCTCTCAAACACCGGGAAGTAGCCGGAAACAAAGGCCAGCGTAGCGGCCACCTGACCGGCCAGTGCAATGCAGGCCAGAAAGCCCGGCAGACGGTACAGCACCGTCATGAACACCACGATCAGTGCAAAGGCGATGACACCGGCCAGCACCATGGCGCTCAGGCTGTTCTCGCCCAGGCTGGGGCTGACGGTGGAGTAGCTGTCCACCTTGAGGGCAAAGGGCAGTGCGCCGGAGTTGATCTGGCGGGCCATCTTGACCACGGCATCCTGCGTGAAGGGGTTGGAAGCCGAACTGGTGATGATGGCCTCGCCATCGGTGATGGCCGCGTTGACGGTGGCCGTGCTCACATTCTCGTCATCCAGCCAGATGCTGATGGTGCCGTTGGAAGCAGCCAGACGGGTGGTGGCCTCACCAAAGGCCTTGGCACCCTCGTCGGTGAACTTCAGGGACACATAGTACTCCGAAGCACCGCCGCTGGTCACCGGGCCGTACTGGGCCGCAGCACTTTCAATCATGGAACCGTCCAGGATCAACTGGCCATCCTTGCTGCTGCCTTCCCGGAAGGTCAGGTAGGCGGTGGTGCCGATCTCCTCAATAGCAGCTTCCGGGTCAAAATCCGTCTCGCCGGACTGCCACGGGAACTCCAGGATCAGGCTGTCAGAGCTGGGGTCCACATACAGCTCGTAGTCGGTCACATTCAGTGCGACCAGACGGTTCTCGATGACGAGCTGCGCCGCTTCCAGCTGCTCTTCGGTGGCATCGTAGTCCTCCGATGGCACAAAGGTGACGTTGACGCCGCCTTTGATGTCCACACCGAACCGGATGTCCTTTGCACCCTTGATGTAGGTGGTGGTCACATCGCCGTACTTTGCCGACACGCCGAAAAACGCCGTGTACACAAACGCAAGGATCAGAAGCACTGTGACGACCAGGTGCCATGCTTTGCCTTTTGTCTTCATATGTTTCAGGAATACCTCCAAACGTCCCGTTTGCTGCGGGACCCGTTATTGAAACCTCCCCCGCAGGCCCGGCGGACCGCACGGAGGAGGTTTTTACAAAGAAATGTTATGCCTGCTCTGCCAGCAGCTTTTCCACAACGGCCAGACGCACACAGACGCACAGCAGCTCAGAGGCGGTCTCCACCTCGTCCAGGCTGGGGTAGGTGGGTGCAATGCGCAGATGAGAATCCTGCGGGTCCTTGTGGTAGGGGTATGCCGAACCGGCACCGGTCAGGGTCAGGCCGGCTTCCTTGCACAAGTTTGCCACACGCTTGGCACAGCCGGGCATGACGTACAGGCTGATGAAGTAGCCGCCCTTGGGATCGGTCCAGTGGGCAATGTCGCCGCAGGGGATCAGGTTGTTGCGGAATGCCGTCTTGACGGCATCGAAGCAGGGCACCAGACGACGGCGATGCTTTGCCATGTGGGCCAGCACGCCTTCCTTGTTCTTCAGGAAGCGGACGTGGCGCAGCTGGTTCATCTTGTCGTAGCTGATGATCATCACCGAGAAGCGCTTGCAGATATACTTCATGCTGCTCTCGCTGCAGGCAATGGCGGAAACACCGGCACCCGGGAAGGTGATCTTGCTGGTAGAGGTGAACATGAACACACGGTCCTCATTGCCGTACTTCTTGCTCTCGTTCAGCAGCACCGGAGTCTCGATGATCTCATCGGTGAGGTGGTGCACGATGTAGGCCTCATCCCAGAAGATCTTGAAGTCGGGCGCAGCAGTCTTCATCTTGGCGAAGCGCTCGATGGTCTCATCGCTGTAGGTGTAGCCGTCGGGGTTGGAATACTGCGGCACGCACCAGATGCCCTTGATGGTGTCATCCTCGGCCACCAGTTTTTCCACCATGTCCATGTCCGGGCCATTGGGGGTCATGGGCACGCTGACCAGCTCAAAGCCGAATTCCTCCGTGATGGCAAAGTGACGGTCGTAGCCGGGCACCGGGCAGAGGAACTTGCGCTTCTCCACCTGAGACCAGGGGCACGGAGACTCCGGGAAGCCGAACACATAGCCGATGTTGATCAGGTTGTACATCAGCTGCAGACTGGAGTTGCCGCCCACGAACACCTCACCGGGCTGCACGCCGAACACATCGGCAAACAGCACGCGGGCCTCCTGCAGGCCCTCCAGCTCACCGTAGTTGCGGGCATCGGTGCCGGCATCGGTGGTGTAATCGTTCATCTTCAGCAGGTCCATGGCCAGATCCATCTGGTGAGGGCCGGGCTTGCCGCGGGCCATATTCAGCTTGAGGCCCTTGGCCTGAAATTCCTTGTACTTTGCTTCAAGCGCTGCCTTTTCGGCAGCGAGTTCATCACGATTCATTGCAAGATAATTTGCCATTGAAAACACACTCCTTTATCGTACTTCCTGTTACCCATTGCGTCGGGATCTGCCTTGGGGGAAGCGCTCCTGCCAGGGAAAAGCTCCGCACAGATTCCAGACCTTATTATTATAACGCATTTTGCCCTTAGAAACAAGAATCTGAAAACAAAAAGCCCTGCCAAAAGCAAATTGCTTTTGAAACAGGGCTTTTCTCTCCCCTGCCGGTATCAGCTCAGGGAGGTCTGGTTCTTATAACGCTTGCGCACTGCGCCGTACTCCAGGTGGGCTTCGCCGCTCTCCACGGTGTCCTCATCCACCGTCACGCGGATGATGGTGACGTCGTTGGGCACCTCGTACATGATGGGCAGCAGGATGCTCTCCATCACGCTACGCAGGCCGCGGGCACCGGTCTTACGCTCGATGGTCTTGCGGGCAATGGCGTGGAGTGCTTCGTCGGTGAAGTTCAGTTCCACGTTGTCCATGTTCAGCAGCTCTTTGTACTGCTTGACCAGGCTGTTGCGGGGCTCCTTGAGCACGCGCACCAGAGCATCCTCGTCCAGATCGTCCAGAACGGTGATGACCGGCAGACGGCCGATCAGCTCCGGGATCAGGCCGAACTTAACCAGATCGTGGGGCTCCACCTTGCGCAGCAGGGCCTTCTCCGCCTCGACGGAGTTGTCCTTCAGTGCACTGCCAAAGCCCAGAGCGGACTTGTCGGTGCGGCGCAGGATATACTTGTCCAGTCCGTCGAAGGCACCGCCGCAGATGAACAGGATGTTGGTGGTGTCGATCTGGATAAACTCCTGCTGCGGGTGCTTGCGGCCGCCCTGCGGAGGAACATTGCTCACAGTGCCCTCCAGGATCTTCAGCAGGGCCTGCTGCACGCCTTCACCGCCCACATCGCGGGTGATGGAGGGGTTCTCGCTCTTGCGGGTGATCTTGTCGATCTCGTCGATATAGATAATACCGATCTGTGCCTTCTGCACATCAAAATCCGCTGCCTGGATCAGCTTGAGCAGGATGTTCTCCACATCCTCGCCCACATAGCCGGCCTCAGTCAGGGTGGTGGCATCGGCGATCGCGAAGGGGACCCCCAGCATCTTGGCCAGCGTCTGGGCCAGCAGGGTCTTGCCCACGCCGGAGGGGCCCAGCAGCAGCACGTTGGACTTCTGCAGTTCCACGTCGCCGCCCTTGCCGCTCAGGATGCGCTTGTAGTGGTTGTAGACCGAAACAGCCAGCACCCGCTTTGCCTCATCCTGCCCGATGACGTACTGATCCAAGCCTTCCTTGATCTCCGCCGGGGTCATGATGTTGATGTTCAGGTCGTCAGCGGCCTGCAGGCTGCGGGTACGGCCCGCACCTGCACGCGGTGCACGGCTGCCGGACGGACGCTCCGGCTTGTCGGAAAGCAGGTCGTGGCACAGGCCGATGCACTCACTGCAGATGTTGACGCCGGGGCCGATGATCATGCGTTCCACTTCGTCCTGGTGCTTTCCACAGAAGCTGCAGACCAGATCCTTCTCGTTTTTGTCTCTGCCGGAATTGTTATTTGCCATAGCTGTTTTTCCTTATCCTGGATAAATTGGTGTCAGCGGAACGATCAGCGGTGGGTAATGACCTCGTCGATCAGTCCGTATTCCTTTGCTTCCAGCGCAGACATATAGTTGTCGCGCTCGGTGTCCATCTGGAGCTTCTCCAGCGGCTGGCCGGTATACTCACTGAGCATGCGGTTCATCTTGTCGCGGATATACACCATGTGCTCGGCGTGGATCTTGATGTCGGTGGTCTGGCCGGAGAGGCCGCCGCCCTGGCCGCCGGCGATCAGCGGCTGATGGATCATGATCTCGGCATTGGGCAGCGCAAAACGCTTGCCCTTGGTGCCGCTTGCCAGCAGGAATGCGCCCATGGAAGCCGCCATGCCCATGCAGATGGTGGAAACATCGCACTTGATATACTGCATGGTGTCGTGGATGGCCATGCCGGCGCTGATGGAGCCGCCGGGGCTGTTGATATACAGGCTGATGTCCTTGTCCGGGTCCTGCCCTTCCAGATACAGCAGCTGGGCCACGACCAGGCTGGCAGAGGTGTCGTTGACGTCCTCGCTCAGAACAATGATGCGGTCATTCAGCAGACGGGAAAAAATATCGTATGAACGCTCGCCATGTGCCGACTGTTCCACGACATAAGGAACAAAACTCATAAAGTTCGCCTCCCAAAAAAAACAGAATATAGTATTTGCAAAATTGACCGATACGGGTCCCCTGTAAAGTTCAGCCGTATCGGTCAATTTTTACAACCTTTGATTTGTAGATGCACGGCAGTCCGTGCACCTTACAGCTGTGGACGCCAATTACTCAGCGTCGGCAGCCTTCTCGGCCTCAGCAGCCTTCTCCACGATGTTGGCGTGGCTCTTGATGAAGTCGATTGCCTTGGTCACGGCCAGGTCGTTCTTCAGGTCGTCCATGTTCACCACATCACGCACCTGCTTCTCTTCCATCTTGTACTGACCGGCAATGCGCTTGATCTCAGCATCGACGTCCTCCTCGGAAGCGACGATGTTCTCAGCAGCGGCAACAGCCTCCAGAGCCAGACGGATCTTGACCTGCTTCTCAGCCTGCGGCATGAAGGAAGCACGGAACTGCTCCATAGTCTGGCCCATGTACTTCAGGTAGTCCTCGAGACGCAGACCCTGCTGCTCCACGCGGAATGCGAAGTCGTTGACCATCTCGTCCATACGGGTCTCGTACATAGCCTGGGGGATCTCACCCTCCATGCTCTCGATGACCTGATCGACCAGAGCGTTCTCGACAGCCAGGTCATCCTGCTTGTCCAGCTGCTCCTGGTTGTTCTTGCGGATGGAAGCCTTGAACTCGTCCAGAGTGTCGTACTCGGAGACGTCCTTTGCCAGCTCGTCATCCAGAGCGGGCAGCTCCTTGTACTTGACCTCGTGCAGCTTGATCTTGAAGACCGCTGCCTTGCCGGCCAGCTCTGCAGCCTGGTACTCGGTGGGGAAGGTGACGTTCACATCGAACTCTTCGCCAGCGGAGTGGCCCACGATCTGATCCTCAAAGCCGGGGATGAAGCTGCCGCTGCCCAGGGTCAGGCTGTAGTGCTCAGCCTTGCCGCCCTCGAATGCGACGCCGTCCACAAAGCCCTCGAAGTCGATATCCACGATATCGCCGTTCTGAGCAGCGCCCTCACGGGTCAGCTCACGGGCGTTGCGCTCCTGCACACGCTTCAGCTCAGCGTCCACAGCCTCGTCGGTGACAGTATGGACCGTCTTTTCCACGGTCAGACCGTTGTAGTTGCCGACCTTGATCTCGGGCTTGACAGCGACCTTGACGGTCAGGGTGACACCCTCGGTCTCGTTTGCGGCGTCAACGCTGACTTCCGGACGGCCGACCGGCTCCACGTTTGCTTCCTTAACAGCAGCCTCGAAAGCCTCGGGGAACAGCTCGTTGATGGCATCGTAGGTAAAGACATCGGCACCGTACATCTTCTCGATCAGAGAACGGGGAGCCTTGCCCTTGCGGAAGCCGGGCA
>ERZ773169.2144-NODE-2144-length-15152-cov-7.937272_pt1 | contig 15152 bp, 12 predicted proteins | sample MGYA00580536_ERZ773169 | MGnify/ENA primary metagenome ERZ773169 (study PRJEB29015, sample SAMEA2737814) | human gut metagenome | biome: human gut; feature: human-associated habitat; material: faeces | place: China | collected 2012 ...
TACCTTAATTATATCAGATATATGATTTTACGACCACTTTTTCAGTGGCGTCCTTGCAGAAGTGGGAGTCTCAACTCAGACTGAGATGAAATATACAAATAAGAACTTTCTTGTGTCAAATTCAAGAAGCATTCCTCTCTTAACACTCAGTTAATCAAGATTATTATGTATCATTACCTTAATTTCCTAGTTTGTTCCAGATTTATCTTCCAGCTCCGGTGTTCCACGCATCTGAATCAGTGGACCGCCTGTCTTTTCAATATATGCCTCTGTAATGGTAACAGCACCTATATTGTCATCTTTCGGAATCTCATACATGATATCCAGCATAAATTCCTCAATGATGGAACGCAGTGCACGAGCTCCCACGTTTTTCTCTTTGGCACATTTTGCAATGGCACGTAATGCACCATCGTCAAACTCCAGTTTTACTTCATCCATAGCCAGCAATTTCTGATACTGCTTAATGATCGCGTTTTTCGGCTCTTTCAGAATCTGTACCAGCATATCCTCAGACAATGCATCCAGTGAAAACAGAATCGGCAGACGTCCGATAAACTCCGGGATCATACCAAATTTACGGATATCCTCTGTGGTCACCTGACGAAGCAGATTTTCTTCTTTATCATATTTATCCTTCAGATCTGCCTGAAAACCGATGGACGCATGTTCATTCAAACGCTCTTTGATGATGTCCTCCAGTCCCGGGAATGCACCACCGCAGATAAATAAAATATTTGAGGTATCAATGGTTGTCATCGGAACCATGGCATTTTTACTGGTTGCTCCGATCGGCACTTCTACTTCCGCGCCTTCTAACAGTTTCAACATTCCCTGCTGTACGGATTCACCGCTGACATCACGCTGTGTCGCATTTTTCTTCTTGGCAAGTTTGTCAATTTCGTCGATAAACACGATGCCGCGCTCTGCTTTTTCCACGTCGTTATCTGCTGCTGTCAGTAGTTTGGACAGTACACTTTCAATATCATCGCCTATGTAACCAGCTTCTGTCAGGGAAGTTGCATCTGCGATAGCAAGCGGCACATCCAGAAGTTTTGCCAGTGTTTTTACCAGATAAGTCTTACCGCAACCGGTCGGTCCAACCATCAGCATGTTGGATTTTTCAATCTCGACACCATCTGCATTTGCTTCAGCACCTGCTGCCACACGTTTGTAATGATTGTAAACAGCTACTGACATCACTTTTTTCGCATAATCCTGACCAACTACATAATCATCCAGACTTGCTTTAATCTTGTGTGGTGCAGGAATTTTACGGATATCTAAAACCGGCTCTTCTTTCTTTTTCTCTTTCGTTTTTTTCTTCTTTACTTTCTGCTGATTGCCAAACGGCAGGTCAGACATATTTACAAACTGAATGTTCGGCATCTTTCCGCTGGAAAGCATATCTCCGATATTAATGTCACCCAGTCCCGGGATTCCCGGCATCTGTCCCATGGTATCAAAGGTCTTCTGCATACAATCCTGACAGATTGCCATATTCGGAGCCACATGGATCAGTTTGCCAGCTTTGCTTGCCGGACGTCTGCACATTGCACAGAACTCGTCAAAATCATCGGATTTTTCATGCTCCTCTGCGTGATCGTCTGTCACTACCTCACCGGTCTCTACCGGAGTCTCGGTTGTCTCGTTTTTCTCAGATACAGCCTCGTCTTTTTCGTCTGTATCTACTTCTCTGTAATCGTTATCTATCATAAAAATTTCTCCATTCGTCTGTATTTTCCTCAAAAATGCCGTTGAGACTTTTTTATCTTACCATAGATTGACGGTTATTTTCAACTGTACTTACCTCATTTAATAAAAGGTTTATGTTTCGGGTAATTGTGTGATTTATAATTTTAGTTAGTGAAGGCGCCAGTCATCACTCTTATCTCTGCCGCTAACAATCGCTTACAGAGGAAAGAGTGCCTGCCTGGCGCCATATACGTTTCGCTAAATTCACAAACTGAATTAAGACCTCCTGGAATTTTTCTCAAGGAGCGATTGTTAGCGACTGAGACAAAATTCCAGGAGGTCCTATCATAACCTAAATCAGTCAAGCGGATATTCGCAATCCGCTTCGCTACTTGCTCATAACCGAATAACTGCTCCGCAGTTTATCAGAAGGAGCTTGCACTCCTCCTGATACAAGCAAGTCCCCACCCACTGCTTATTGCTTTTCGCAATTGAAGCAGGGGACTTACTTGATTCGGTTAAATTTTTAAGTCATCCCTAAACAAGAATCCCTAAGCAAGAAGTTCCTGCAAAATCGCATTCACCATAGCCGGATTTGCTTTTCCTTTCATCGCCTTCATGGTCTGTCCAACAAGAAATCCCATAGCCTTCTTTTTACCATTATGGTAATCTTCCACCGACTGCGGATTCTCCGCAATGACTTTTTCAATGGTCTCTCTCAGAGCCCCCTCGTCATTGACCACTTTCAAACCTTTTTCTTCGACATATTTCTCCGGATCAACGTCTGATTTAAACATCTCCTCGAATACTTCTTTTGCCACGGAACCATTGATAGTACCCGCATCTACCAGCTCGATCAATGCAGCCAGATGCTCCGGTGCAAAACAGATTTCCTCTGCTTCCATGCTGTTCTCTTTTAACAGACGCATGGTCTCACCCATGAGCCAGTTGGATACTTTTTTCGGCTTGCCACAGATTTTTGTAGTCTCCTCAAAAAGATCTGCCATATGCTTTGTTCCGGTGATGATCTCTGCATCGTAATCCGGAATATCGTACTCTCTGTGGTAACGCTCCAGCTTCTGCGGACGCAGTTCCGGCTGACGGCTTCGGATCTCGTTAATCCACTCCTCGGAAATGACGATTGGTGCCAGATCCGGTTCCGGGAAGTAACGGTAATCCTGCGCATCCTCTTTGGAACGCATTGCATGAGAAGATTCCTTATTGTCATCCCAACGACGGGTTTCCTGCACAACTTTTCTTCCCATTTCAAGAAGCTCGATCTGACGCTCACGCTCACCCTCGATAGCATGTGCGATCGCCTTGAAGGAGTTCAGGTTTTTCATCTCGGTACGGGTTCCAAATTTCGGTGAACCGACCTCACGCACAGACAGGTTGACATCGGCACGCATAGAACCTTCGTTTAATTTGCAGTCGGATGCCCCCAGATACTGAATGGTCTGGCGCAGTGTCTCCAGATAAGCGATCACCTCATCTGCGGAACGCATATCTGGCTCAGATACGATCTCAATCAGCGGCACACCGGAACGGTTGTAATCCACGATGGATACGTCCTCCCACTCGTCGTGCACCAGTTTACCAGCATCTTCCTCCATATGGATTTCATGGATGCGCACCTGTTTTTTGCCCGCCGGTGTATCAATCTCCACATAACCATTTCGGCAGATCGGCAGATATAACTGTGAGATCTGGTAGTTCTGTGGGTTATCCGGGTAAAAATAGTTTTTCCGGTCAAATTTACTGTATCGGGTAATGCTGCAGTTTGTAGCCAGACCAACTGCCATGGCATATTCTACCACCTGTTTATTCAACACCGGAAGGGAACCCGGCATACCGGTACAAACCGGGCAGGTGTGTGTGTTTGGTTTTCCTCCGAACTCTGTGGAACAGGAACAGAAGATTTTTGTTTTGGTTGCAAGCTCTACATGCACTTCCAGTCCGATGACTGTTTCATAATTCTTACTCATTATCTTCTCCTCCTTCCTACGCCAGACTCAGCGGGCTGTGCTGATATGGACGTGTCTGCTCAAAACTGTATGCTGCCTGAATAATTTTTTTCTCTTGGAAACAGTCTCCTATCAACTGTAAACCGATCGGCAGTCCCTGACTGTCCGTGCCACACGGAAGGGAAATGCCCGGAAGTCCCGCAAGGTTGACGGAAATTGTGTAAATATCGCCAAGATACATGCTGATCGGATCCTGCAGGCTCTCGCCAAGCTTTGGTGCCGTGGTCGGTGCTGCCGGTCCAAGGATCATGTCATATTTTGCAAATGCATCGTCAAAGGCTTTTTTGATTAACGCTTTAACACGCAGTGCTTTCAGATAATACGCGTCATAATATCCGGAACTTAAAACGAAAGAGCCAAGCATGATTCTTCGTTTTACCTCTGGACCAAATCCTTCGGAACGGGATTTTTTATACATGTTGTGAAGGCCTTCGTATTCTTTGGTACGATAACCGTATTTTACGCCATCAAAACGTGCCAGGTTAGAGCTTGCTTCTGCGCAGGCGATAACGTAATACGCCGGAATCGCATATTTTACAAGTCCAAGGTCAAATTCTTCTACAATGGCACCTTTTTCTTCCAGTACTTTTGCTGCTGCCAGTACTGCATCCTTTACTTCCGGATTTAAACCTTCCCCAAAATAATCTTTCGGGATACCGATACGCATGCCTTTGACATCGTCCACCAGTGCAGAAGTAAAATCGGTATCATCTCTTTTTACGGAAGTAGAATCCTTTTTATCATAGGAAGTGATTGCTTCCAGAATCGTTGCGCAATCGGTCACATCTTTTGCCACCGGTCCGATCTGATCCAGAGAAGAACCATAGGCGATCAGTCCATAACGGGAAACTGTTCCGTATGTCGGTTTGATACCGGTTACGCCGCAGAAAGAACTCGGCTGACGGATGGAACCGCCGGTGTCAGAACCAAGAGCAAAGGAACACTCCTCGGCTGCCACTGCTGCGCAGGAACCGCCGGAAGATCCTCCCGGAACATGCTCTGTATTCCATGGATTTTTTGTCTCGCCGTAAGCGGAAGTCTCTGTGGTACTTCCCATGGCAAACTCATCCATATTTGTTTTTCCGATAATAACCGCTCCGGCTTCCTCCAGTTTTTTCACTGCTTCTGCCGTATAGGTCGGTATAAAGTTATATAAAATTTTTGAGGAACAGGTGGTCAAAAGGCCTTCCGTACACATATTGTCCTTGATAGCTACCGGGACACCCGCCAGCGGGCCGGTCAGCTCTCCTGCATCGATTTTTGCCTGTACTTCCTTCGCACGGGCAAGGGCGCCTTCCTCATCGACGGTCACAAAACTGTGTACCTGTTCTTCTTTTGCGTGTACCGCATTCAGAGCTTCCCGAACGGCAGCTTCCACGGTCACTTCTTTTGCTTTTATCTTTTTTCCCAGCTCTACAGCTGTCAAACTCATCAAACTCATTTCCATGTCCTCCGTTCTTATTCGCCGATTGTCTTCGGTACTTTGAATCCGCCATCTTTCTGCTCCGGAGCATTCTTCAGTGTCGCTTCACTGCCGTCTCCGTTTGTCACAACATCCTCGCGGAATACATTTTCAATCGGAAATACATGGGACATTGGCTCAATGCCTGTGGTGTCAAGCTCGTTTAAGAGATCAATGTAATCCAACATATCTTCCATGTCTTTTTTTGCTGATTCTGCCTCCTCCGGACTCAACTCCAGTTTTGCCAGAATGCCGACATATTCCATGGTGTCATCGGAAATGACATTTTTCATGGTTCCGTCCTCTGCCATCACTTTTGTGACAGATGCACCACTGGTCTGCTCCTCTTCTTCCGGTTCTTCGTCCAGTGCTACATGGCTGATTTTTGCATAAACAGCGGAATCCACGATGCCCTGATTATTCTTTGCGGACTGACGCAGGGTTCCTTCGTAATCCATGCCGGCTTTTTTCATCACTTCACCGGAATTTGGATTTGCCACATCATGCTGTGCCCAGACACGTCCGGCTCCGACTTCTGCCATCAGAAAACGGATGACTGCCTCCACTGCCTCCGTGGTGTAGCCCTGATGCCACCAGGATTTTCCGATGCAGTAACCAATTTCTGCACTCTGTACATCTTCATTCAGCGATACCACGTTGATGCTTCCGATCGGCTGCTCGATGTCATTTACCTCGATGGCCCACTGATAAAAATCATTTTTGCTGTAATCTTCTTCCCACTGCTTCAGAATCTCTGTGGTCTCTTCCACACTTTTGTGTGGCTGCCAGGTCAGATATTTTGTCACTTCCGGGTCGCTCGCCCAGTTGTAATACATATTTTCTGCATCTTCTATCGTAAAACGCCGTAAAGTCAGGCGTTCTGTTGCTATTGTCTGTGTTCCTGTATGTCTCACGTTTTTTCTCCTCCTATGGCTCTAATCTGCTCAGGTCTCTCGGGAACAGGGTTGCTTCCCGGACGTTATCTTCTCCGATCAGCTGCATGGTCAGACGCTCCATACCGATACCAAGTCCACCATGTGGCGGCATACCGTATTTGAACGCGGACAGGTAATGCTCCATGCCCTCTGTCTCCATGCCACGCTGGGCGATCTTTTCCATTAATTTATCATACTGATGAATACGCTGTCCACCGGTTGTAATCTCCAGACCTTTGTAAAGCAGGTCAAAACTTAAGGTGTAGGTCGAATCTGCCGGATCATCCATCGCATAAAACGGACGTTTCTTTGACGGATAATGTGTGACAAATACAAAATCACTGCCGAATTCTTCTTTTGCATACTGACCGATCAGATGCTCCTCCTCCGGCTCCAGATCGTATGGATTACGGAACTGTCTGTCATATTTTTCAGCCACGCGCTGTTTTGCCTCATCGAAACGGATCGCCGGAATCTGGCTTACATCCGGAAGCTCGATCTGCAAAATATCTAACTCTTTCGCATAGTCTTTTTTCAGCAGTTCCATGGTATACTGCAAAAATCCGGTCTCCATCGCCATGATATCTTCGAATCCGTCAATGTAACCCATCTCAAAATCCAGACTGTTATATTCGTTCAAATGGCGTTTTGTGTTATGTTTTTCCGCACGAAAAACCGGTGCTGTCTCAAAGACTCTGTCAAACACGCCCACCATCATCTGTTTGTAAAACTGTGGACTCTGCTGTAAAATCGCAGGTCTGTGGAAATACTCCAGCTTAAACAGGTTGGCTCCGCCCTCGGCACTTTTTGCGCCAAGCTTTGGTGTGTGGATCTCTGTAAATCCCTGACTATAGAGGAAATCACGGAAGCCTCTTACGATGCCTTCCTGAATCCGGAAGGTGGCACGCTCTCTGATATTTCTCAGAGCTACGGCGCGGTGATTTAATTTGGCTTCCAGGGAAGTATTCATCTTCCATTTCGCAATTGGAAGCGGCAGGCTTTCTGTCGGCTCGGAAAGGATTTTGACCTCTTTCATGCGGATCTCGAATCCTCCCGGCGCGCGATCTTCCTTATTTAATACACCGCTCACCTCGATAGCTGCACCTTCTTTGAGTTCCTTCAGGTCAATGGCAGTCACGCCTTCTTCATATACGCACTGCAGCAGGCCTTCTCTTTTTCTAAGGACTACAAAGGCGACTTCGCCCATGTCACGCACCGTATGAACGGCTCCGTTGACGCTGATCGTCTGCCCATACAGGTCAGACGCCAGGATTTCGCTGATTTCCATGGTCTCTTTTGGCATTACACCGGTCATCATTTTCATTGTTTCGTACACTCCTTTTGCATAAAATGTTGTAAGGTGCGGGACGGAACAAACTCCCAAAAAAGCAAAAATCGTCCTAAGGATACGTCTTTGTATCCCAGGACGAAATAATGTTCTTTTATATTATTCCGCGGTACCACCCGCATTGAGAAAAACAATACTACAAAACACTCATGATCTGTGTCTTTCCCCACTCAGGCACGTAACGTGTGCGATCCGTACAGACCTACTGAATTTCTCGTTCAATCTGTCTGCTCCAGAGTGTTCCCTTCATCTCCTCCGCCAAACAGCGTTCTCAGTCGGTGACGCCGTATTCCTGTCGGTTTCTGAAGACAAGAGTCTCCTTCTACGCATTTGCTCATGATTTTGTATCTTAGCACAACATTTTTCGGTTTGCAAGCCTTAATCATACAATAATGGTATCTTTTTCTGTAAATTTCATGTGAAAAGCATTATCTTTTTTCATAAATACAACCCAAATTTTATTTTTCATTCCATTCATTATCTGACATCTTAAGAAATTATTTACTTTTTCTTTCAAAAGTTTCCTTATTATATAATTTATAATACCCAAAAAATAAGATAAAAATCTGTTTACTGCTTATTTAGTAACTCATAAAGCACGTTCCAATACAAATAGGAACGTTCCTTAAAATAAATAGCATAAACAGACAATTCTGCTGTATTATTCTACAAAAGAAAATGACTATATGAATTTTTTTTGTTCATATCGTGCATTTTATACTTTTTTAATTGACTTTTTGTAAAATTGGGACTAATATCTGTACGGTTATGTAAAATTCTTTTAACTTAATAGTAAAGTTTATATCTTTCGTAGTACGTTTTGAGAGAAGGAGTTTATATGAAATCATTTAGAAAAGAAAGAAAAGAAAAACCGATCATCATCGGTAACAACAACACCAAAAGACGACATGGATTTTTCAGTTTTCTGAAAAGTTTCAATTTTCCGGATCTGTCTGACAGTCCAAAAGTAAAATTTATGAACAAATTTTCTTTACTGTTCCACGGACTGCTGGCATGCATCCTGGTTTTTGCGATTGAATGGGTATCCAGACATTCCTTTACCTCAGCAGTAAGCTTCTGCATCAGCTCCCCGCTGACATTCCTTTACAATGCGCTACTGATTTTTGCAACGCTGCTGATCGTGTACCTGTTCAAACATCGTGCACTGGTCCGTATCGTGATATCCGTATTCTGGATGCTGCTCGGTGTCATCAACGGCTGCGTACTTGCATCCCGTGTCACACCGTTTAACTTTGCAGATCTGAAACTAATCGGAGACCTGCTCTCCATGAAAAACAGCAAATATCTGTCCGCCGGACAGGAGATCGCAGTTATCGCTCTGCTGATCGCACTTGCAGCGTTCCTGATCGTTTTTGCATTCAAGGGACCGAAATTCAAAGAAAGAGTTCACCTGTTCCGTAACCTTGGTTTACTGGTGCTCTGTGTAGCAACGATTCCTTTTATCACAAAAGCTGCTATCCATTCCGATATTCTTTCCGGATACTTCGGAAATCTGGCTCAGGGATATAAGGACTACGGTTTTGTATACAGTTTCTCCGCCAGCGTGGTAGACACTGGTATGAGTAAACCGGCTAACTATAATGAAGAGACCATCGACACGATCAATGACAATGTAAAAACTGCTCAGACAACGGTCGATTCTTCCGATATGCCAAATATCATTTTCGTACAGCTTGAGACATTCATTGATCCGTACGAATTAAACTTTTTAAGTTACTCTGAAGACCCGATCCCGAATTTTCATAAATTAATGCAGAACTACACTTCCGGATATCTTACCGTTCCGGTTGTCGGTGCAGGAACTGCAAACACAGAGTTCGAGGTTCTGACAGGAATGGGCATTCGTTTCTTCGGTCTGGGTGAATACCCATACAAAACGGTTTTAAAAGATACTTCCTGTGAAAGTGCTGCTGACGTCCTTGGTGATCTCGGATACGCAACACACGCACTTCACAACAACGGTGGTAACTTCTACGGACGTGCAACCGTTTTCTCCCAGATGGGATTTGATACCTTCACCAGCAAAGAGCTGATGAACATTACAGAATATAACGAAATTGCTTCCTGGCCGACAGATAACATTCTGATCGACGAGACAACAAAGACTCTGGATTCAACTCCTAACCAGTCCGATTTCCTGTACACCATTACCGTACAGAGCCACGGAAGCTACCCGGATTACAAAGTATTTGAAAATCCGGAAATTCAGGTAACCGGCGGTGATACCGAAGCTGAGCATTATCAGTGGGAGTACTACATCAACGAACTTCACGAAGTTGACAAATTTATTGAAAACCTGATCGATACTTTATCCAAACGTGATGAGAAAACAATCGTTGTTATGTACGGCGATCACCTTCCAACTCTTGGTCTGGAAGATTCCGATATGAATACCGGAAACCTGTATGACACTACATACGTGACATGGAACAACTTTGGTCTGGAAAAACAGGATAAAGACGTGGCAGCTTACCAGTTGATGTCTTATATCACAGATCAGCTTGGTATTCACGAAGGAACCATGTTCCGTTATCATCAGTCTGAGATGAATGCAGGCGTATCTACTGACGATGCTTCTTACCTCACAAACTGGAAATTACTGCAGTATGATCTGCTTTACGGAGACCGCTACTCCTACCATGGTGTAGATAAATATCCGGCATCTGACCTTGTAATGGGTGTTCAGGACGTTGTGATCGATCACACTTCCATGAATACGGATGAGACAAAATTGACACTGTTTGGTAAAAACTTCACTCCTTGGAGTAAGGTTTATATCGATGGTGAAAAAGTCTCTACGGAATATATTTCCGGAAACTGTCTGGAGATTTCCATGGCAGACTTAAAAGCCGGCTCACAGATCGTTGTAAATCAGGTTGGATCAAGCAATACGATCTTCCGCAGTTCCAATACGATCACATTTAATGCACCGGCTGATTTCAATGAGCATGATGCAGATAATGTGGAAGTTCCGGATACTTCCGGAGATGATCTGGGTGTGCCGGTAGTCATTCCGCCAGATGAGCAGACCACAGATGATGGGGCTGCGACAACTACGACTGCCGCTCAGTAGGAAAAAATTATTTTGTGAATTAAATTTACGATATTGAATAAGAGAGAAGAAAACTTCCCTTTGCAGCTGACAATCGCTTGCTAAGGGAAGTTTTCTTCTCCCTTTATTTACAACGTACACTCGGAAACTTTCAAAGCCGAGTCATTCTGGCTATTTTTTACAATACAAAATATTGTAGTATAAAATTAGTAATTGGCAAAACGTATATGGCGCCAGACAGGCAATCTTTCCTCGGCATGCGATTATCAGCTGCAGAGGTAAGATTGATATCTGACGCCTTCACTACCTAAAATTCAAACCTTATCATTATCCGAACCAACTACACTCCAGAAGTATCAAATTCCGGTATAAAACTTTCTTCCGCTGTCTCCCCCTCCTGAATAAATCCATTTTCCACACCGCTTTCAATTGCATAATCCACGACTTCGTCGTATTCTCGCAATGTAATCTTTCTTCCAAGTTCCGGATACTGTACTTCAATTCCGGACATCGGCGTATACTGGTTCATAATACTGATATAAATCTGATTTCCATATGTCTCATATAGATAACGAATCACATTTTTAGATTCTTCTACATACCCCGGAAGCACCAGATGCCGAACTACCACGCCCTGCAACATCCGTTCCAGTTCACCGTCTCCATAATCCACGTCTGTGAGCAGCTCATCCGTAACCCTCCCGGAATTTTCCCCGGATACAATTTCAAACTGAGCACTTCCCACCTGCCGCACCATCTCCTGCAACGCCAGTTTTGCTACCTGCGGATAATCTGCCGCATGAGAATAAGCATCAGCAAGCTCCGCACTCAGGTATTTAAAATCCGGCAGATAAATATCCACCAGGCCTTCAAACATCCGCAACGTTTCTACCTTTTCATATCCGGAAGTATTGTACACGATTGGAAGTTTTAATCCCTGTCCTTTTGCCAACTCCAGCGCCCGGACTACCTGCGGCGCAAAATGCCCCGCCGTCACCAGATTAATATTCCATGCTTTCTGATCCTGAAGTTCTAAAAATATCTCTGCCAGCCGCTCCGTGGCGATTGTTTTTCCCAATCTTCCTGCTGCAATGGAATGATTCTGGCAAAATACGCAGCCTAAGGGACAGCCTGAAAAAAACACGGCTCCGGAACCTGCATCGCCGGATATGCAGGGTTCCTCCCACATATGCAATGCAGCCCGTGCCGCGCGTATCTGATCGGTCTGTCCACAGTAACCTGTTTTCCCCTGTGTCCGATCCACATGACAGTTTCTCGGACACAGACAGCAATCAGTAAATTTATTCATATTCAACTTCTCCAAATTTGGACTCTATTTCTTTGTCTTCCTCATCCAGATGCTCTGCCGGAAGATGATGTTCGATAATCTCCAGGAAACGCCCGATCTCCTGCCATGCATGTTTGGATTCCGGAATCATCAGCATTGCCATCTGGAAAATATGAAACATTCCCTCATACACACTGAGACGCACTTTGCAGCCGGCACGTTTCGCCTTTTCTGCCACAAGTTCGGAATCACTCAGCAGCATTTCATAACTTCCCACCTGGATCAGCATCGGCGGAAATCCACTGAAATTACCATACAGAGGAGAAATATACGGATTGGTCGGATCTTCATCCTGAATATAGTCCCTGCTGTAGATCAGACTGTCTCTGGTATTTCCAAACAATGGATCCCGTTCATAATTAAAATCATAAGACGCTCCGGACTGCGTCATATCCGTCCAAGGAGACATACAGATAAGTCCCGCCGGAAGCTTCCGGTTCTGATTCTTCAGATACATACAAAGTGCCAACGCCAGTCCACCACCGGCAGAATCTCCTGCGACTACAATCTCATGCTCCTGCCAGCCCTGCTGCAGCAGCCAGTTATAACCGGTGATGGCATCCTCCAGAGCCGCCGGGTACGGATGCTCTGGTGCCACACGGTAATCCACTGTCAAGACGCTCATGCCCCGGCCAAGTTCACTGTAAAGTCCCGCAAAACTGCGGTACGCATTGCGCATTCCCCCGATATATCCGCCTCCGTGCAGCTGAAGCAGCACCAGGCGCTCATTTTTGATATCACACTCCAATAATTCCAGACGGCAGTTTTTCTCTTCAATCACGCGCAGATTGTAAAATTCCGGCACTCTCCACTCGGGTTCTGTCATCTTTTTGCGCAGTTCGCCGCTTTTTAACTTTCTTCCGATCAGGTTGTCGGATGCGACCCTTGCGATCAATTCACGCATTACTTTTCCGCGAATACTGTTGTCGGTCTGTAACATTCACTTCTCTCCTATATTAATCCTATTTTTGCTCTCTTATTCAAGAATGCCTCGGCATTCTTGCTGCGATGTGCGCGTCATGCAATTGCTTGACATCCTTCAACTGCGCACCTCTGCAATCCTGCCGGAGGCTATATCAGATGTGGGATTGGCTCCCATCTGATATACTATACATGGAAACGACGGTACAGCTCATCCATTGCCCGACGGCCTCCAATGATCACACTGCCGGCAAATACAAAGATCGCTACGCACAAGGCGATCAGACACATGATACTGTCACTGGAAATTCCAAAATACCGCAAAATAAATGGAATAATGCTCAGTACAATGATCAAAAGCTGCATCGGAATATAACTCTGCCAGTTTCTGCTGTTTACGATCATCAGAACAATTACCGTTGCATCGATCAGAATAAAAGCCGCCGGCAGCACATAGTTTACCGACCATCCGGAAAATCCCGTCAAAAAGTCGATCAGTACGACGACAGCAACACCCAGCAGCGTCTGCATCAGTATCTTAAACTGATATCCATTGTGCTTTTGAATGGAAAATTTCAATGTAATATAAGCATACACCATGCAGGCTCCGGTCATGATAGACCAGCCGATCCGGTCTCCCACATGAAAATCAATGATCACCAGGATTGCTTCTGCAATAATTGCTGCCAGCGTATAGATGCTCAATGCCAGCTGAATTTTCTTTATTTCCTTGTCCGGGCGAAACGGATACGTCGGTTTGAACTCCTCTTCTTCCGCATCATCCCGTTCTGTAATACATTTGCAAAGTGGACATACGTTGGTCGGATCGATAAATTCCACTCCGCAGTTCCAACATTTATTCATAATACACACCATTACTTTCTATTGTTACCGGAATATCATTTGCCACCAGATAACGGTAAAATGCTTTCTGCAGCTTCGTATCCTTCATCACGGATGAAATCGTCGATGTCAGCGTGCCCTTATAAGAACACAGACACATTTTCAGATTCTGTCCTTTGGAACGTGACAGAATGACACTGAAATGATCCACATAATCCTCGTATTCCGGCGCCACCTGAATATTTCCAAGGTTTGTGATGGTGGCTGTATTGGCACTTGCCGCCATATTATAAATGTATTTCATACCGATTTTTTTGAACACCAGCGGAATCGTCCGCAGAATCATAGTCTTTTCTCCGGTTACATTATAGGAAAAGATTTCTTCCAGATGCTCTTTTGTAATCTGTTCCCGCAGGGATTCTTTTACTTCCCCGATGACATCCTCAAATGGTTGGTTCTCCGCCTTTGGATGAAACGTTGCCGTTACCATAACGAAAAAGTTTTTCGTCGTCACGGAATTAAAATACGGTCGCAGGTTTACTGGAATACTTGTGGTGATCGGTCGTTTCGATGGCATTCCTTTTAAATACTCCTGATAGATTGACCAGATAAAGACTGATACCAGAAATTCATTGATGGTGGCACCGTATTTCTTCGCTGCACGTTTCACCGCATCCACCGGCATATGACCGTGAATGATTCCCATTTTTCCTTCCGGGAACATGCTGCCTTTTAAAATATAGGCTTTTTCCGATTTGTAGGATTTTTCAAACCGGCTCTTTTTATAATTCTGTAAAAAGCTGTCTTCTGTATTCAATGAAGTATCCTTGTACAGCCGGTTTCCGTACTTCTCACCAAGCTCCGGATGAGACAGGCGCAGATATTGATACGTCAGCTCCTTCAGGAAATTTAATGCACCATTGCCGTCCGTCAGGGAATGAAATACTTCCAGATTGATGCGGCATCCGTAATAGGTCACACGAAACTGATAACTCCGGTTGCGGTGTTCATCAATGTAACGACACGGATACGTATGCTCCTCATGCACCGTCGGCGATTTTTTCCCATTTTCCTCAAAATAATACCAGAACATGCCCTGACGCAGTCTGCAGTTAAACACCGAAAATTTGGGCAATACCATATCCAATGCCTGCTGCAACAAATCCTGCTGAATTTCTTCTTTTAAAATAATCGCCACACGGTAAACATTTGTCATGCCTTCCCCGGCGATAACTGGAAACAGATGCGCCGTATTGTCAAGTTTTCCCCACTTGATCTCACGATCCTTGCTTCCCTTGGTTTCCTTATGAGCAGACCGGGCTTCTTTCCGTTCCTGCTTCTCCTGCACTTTCTGCTGTTTTTTCTCAGCTTTCAGCTTCTTTTTTTCTTCTTTACTCATAGATTTCATTACATCCCTGTTTTTTTACTTTCTCTCATAACAAAACTTGTCAGTTCAAGTCGAACGCACGTGAGACTTGGTGCGTGATTCTGGTCAGCGCAAGC